>Ga0210019_1001275_pt1 | contig 27695 bp, 23 predicted proteins | sample CryGeyCG2114_020_2_FD_183969 | JGI IMG/M metagenome (GOLD analysis project Ga0210019, IMG submission 183969) | Groundwater microbial communities from aquifer - Crystal Geyser CG11_big_fil_rev_8/21/14_0.20 (SPAdes) (version 2) | ecosystem: Environmental > Aquatic > Deep subsurface > Groundwater ...
TTGGTTTGGGGTCCGGCTCGGGTTCAGCCGGTGCTTCCGGTCTTGCAGGTGGCAACGACTCTCCTTCACTTTGAAATGGCCGCTCTGGTGCATCGAGTGCTGCTTCTTTCACAAAGTGCCAATGCATCGCTTTAAAAGTTTCCGGGCCGAACTGTCCATCCTCGGCAATGTTTTTGCCGAAATCATCACCGAATTTTGTATTAAAAATCTTCTGCCACGAAAGCAGGGCAGCCTGCGTCTTTGGCCCCCACATACCATCCAACGTTCCGGGATCATCAACACCGCCGCCGCCGCCAATATGTTCCTTTTTTAAAATTGCCTGCACTGCCAGTACATCGGCATAGTCGTGCAGATAAATATTCTTCACCTCCTTGCTGTCCGCACGGTAGTAACCGATTTTTTGACGCTCCTCTTTAGGCAATTTACGATACTCTTCTGCAGAAAGTCCGCTCCAGTCGCCTGTAGCCTCATCTTCCTTCCAACGTTCAACCGGCGTATCTACCGGATACTTAAGCTCTTTTGCAAAATCTTTAAAAAGTTCGGTAGCGGATTTGCTCGTTACTGCAGCCTCCACCTCTTGCCGCAGTTTTTTTAACTGCGCCGGAGAGATATTAATCTTCTCCATCGAATGATCCGGACTTTCGGGAACCGGTGCACGTTTTGGTAATTCCATTTTTTGTTTTTGTTACTGTTATTTAATTATATCACCTTTGGCCGAACAGCTCAATATTTTATACGTCCGTCAAGCTACCCGCTTTTTCCTATTGCGGGATTGTGGGAAATAGGGTCTAAATTAAGTATGGGAAGCCAACCTCGGGGCGAGAGACACTTTTTCCTATAAAATAAAGCAAAACCCCTTACGCCCTTCGGGTATCCAAAAATAAATAATTATGAGGCGAATTTGCAAATAAGGGCCAAAAGACAACAAAAAATGAGTATCCATTTTTCTTGTTGTTAAAAGCTGCGTACGCAATTCCGAATAAAAAATTGCACCAACGAAAATCCGAGCACATTTTTTGCACGTAGCGAATTGAATTTTTGCGCAACGAAAAGCGCAAAATTGGAGTTATTTTTTCCTGCATTTTTTCTTCAACGAGTATCTTTAAATCCGCATCAATAAAACAAAACAGCTGAGCACAAAAATGGAACAAACCGCTTCAAATAAAGCAAAAGTGAACAAATATATTTGCCATAGAAAACTTTGTCAGTTATCTTTTCGATTACAGCTGCGGAGGAAATCCCAGACAAACAAACGATTTAACGTCCCCAAATACTATGTCAAAACCACGCCTTGTTGCTGCGCTCGATGTTGGCTCGTCCAAAATTCGTGTCGTTGTTGCAACCCTCGATGAAAAAAACCACACGCCCAATATTATCGGCGTTGGAATAGCACCTTCGGGCGGACTCAGAAAAGGTATGGTTATAGATGTAGAAGAGAGTATCAACGATATTACCGCTGCCCTCGAAGACGCTGAACGCATGGCCGGAGAGCCAATTCATCACGTCTTTTTAGGCATTTCAGGGAATCATATTGAATCATTCAACAGCAAGGGGGTTATTGCGATTTCAAATCCGGGTAATGAGATTACCGAAGACGACATTGACCGGGCGCTTGAAGCCGCACAGGCAGTTGCTATTCCAAATAACCGCCGCATTCTCCGCATCATTCCAAAATCATTTACCGTTGATGAGCAGAAGGGGATTAAATATCCGGTTGGTATGACCGGCATTCGTCTGGAAGTTGAGGCACATATCGTTACTGGTCTTATGCCTACCGTCCGCAATATCGAAAAATGTGTCTTACAAGCCGGCGTCGATATCGACGATGTAATCCCGTCGGTTCTGGCAGCTTCGGAAGCGGTACTCTCTAAACGACAAAAAGAGCTTGGTGTTTTGGTTGTGGATATTGGCGCAGGCGGGACTTCGGTCTCAGTATTTGAAGAGGGAACCGTTTTGCATACCGCCGTTATCGGTGTAGGCGGAGAAAGCGTAACCAACGATATCGCAATCGGACTCCGCACCTCTATCGATACCGCTGACCGCATAAAGATAGAATACGGTTCATGCATCCCCGATGAAGTAAACGACCGCGAGATGATCGACCTCTCAAGCTTTAGCAAAATAGACATGCAAAAAATTTCGAAGCGGACTCTTGTAGAAATTATCGAGGCGCGATACAGCGAGATCTTTATGCTTGTAAAAAATGAGCTGGCAAAAATACATCGCGACGGCATGCTGCCGGCCGGCGTTGTTTTGACCGGCGCGGGGGTAAAAATTCCGGGAGTCATAGACGTTGCGCGAGAAACTCTTAATCTGCCTGTACAAATCGGCTTTCCGCAAAATTTTGAAGGTGTGGTAGATAAAATTGAAGATCCGGCATATGCAACGGCAATCGGCTTGCTTATTTGGGGCTCGCGTTTTGAGAGCCGGCCATTTGGCTTCGGTTTCCGCAGCTTGAATTTGAAAAAGAACTTCTCGGGCGTAAAGACTTGGTTAAAACAACTCCTTCCATAATTACATTCCTAACCCAACAATCTAACCTCTAATTATCTCACTATGGATGCATCAAACAAGGACGCGCTCCGAAATCTCTTCGCAGGAAAGAGATCGTCCCTAAAAGGTGGCGGAGCATACAAATCGGGCACATACAAATCGAGCGGCATGACTAAGTCGGGAATTCAAATGGTTACCCCCGAAATAAGTCCAGTTGCTGCACTAAAAGTTGTGGGTGTTGGCGGTGGCGGTTGTAATGCGGTTAACCGAATGATTAAGACGGGCGTAAAGGGCATCGAGTTCATTGCGGTGAACACTGACGCGCAAGCGCTGTACCACTGTGAAGCACCGAACAAAGTTAACGTAGGAAAGGCGACTACACGAGGACTTGGCGCGGGAGCAAATCCCGATATCGGACGGCAATCTGCAGAAGAGAGCTCTGAAGAAATCAAATCACTCATTGGGGGTGCAGATATGCTCTTCATTACCTGCGGTATGGGTGGCGGAACAGGCACCGGCGGTGCACCAGTCATTGCCGAAATTGCACGTGAACTTGGTATTTTAACTGTTGCGGTTGTAACGCGTCCCTTTACCTTTGAAGGCATGCGCCGCAAGCAGCAAGCCGAAGACGGACTTGAGAATCTCCGCAATAAAGTCGACACGCTTATTACAATTCCGAACGACCGCATCCTTTCGATTATCGACAAAAAGACTCCGCTTACCGATGCCTTTACGGTTGTTGACGATGTGCTTCGCCAAGGCGTGCAAGGAATCGCAGACATTATTACCGTCCACGGTATGATTAATGTGGACTTTGCCGACGTGAAGACCGTTATGGAAAGCTCCGGTTCTGCATTGATGGGTATCGGATATGGCGCTGGCGAGAGCCGTGCAACCGACGCTGCAAAAGCTGCTGTCGAAAGTCCGCTGCTCGAAATGGATATTGGTGGTGCAAAGGGTATTCTCTTCAATGTTACCGGTGGTAACGATCTCTCTATGTTTGAAGTCGATGAGGCTGCACGTATTATTACGGAGGCGGCTGATCCTGACGCACAAATTATCTTTGGCGCTGTTGTAAATGATTCTTACACTGGCGAGGTGAAGGTAACGGTTATCGCTACCGGCTTTGATGAGGTTGGCCGCGAGCGACCATCATTCTTCTCACGCGAACAACGTCCGCTTTCTACCGCTTCCAAAACAACGAGTTCTTCACGACCCGAAGAGTCTATGCCTGCACAAAAGGCCGTTGAGAGTGAGCTCGACATTCCTGCTTTTATTCGCAAGAAAGTTGGGTAGAATCTAAGCATGCATCCAAGCATTCCAAAGCCGGGAACTGAACTCTTTCAATCCCGGCTTTTTGGTGAGTTTCAAAAAAAGATTCCGTACCGCGGCGGCTACTGGGAGCTGGATGGCACGATCGTTATTCCAAATAAGATGCGATTTGGGAGCTGGCTCTGGGTGCCATATGGGCCGCAGGGATATGCTCCGGAACTTTTTAGCGAACTGGAAAATGTTGCACGCACTGCTGGAGCAGTCTATGCACGAATTGAACCGGCTGCGGACTGGCCCGGAGATGAGGCAATCAGTGAATTAAAAAAGAAATATAGGATCACACCGGCACCTCACCGCTTTACACCGGAATGCACGCTGGTTTTAAATTTAGAAAAGAGTGAGGAGCAGCTGCTGCAAGAGATGAAACCCAAGGGGCGCTACAATATTAAAGTGGCACAGCGGAATGGTGTAATTATAAAGCAGGGCGAAAAAATTACGGATGCGGTATATGAGCTTTTTCGTGAAACCGGCATGCGCGACCGGTTTAACATTCATCCCAAAAAATACTACGAACTTTTAGTGAGCGAATTTCCCGGGGCGGTGCTCTGGACCGCAGAGCACAATGGCAATCTGTGCGCGGCCATTATCGTTATCACCTACAACGATGTCGCTACCTACTACTATGGCGCTTCAGGCTACGCACAGCGGTCACTCATGGCGCCATATTTGCTCCAGTGGGAAGCGATTCGCGATGCGAAGTCCCGAGGGTGCACAAGTTACGACTTTTTAGGAATTGCGCCGCCAGAGGAGCACACACCCAATTTCGCCGGCGACAATGCAAACAATAAAACTAAAATGCCGCACCCTCTCGCAGGCGTAACACAATTCAAGAAAAAGTTCGGCGGCGAGACAATCTGTTTTGGCAAGGGGTTTGATATTGTGTACAGAAAGCTACCCTATATGACGCTCATAACAGCACGTAAATTGCGAGGCGGATAGCTATCCATCCCGCGGCTCTTTTTTCCAGTGATCGGCAATAAGAGTCCCATTTAAATGATCCATCTCGTGCTGCATAATGCGGGCATTTAAACTGTCGAGCTGCAAGACATGTGTCTTTCCCTTTTCATCTTGATACCGCATAAGCACCTCGGTTCGGCGCTCAACATCGCCAAATTTATTCGGAATACTCAAACAGCCCTCTTCGTTTTTTTCACGTTTGCCGCCCAGCTGAAGAAATTCAGGATTAATCATCGGAACCCACATCTCGTGGCGTGTGCCGTGGTTAAGCCGCGCAATATATATTCGCAAATTCACACCGACTTGCGGTGCAGCAATACCAAGCCCGTCGACATCGATAACTGTATCGGTCATATCTTTTATAAGCTTTTTGATTTTTTTATCGATGTTTTTTACCGGCTTAGATTCCGTGCGTAAAATCTTATCTTGCACACCGGTGACAATAGGAAGGATGGCCATGCCGGCTCAGTATACTATATTTTTATGATAGGTCTATTTGCGGTTCATTATGAAGCCAAATAATGATACCGGATTGCTCTTCTATTTTTAGATAGGCCAGGAGAATCTTCGTAGTTGGCAATTCTTGGGCGAGCAGGCTTTCCAAAGTATCTCTGATTTTATCGATCGCATACATTCGCACGGCATCACTTGCGACAATCTTCTGCAGCAAAAGGTCGCCATATTCGCTCATAATGCGAAAGGTAAATTGTAGGGCCGCTTCGGGCGAAGACAGCTTATGTACGAATTGCGCCTCGCCGATTTTTTCTAACTCTACTTTGAGCAACCGCGGGATAATATAGTCAAGTAAACTCACTGCTTGCTGCTCCCAGTCCTCTCCGGCAAATTCTAAACCTTTACCGCTCTTGCGCAATACTGCATCGCGCGCTTCCGCCTGGATCAGTGCTCTTCTCGCTGCAAATGCTCTTTCCTGAGCTATCCGGTGCCGCACTTCGGGCAAAGTAGGAGGCCCCGGCTCTTTATCAACAACAGTCTTGAATAAAATTGCGGAATTCATAAGACATATATATTTACCCTCTGGCTTCGCGCTCCTTTGCCATCCACTCAATTTCGGCTTCAATAAAATTATCCAAGTCGCCGTCGAGTACTTTGTCTACCTGTGAGGTCTCACAATCAGTACGATGATCTTTTACCATTGTGTAAGGCTGCAAGACATACGAGCGAATTTGGTTTCCCCACGACATTTCGATTTTTTGGCCCTTGAGATCGCCGAGTTCTTTTGCGCGGCGCTCTTCCATAAGGTGCGCGAGTTTTGCTTTGAGCATCGCGGTTGCGCGTTCGCGATTTTGCAGCTGCGAACGCTCGTTTGAGCACGTTGCGATAATACCGGTTGGAATATGCGTAAGCCTAACTGCGGTACTTACTTTATTTACATTCTGGCCGCCGGCGCCACCAGCGCGAAAACTATCGAATTTAACATCCTCGTCTTTCAATTCAATTTCCGGAGCATCATCTATTTGCGGCATAACCTCAACAAGAGCAAACGAAGTTTCACGGCTATTCTTTGCATTGAAAGGGGAGAGTCGCACTAAGCGATGCACGCCATGTTCTCCCTTTAAATAGGCATATGCATAGAGTCCGTCGATTTGAAGCGTTACACTCTTCATACCAACCTCTTCACCGCGCGATTCATGAATAATGGTTGTAGTATAACCGCGCCGCTCGGCGTAGCGCATATACATCCGCATAAGCATCTCGGCCCAGTCTTGAGCATCCTTACCGCCGGTTCCGGCATGGATAGAAAGCATGGCGCTATTTTGATCATACTTGCCCGAAAAAAAACTCTCGCGATTTAACGTATTCATACGCTGAGAAAGCTCATCAACCATGCTTTTGTATTCCGCTGCGGCTTCGGGATCCTCTTCGGGCTTAATGGTTGGAAAGAGATCCAGCAACTCGTCGACATCTCGTTGTGCCGCCTCCCAATCGTGCACAATAGTTTGTAAATTTTTAACCTCTTGAGAAATCTTTTTGGCCTGATTTTGATCATTCCAAAAATCGGGCTGCTGCATTTTATCTTCCAGTTCAACAATTTTTTGCTTTTTTTGAGGAAGATTAAGGGTTTCGATGCCTGTTTCTATCTGTTTTTTGAGATCCTCTAAATGAGGTTTAATATCATGCATCGCATGCAGTGTATCACGATGCTATGATGTGCTCACATGTCTCTTGCTCGAAAAATCCTCAGCAATACCGCGTGGCAAGTTATTGGTAAGGTTATTACCGCCGGACTTGGGATTATAAGCGTAAAGCTTATTACGAATTATTTGTCGCCGGAGATCTATGGAGAATACACAACCATTTATGACTATACTGCTCTTTTTGCAATTGTAGCCGACTTCGGCCTCTTTACTATTGCAGTACGCGAAATGGCCGGCGGAGGAGGGGATACAAAAGTTGTCTCAAAAATCGTGAGCAATGTCTTATCGATTCGTACCTTCCTGGCCGGCGCCTCGCTCGCGCTCGGCGCCGGAGCAGCGTTCCTCATTCCGGCTTACGATAACAGCTTTATTCCGCTTGGTGTTGTGCTGGTTTCTTGTGCCACAATTCTCACACTTATTGCCGGAACCATTTCGAGCGTACTGCAGTTCTACCTCAAAATGCACTGGGCATCGATCGCATTGACCTTGGGGAAAGTTGTAACAGTTGCCTATATTATTACGGTTATCGTCTACCTCTTCCCATCAAATCCCGAGGCCGGCTTTCGGCACCTCTTCTTTGCGTGGATTGCGGGCAGCTTACTTTCGGTAATTATTACCTTCATCGCCTCGAGCAGACTCGTTCCTATTCGTTATGAATTTGATTTTGTGTTCTGGAAAACCGTACTTATTAAGGCCCTTCCATACGGTCTGGCACTGGTACTCGGCACTATTTACTTTCGTATGGGAACTATCGTCATGTCGCTCTTTAAACTCAAAGAGCAAATTGGATTTTTCGGTGTCCCTATGCGCTTTCTCGAAATCCTGCAAATTATTCCGCACTTTTTTATGAACTCGGTACTGCCGACACTTACCATGGCTGTGGCTGCCTCAAATCCCGCCCGCACAAGTAAGATTGTACGGTATGCGCTCAATGGAATTCTCGCACTCGGGGTACCAACGCTTGTAGGCGGGTATGTTCTTGCATGGCCAATAACTGCCGCGGTAAGCAGCCCTGAATTTTTGACCCGGCGGCTTGCCGACGGAACAGTGATGTTTGGCTCTGACCTTGCCCTTAAAATACTGCTTATTGCCGTTGTCTTTACCTATCTTCACGTCGTGCTCAGCTATACGCTTGTAGCCATGCACCGGCAAAGCGAGCTGCTCTGGATTAACGGCATTGTGGTTATCATTAACATCACATTAAATGTTATTTTGGCGCCGCGTTATGGCTTTATTGGGGCAGCTGTTACTGCTGTAATTTCGGAATGTATTGTGCTGATTGCCTTATTCAGCAGGGTACGGCTGCGCATCGGCAATATTTGGGATCTTGGCTTTATCGGCAAAACTGCGTTCTCAGCACTGCTGATGGGCGTAATGCTGCACTTTCTTCTTACTCCGCTGCACGATAAATTCCAAAGTCTTAGCTTATTAATTCTGATTCCGCTTGGAGGAGTAGTTTTTGGGGGCAGCATGCTGGCAACCAAAGCTCTCGACAAAGAGATGATTGCCATGCTGCGACGGCGATAAAATACAAAAAATCAGCCTACGTATCTAAGACAAAGTTCCGAAACATCTCGCCGCGCTCGATATAGTTGCTAAACATGTCGAAGCTGGCACAGGCAGGAGAAAGCAAGACAACATCGCCCTCTTGCGCGAGCATCTTTGCCACCATAAATGCTTCGGCCACACTTTCTGCCTGAATGATTTCAAGTTTGTGCGGCGGTATCGGCTCTTCTTTTTTCTTTGCAGCGGCTTTGATGGCTTGCATCCGCTCTTCTATTGCGGCTTTTTCTATTGCGGCGCTGATTTCTTGACGCATCTCCCCAAACACAATTACGCTCTTTACGTTTTCGCGCTCCACAACTTCAGCAGCAAGCGAAGCAAACGAAACGCCTTTGCCGGAACCGCCCAGAATAATAATTTCTGGCCGCTTAAATGAACGAATCGCGGCAATTGTCGTCTCGGGGTTTGTCGATGCAGAGTCGTTATAAAAGTCGACTCCCTCTTTTCGGGCAACATGCTCAAGCCGGTGGGGAAGTCCTTTAAAATTCTGTACCGCACTCTGAATGTGCTGTAATGGTGCTCCCAACGTCTGCGCGGCAGCAGCGGCAGCGAGAATATTTTTTACGTTATGCTCGCCGAGCAAGCGCGTATTGCCACGTGTACCAAAAATTGACCCCTCATTTCCATCGAGCAATGTAAAACTATCGACCTTCACAAAGGCACCGTCGCGCACGCTCTTTGTAGTGGAAACTTCGCGCACCCGTGCCGAAGTGAGCTTGGCACAAGCAGCGCTCTCGGCAGAATCGACATCGATAATCGCAACGTCGTTTTTAGTTTGATGGCGGACAATGTTTTGCTTTGCCGCAACGTACTCTTCAAAATCTTTGTGATAATCCAGATGGTCAGGGGTAATACCAAGAACTACGGCAACATGCGGACTCTTCTGAAGGTCCATGAGCTGAAAGCTTGAGAGCTCTAAAATAACCAAGTCACTCTTTGTAACTTGATTCAAGAAAGACAACATCGGCACCCCAATATTACCGCCCAAAAAAACCCTCTTCTCGCCCTGGCTCAATATTGCATGTAAAAGGGAAGCGGTTGTGCCCTTGCCTTTAGTGCCGGTAACACCAATGACCGGACATGGACATGCATCAAAAAAAATCTTGGTTGCAGAAGTAAGTTTAGAGCGGATCGGTTGCAGCTCTTTTATATTTGGAGAAATTCCCGGACTGCGCACAACAAGATCAAACCGCTCGAGATTCTTTAAATAATCGGGACCGAGCTGAGCGCCTAAAGTCTTGGGGAGCGATAATCCCTGGTTACTATCACAAACAGTAACCTCTTCGCCTTTGGCCAGAAAGTACTCTGCCGCAGCTTTGCCTTCAATTCCATGCCCGAGAATTGCAATGTGCATCGGGGAAAGAATACCGGAAAATAGAAGCTGTCGCGAGCGCTGGAAGCCAGGCTCACCTGCATAATTGCCAAAAGCAGAAAAATCAGGTACACTAAATGGGATTTAGGCAAATATTATTTAGATGAATATACGAAAATATATATGACGAACAATGGGTTAGATGGCTGGTTACAAAAAACACTGGAAGGTACACAAGCTCAAAAATCAAGCAGCGGGGAGCCACAAAAAAAGAGCCGCGGCGGGCAGCGCCAAAAACGCAGAAGACCACGGGGGCCCAAAACACCGCACAGTAAAACTACTGAGCGCCAACGGACCGATCAGAATTTGGTTGTGAAGATGTCGCAACGCGGCCGGCGTGGGGGGCGCATGCCAACGCCGAAAAGCCGTCTTGCGCAAAAGCCGGCGCCAAAAAGAGCCGACGGTGCACCAAAGCCCGGACTCCGCGCAATTCCGCTTGGCGGACTCGACGAAGTGGGGAAGAACATGATGCTCTTTGAGTACGGCAACGATATTGTTATTGTCGATATGGGATTTCAATTTCCCGAAGAAGACATGCTAGGAATAGATTATGTGATTCCCGATATTAGCTATTTGAGAGGAAAAGAGAAAAAAATTCGAGGAATTCTTATTACCCATGGCCATTTGGACCATATTGGTGCAATTCCATACTTATTGCCGCAGCTTGGCTTCCCGCCAATTTACGCTTCGCGACTTACACTCGGGCTGGTAAAAGAGCGCCTCAAAGAATTTCATCTCGAAAGCAAAGCAACGGTTCACGAAATAGATCCGGAAAAGACAATTGATCTCGGCGTATTTAAAGCGGAGTGGTTTGCTGTAAATCACAGCATCCCCGACAGCTTTGGAATTATCTTGCATACTCCCGAAGGTATCTGTGTACACACCGGCGACTTTAAATTCGACTTTAATCCGGTATTTCAACACAGAACAAACTTTAATAAAATTGCGGAACTCGGTTCTAAAAATGTTCTCGCACTCTTTTCGGACAGTACCAATGCTGTTCGCGCCGGACATACCACCTCCGAAAAAAAGATTGGGGAAACACTTGAGGGCATCATCCGCGATGCCGAAGGCCGCATTATTATCGCCGTCTTCTCAAGCTCTATAGGACGCGTACAGTCTATTGTAAATTTTGCCGAAAAATACGGCCGCAAGGTATATCTTTCGGGACGTAGTATGGACAACAACGTCTCCATTGCGCAGCATCTTGGCTTTCTAAAGGCGCCTGCGGGACTTATCCAAGACATTAAAAGAATGGGAAAAGTTAAGGATGAAGACTGTCTTATTCTTACAACCGGCGCACAGGGCGAGCCTATGTCTGCACTCTCGCGAATGGGACATGGCGCACACTCGCAAATAACGCTCAAAGAAAATGATACGATCATTCTTTCATCGTCTCCGATTCCTGGAAACGAGCGCTCGATATTTACTGTTATCAACAACATTACACGCTTGGGTGCGCGCGTGATATTTAACAAAATTGCAGACGTACACACTTCGGGGCATGCAAGCCGCGAAGATCTTAAGTTGATGATCGACCTGGTAAAACCCAAATATCTTGTGCCGGTGCATGGCGAACTGTATATGCGTCAGGCACATGCCGAAATCGGGCAAAAGCTCGGCATGCCAAAGACACATACGATATTGCTTGAAAATGGAGATATCTTTCATGCGCACAAAGGTGCTGCCGAAAAGAGCAAAGATAAGGTAAGTGCAAACTATATAATGATTGATGGAAAGGGGATTGGGGATGTTGGCGAACAGATTATTATGGACCGCCAAACGATGGCCGAAAATGGCTTTATGGTCGTACTTTTTACCGTACACAAAAAGAGCCGTCGACTGCAGCGCGATCCAGAACTAGTTTCGCGGGGATTTATCCATATGAAGGAGGCGCCGGAACTTGTAAAAGAAATTGTAACTGTGGCACGGAAGCATTACGACGAAGCAGTTCGCCAAATGCCCGGCGCAAGACGGGGCGAAATAAAGGCATACATACGATCATGCCTCGATCGCTTCTCACATAAAAAGATCGAACGGCACCCGCTTATTATTCCAATAGTTGTTGAAGCATAGTTGAAAAGTGGGGGATTCTATAAATCGATATGTTCAAAAGTGAGTGTGCCGGTGCAAAACTCAATGGCGGTCATTTTTGAACTGTTTTCATTTCTGTCTCGTTTTTACAAATTTTTTCACAAAAGTTTTGCAGACTTTTTATATTTTGAGCTGGACCTTTCAAAGGATTGTTAAGTTCTTATGAACGAGATGTTAACGGGTTTTCAACATATTAGAGAACCGCTTTGAATAAAATTGTTATTCAAACTTTACGGCTTCTTTGTAAGAAAAATTAAACAATTGACTTGGGGTGCCAAATGTTTTGCACGAATATTCCTTCATATCTTTTCCACAAAAATACGAAGTTTTGAACATTCTATATTGTGATAATCGAGTTTTCCTTATTACAAAAAGCAAAACCAACGAATTATATGATGAATACTTTTTTTGTTTTTGGAGCGCATTTTCTTTTATATAAAGGTTTAAAGCACTTTAACTATAACTATTCACTTAAAACACCATACAAAAATACTATGCGCAAGGTGCTTCTATCATCATCATCAATTATATCTATATAATTTTTATTGTTTTGGCTTTTAGGGAACGTATAATATGCTCAATATAAATTTACATTGTTCTTCATGAAATTATCGTGCACACAAAAAGATCTTCGGTTTGCACTCGACATTGTTAGCTTGGCAATCAGCCCTTCTACAACACTTCCGGTTCTTAATAATATTTTAATAAAAGCCGAAGATCAGCGTCTCTTTTTTTCTGCAACAAATCTTGAGATTGCAATTAACTACTCAATTCCTGCGGAGGTTAAAAACGAGGGAAGCATTACGATTCCGGCAAAACTTATTACGAGCTACATTGCGTTACTCGAAGACGATAAGGTTGAAATGAAAGTAGAAGATGCGATGACGTTGCATATTAAATCAAAATCATCCCAAACAAAGATTAAAGGGATTTCTCCGGAAGAGTTTCCGCTTATTCCAAAAGTTGAGAAAGATACAGTTATTAAAATTCCCGCAGATGTACTTGCAAATTCTATCGATTACACTGTCTTTTCTGCCGCAACTACAAATACACGCCCGGTACTAGCGGGTGTCTATATGCATGCGGATAAAAGTGAGATGAAGATGGTTGCAACAGATAGCTTCCGGCTCGCTGAGAAGAAGACGAAGTTACCAACCGAAGTAAACACCGAAACAGAATGTATTGTTCCTACAAGGACTATGCTCGAACTCCAGCGCATTTTGAGTTCTAAATGTGGCAATGAAGAGACGGAAATTCACATTTCAAAAAATCAAATCGCATTTCGTGTAAAAGGCATTGAATTAATTTCCCGGCTTATTGAAGGGAAGTTTCCCGACTATAAGAAAATTATTCCAAAATCCACCCGTACAAAATTTCAAACAGAGGCGAGCCACCTCTCTATGGCAACAAAACGTGTGAGTCTCTTTGCAAAAGAAAACAACAATAGTATTAAACTTACTGCGACCAACGATGGTAAGTTGCAAATTGCAACCGACGAAACAAGTGTAGGTGAAGAAAACGCCGAGCTCGATATTAAAATGGAGGGCGAAAACAATAAAGTCGCATTAAATTCACAATATCTCCTTGACGTATTGAGTCATATGAAGGATAATGTCAGCGTAGAAATGGACGAGAAGTTGACGCCCGTTGTTGTGAAATCCGCTAAAAAAGATGACTACGTCTATATTATTATGCCGCTGAAGGTTTGATTGAGATTGAAAACTTTTAATAACTTTTAACATTGTCTTCTCTTCGAGGGCTCATCCAGCTTTTTTCTGAGCTTCAAAATATTGCAGTAGATAAAAAAATTGGCGCTTTTTCAACAGTTACGCTTTCTGGTGGAGGCAATATTGGAGCTAAGGCCTTTGTTTTAAGTGATGTATTACGAAATGGAATTAAAGGGCCGGTTCTATGGATTGTGAATGATACCGAATCAAAAGAGCAGGCGGTTCGGGCATGCGAAGAGTGGTTTGGTAACAAGGTTGCGGTTACCCCCTTTGCACCGGATATTGCCGATGAATACACCGCTCATCTTGAGACTCTTATGTTTTTAAGTAAGCTCGAGATAAGAGAGCGAGGTGTTTTTGTTGTGCCATACGAAGTGCTTATGCGCAGCTTCCCGGCAAAAAAAACTATTATCGAAAATCAGTTGCACATTTCAACCGGACAGGCGGTTTCGAATGTAGAGCTTTTTGAGGCGCTTATTGCACAGGGCTATACAGTTTCCGACGACGACCACCTTGAACCCGGTGCCTATCGCGGTAAGGGTGGTGCTTTGAGTGTATTTCCGGTAAACAGTGACACACCTATACGAATTGAGTTTGAATTCGACAAAGTTGTTGATATGTATGCCTACGATCAGTCAACCGGAAATCGAACCCAAGAAGTGCACAACATCGCGATATATCCCATAAATATTGCACTCGAAGGCGGTACGGTTTTTGACTGGCTCGACAAAGATGCGCTTGTGGTTGAGGACGAGTTGGAAATTACTGATGAGAATTTTAATGCATGGGATCAGCTCTTTAAGCGTGAAGCGATAAGTGGCAGGCTCGTAAGCTTTACCTCATTTCCGGAAGATACAGATAATCATGTAAATCTTCGCTATCTTTCGGTCTTAAAGTATCAAAACTTTCTCGACCTTTCCCATGATATTAAAGAGAAATCGATGCGCGACTGGCGCGTGCTTATATTTACCAAACACGGCGATACAATCGCGGGATTATTAGAAGATAAAAAGGTGCAGTTTTTTCGCGAGCTCCGCCCACTCGAAAGAAACAACGAAAGCGTTGCGATTATTGATGTCGATAAAGAGACAGTTTTGCCGCAGTCATTTCAAGCCATCGAAAATAAGATTTTGGTAATTTCGGATCGTGATATTGCGAATATTCACGAAGAAAAGCGGAAAAAAGTAAAGGAGCGAATTTTTTGGGAGTTCCTTACAAGTTTAAAGAAGAACGATTTGGTTGTGCATGTGAATCATGGAATCGCCCGCTTTGAAGGTCTCGAGCGTCGTATGGTCGACGATATTACACGTGAATATTTAAAGCTCGCATATGCAGAAAACGACAAACTTTTTGTACCGATCGATCAAGCTGATAAAGTGAATAAATTTATCGGTGCCGAGGGAGAGGCTCCGAAGCTTACGCGGCTCGGCTCTGCGGAATGGGCAACAATGACGCGCAAAGTACGCAAAGAGTCGGAGGCCATTGCAAAAGAGCTTCTGGAACTTTATGCAAAACGTAAGCAGGCCCGGGGTCATGGATTTATGCCGAATACTAATGAGTTCGACAGGTTTGCTCGGTCGTTCCCGTACGAAGAGACGCCGGGCCAGATTAAGGCGATTAACGATGTAATTGCCGATATGGAGCGTGCTGCGCCAATGGACCGCCTCATCTGTGGGGATGTTGGTTTTGGAAAAACAGAAGTTGCGATGCGCGCGGCATTTAAGGCTGTAAAGAGCGGCAAGCAGGTTGCGCTTATTTCTCCGATCACGATTTTGGCAGACCAACACTACCGTTCGTTCACTAGCCGCATGGACGAATTTCATATTCGCGTCGAGATGCTCTCCCGTTTTCGCTCACAAAAAGAGCAGCAAGAAGTATTAAAAAAACTTGCGCGCGGCGAGGTGGATATTGTGGTGGGGACACACCGTCTGCTGCAAAAAGATGTTGAGTTTAAAAATTTAGGACTCGTGATTATCGATGAAGAGCAGCGCTTCGGCGTGAAGCAAAAGGAGCAGTTTAAAAAGATGCGTGCCGAAGTCGATATTTTGACCCTTACTGCAACGCCGATTCCGCGTACATTAAATGTGTGTTTGAACAAATTGCGCGATATTTCAACCATTACTACACCGCCGCCGGGGCGCCTGCCCGTTATTACCGAGGTGCGGAAATATTCGAACGATTTAATTCGCGAGGCAATTTTGCGCGAAATTCAGCGTGGTGGGCAGGTCTACTTTTTGCACAACCGTGTGCAGACTATCGACGGCCTGGCCGATCGCTTGCGCCAGCTGGTGCCGGAGGCGCGCTTTGGCGTGGCACACGGAAAATTGTTGAGTAAAGACCTTGAAGAGCGAATTGTAGACTTTAAAGAGCACAAGTTTGATGTGCTTGTGAGCTCGACGATTATCGAAAACGGAATTGATTTGGCAAATGCAAATACGCTCATTGTAAATAATGCGGAGAAATTTGGATTGGCACAGTTGTACCAATTGCGCGGCCGTGTAGGACGCAGTAAAAAGCAGGCGTTCGCATATTTCTTGTATCAGTCGCAGCGGCTTCGTCTCGATGCAAAAAAGCGCTTACGCGCCATTGTCGAAGCTTCAGAGCTTGGGTCTGGTTTCCAAATCGCGATGAAGGATTTAGAGATCCGGGGAGCCGGCGATATTCTTGGCGTGAATCAGCACGGTGTAATTAATGTGGTGGGTGTGAGCCACTTTCTGCGCATGCTGAATAAAGCTGTCGAAGACTTACAGGCGGGCCGCGTGAGTGAAGATGCAACACAGGAAGCCGAGGTCTCGGTCGAGCTGCCAATTCCTGCCTATATTCCGGACGACTATATTGTGAATGCTAAAGAAAAAATTAATACCTACCAGCGTATGGCCGGCGCAGATAGTAAAGAGTATTTGAATGAACTGCGCGACGATTTAATTGAAGATTACGGAAAGCTCCCGCGCGAAGTTGCAAACCTTCTGCAAATTATCGAGCTGAAGATGAATGCAAAAAAAGCCGGCATTACTGTTATTAAAGCCGAAAATATTCACATGAGCAGCGGCAAGCGCGTCGTGCTCTTTATGAGCAAGCATGTAAAACCTGAAAATATTGTCTACATGTTAGGGCATAATTCTAAGTGGACTATCAGCGGTACAAAAATGTACATCGACATAAAGCACCTTGGCCTCAACTGGTTCGAGGAGTTGAAGCAGTGTATACACATGCTTGGCGAAGAGGTGAATAAAGAAGAGATTGCGGAGAAGAACGGAAAGAAGGGGAGCGTGGCGAAGTAGTCTATAGGGCTTGTTTGAGGGGCAAACTGGTGCTATGATTGAAGCCTGGGGATGCACCGGCATTCGACAGGGATCTTTAAAAGTCATGGGTTTGCGATTACGGCGTCGCGCTGTCCGCCGTTAGATCCGTCCAGCGCAAAACAACTGCTAACGCAGAAGAGAACGGGCTTGTTGCAGCTCTTCGTGGGCTTGTAGCAAACGACGAACCAGCTTTGGTTCCTGTCGCTGCCTAACTCAATCTCTCCCCGCATAGCGAGGGAGACGTCGCACATTATGAGTCCTCATAGTAGTGCGCGGCGTAACTTATGAGGATCGGCAAGTGTTCTGCTCAAACATGCGCCTAAACTCTAGAGCTAAGCCATAGAGGCTTTCTGTTTGTCCTTTATCTCTGCGGCCGACAATTCAGGATAAACTACAATCGTAGAAGATCCATCACTTTATCCTTGGACGGGGGTTCGACTCCCCCCATCTCCACCAGTTTTTAGATATTTCGCCCACCAAAATATTAAGCTAATATTTGCGCGATGTTGATTTTTGTAATTTTTGAGATTTTGTCGGTACTTGCGGGAATTGCAGCGCTTATTTTTTTAGGTTTATATTTGTTGCGCCGTAAATCTATACGTGACGCTGTTAAGGAGCGAGGATTGTATGTTCCAATTATTGTATTCATTTTTGCTCTACCCGTGGGCTTTATAGCAAATAAAACGTACCCACCAAATTTTGCTATGCCGCTCTTCATGCATTCTCACGCGCCGGACAAATTGCCGCCTTCCATTCCATTCGCCAAAATTATTGAATTCTTCAAACATGGAAGCCGATTTGAAAGAATCACCGATATCGGCGCCGATCCCAATGCCGTGCCGAATGAGCCTCGCCGGCCGGATGAAGATGGTATTATCCGCCTGAAGCTCACGACTCGCGAGGTGATTTCAGAAATTGCTCCCGGGATTTATTTCAACTACTGGACTTTTGATGGCCAAGTTCCTGGACCCATGCTGCGCGTTCGAGAAGGTGATCGTGTGGAAATCTCTTTAACAAATGATGTTTCGAGCCTGCACGCCCACAATATCGACTTGCATGCCGTTACAGGACCTGGCGGCGGGGCGGCATTGACCCACGTAGAACCCGGAGAAACAAAAGCATTTACATGGAAAGCGCTAAACCCAGGATTGTATATTTACCACTGTGCAATGCCGAATGTTTCAACGCACAATTCCCACGGACAATATGGATTAATTTTAGTTGAGACCAAAGAAGGATTGGAAAAAGTTGATAAAGAGTTCTATGTTGTTCAGGGAGAACTTTATACTGCGGGCCAGATCGGTAAAAAGGGGCTTATGGTATTTGATTCAGAGGCACTGGTAGACGGTCAGCCAAACTATGTGACATTCAACGGAAAAGTCGAGACTACGCCAAGAATGCAGGCGAAAGTGGGAGATAAAATTCGTATGTATTTGGGAAATGGCGGCGTCAATCTTGTTTCGTCCTTCCATATAATCGGAGAGATTTTTGATACCGTATATCCCAATGCAAGCATCGGCGGAGCCTTAGAATACAATACTCAGGCGGCACAAATACTTCCAGGCGGTGCGAGTATTGTTGAATTTACCGTTGATGTACCCGGAAAATATTTGTTAGTAGATCACGCTTTGGCGCGAATGAATAAAGGAGCGTGGGCTGTGCTCGAAGTGTCCGGCAACGAAAATCCAGATATATTTGCGCCGACGGTACTAAAAAAATTACAATGATTAATATACTCTAGCGATTAGCATATGCAGAAAATCACACCACATCTTTGGTTCGACAAAGAGGCGAAAGAGGCGGCCGAGTTTTATACTTCAATTTTTCCGGATGCAAAAATTACAAATGTTTCTGTAATTCACGATACGCCGTCCGGCGACTGCGATATGGTTTCGTTTAAGGTTTTGGGCTACTCATTTATGGCGATCAGTGCCGGTCCGCTCTGCAAATTTAATCCGTCGATCTCGTTTATGGTGAATTTTGATCCTTCGCAGGATGTGGAGGCTAAGGCGCGTATCGATACCATTTGGAACAAACTTGCAGAAGGCGGAAAGGCGCTGATGCCGTTGGATAAGTATCCGTTTAGTGAGCGTTACGGATGGATTCAAGATAAATACGGAGTTTCGTGGCAGCTTATCCTTACAAATCCGGAAGGGGACGAGCGGCCGCTCGTTCTTCCGTCTATGCTTTTTGTAACCGATACAGGCGAGAAAGCGGAAGAGGCTACGAATTTTTATTTATCTGTTTTTAAAAATGCTAAGCGCGGCGCGATTGCGCGGTATCCCGCCGGGATGGAGCCGAATAAAGAGGGTGCGGTTATGTTCACCGATTTTAAGCTGGAAGGACAGTGGTTTGTGGCAATGGATGCAAGCAGCAGCATGCACAAATTTTCGTTTAACGAGGCGGTCTCATTTATTGTCTCGTGCAAAGATCAAGAAGAGATCGACTATTATTGGGATAAACTTTCTGCAGATCCAAAGTCTGAGCAGTGCGGCTGGCTTAAAGATGCATATGGCGTCTCGTGGCAGATTGTGCCCGCCGCCATGGATGAGATGATGTCGAAGGGAAGCAAGGAGCAAATTGGGCGCGTAACAAAAGCATTTCTGAAGATGAAAAAGTTTGATCTTGCCGAATTGCAGCGCGCGTACGAAGGAAAATAATTCATGCTATTATATTTTCATGTCACCAAAAAAATCTCTTCCAAGCACTATCGGTTCCATTCTGGCAATCATTCAGTCGGCGTTTGATGATCTTTTTGCTTTTATTTTTAAGCGGGTTAGAGATGCGGGCAAGGTTGAGCGCAAGCCTTCCGGCGACCCCGATTCTATAAAAGAGCGTGCAATAGATGCAGCGCAAAAATCGGCGGAATTTTTTGGCGAGATGGGCGAATCGTTTTACGAAAAGTACGAAGATATTAAGTCGCGCAAAAGAGCAAAAGGCAGAAAGGGAAAGCGCGAGCGGAGCTAGCCCCCAATGAGTGCGCCAATGCCATATGTGCCACTCGCGGCAATTACTCCAACGAGCAGCGTTTCGAATGCGCTCCATGCTACATTTTTCTTTGTGAAGCGCGTTTTATAGGCGCCGGCACCGAGCAGCGCAACGATTGAAAGTCCGCTCGAGACGAGAAATAAATTAGTTGCGGCACCTTCAAACAAAAAGGGCACCGTTGGAATAAACGCACCAAAGGTAAAAGCAATCGACATATATACGGCGTTTTTAATCGGGTTTGGCGGTTTTTCTGCAAAGCCCAGCTCTTCACGCATCATGGTCTCGAGCCACAGTTTTTCGTCGCTTGTAATTTTAGCCACGATATCCTCGAGCAGCTTTCCTTTAAATCCTTTTTCGGCATAGATGTCTCTGATTTCTTGGCGTTCAAGTTCCGGTACTGTTTTTATCTCGTACTTTTCACGTGCAAGTTCACTTTCATAAATTTCGCGTTCAGATTTGTTGCCAAGATAGGTGCCCAGCCCCATAGAAAAGGCGCCGGCAAAGAGTGTCGCCAGGGCGCCGAGTAGAATGGTTTTGTTTTCGACAAGGCCGCCGGTAAGGCCCGCAATAATTGCAAACGTGGAGACCAGGCCGTCATTAAATCCAAAAACAACCTCGCGCAGCAGCCCGCCAATGGTTACATGCGACTCTTCATGAAAGCGTATAGGGTTCATCAGCTATCAATTTTAATCCTCGGCGTGATTTGGCGCAATCTCCCCGGAACTAAAAAGCCTGCCGCCTTCTTATGTCCACCACCCCCAAACAATCCCGCAACCTTCGAAACATTGATCGAATCATCTCTTGTGCGGAACGATCCCTTTACTCCTTTTTGCCGGTCTTCGTAAAGAAAGCAGGAAAAATTTCCTTCAGGAACAGAATTCAGGTAGTCAATGACTCCATTCGTATCTTCTGGTGTGGCGCCGATTCCCCGAAGATCATCGTCGTTGAGTGCCGCAACGGTAAGCTTGCGCCGATTAACATTTGTGCGTTCAAAAACAGTCCCAAATGTTTTAAGTTGCGCTACGGTCATAGTGCGGAATTGTTTTCGTACAATAGTTTTAAAATCTGCACCTTTCCACATAAGGCGGCCGGCAATTTCGAGAACTTCGGGCGTTGTGTTTGAATGCATAAACGAGCCGGTGTCGAAATAGAGGCCCGAAAGCAGGGCTGTTGCAATGTGGCGGTCGATGCGAAATCGGCAGCGGGTAAGCAGGTGATACACAACTTGCACCGCAGCTGCAGCATTATCATCAACGAGGTTTACCGTGCCAAAGCCGTCGTTGCTTGTATGGTGATCGATGTTGAGAAGCGGCGGTGTACCAGAAAAAAGTTCGGGCTTGGTATCGCCGAATTTAAGCATGGTCGGCGCACCACAATCGACCGAAATAACTAGATCGGCATGCGAAATATCAAAATCCTGCATGAAACTTTTAAAGTCCTCAAGGTGATCGCAGTTTTCCGGCGGGGGATCGACGCACGCGCTAATAACCTCTTTGCCCCACTGGCGGACCAGCGCTAAGCGAAGCGCTAAATTTGAGCCTACAGAATCGGCGTCCGGTCCGCGATGCGAAATAATAACAATTCGCTGGGCATTATGGAGCAATTTTTCCGCGTCCTGAAACTGTGCCTCGGGGATAGACATATCGAAGATAAGTTTTGTTAAGTTTAGCTTACCGATTTGCCGCAGTTGCAGGCACGTGAGACGTTTGGGTTGTTAATTTTGATTCCGGTCTGGTCGAGAGACTGTACGAATTCGATTGAGCTTCCGCTTATAAAATCCAGTGATTCATCATTGATGAAAAGTTTGACCTCGTGAAATTCAAAAGTTTTTTCTCCCTCGCCGGCATCTTTTTGAAAGTCCATATAGTACTGAAATCCTGCGCAGCCTCCGGGTACGACCTCTATTTTTAAACCGTGATCTTTTTTGTCTTGGCCTTCGCAAAGTTGCCGCACAAAGTCGGCAGCCTCTTTGGTCATACTCAGCGCTTCGCCTTTTTTGGCACCCTTTGGTGCAACGATTTCAGAAACTTTATTTGCATCTTGTTTACAGCAGCCCATAGAAAAGGAGATTAGGAGTAGAGGAGTAAAGGAGTTTGTTAGCAGCAATCAGACGTATGTGCGTGAGGCTCTTTAGCTTGTGTATGGATATTGCGCTCTGGCGGTCCGTGGTCGGGCGGTGCGGCATCGATGAGTTCAAGCTGAATGTCTTCGTCGGGGAAGGCCTCGTCTATTGCCTGTTGTACTCCGTATTGTAGCGTCATTGAGGAGGCAAAGCAGCCGTTGCATGCGCCATGGAGCCGGACCTTTAAGATCCCCTCATCCGTTAACTCGACAAGCTCGATCTCTCCGCCGTCCATTTGGATAAGCGGACGTACTTGCTCGTCGATCATCTCTTCAATCTGTGTAAATAGTTCTTTTGACATAGGGGAGCATTCTACCATATGCGGCATGATACACTAGGGGCATGGGGCGTTTTATATTGTTATTGGTACTTTTGTTCGAGATATTTACCTTTGCAAACCGGGGCGGAGGTCCGTTGTTTTCGCATCTCCTACTTACTGGAACGACATTTATTATTGTTCTCCTCACGATTATTGGTTCGCTTAAATTTAAACTTAATAATAGAGCAGCAGCTTATGCTTATCTTGGTTTTTTTGTTTTCTTTCTGTTGTCTCTGCTCGTATCTCGCACCCCTTCTTTTGGTTTAAATGAGCTCTTACTTTTTGGGAATGTCGGAATTCTCTTTTTTATTATTTCAAATCTGAATATCAGTGAGCGGGAGGCAAAGTGGTTTGCAATCGGAGTAGTGGGGATCTTTTTTGTTAATGCGCTCATCGGTTATTTTGTATATATTTACGAACCTTTTCCGCGTTTTGTGGGTACCTTTATAGATCTCGATGCGCAGCACACAACATTTGGGAATGATTTCGCAAATGCGATGCTCTTAGTTTTTCCACTCTCGCTATGGCTGCTGATACGCCACCATGCACGAACAACCGGCCTGCTGATTTCGCTGTTGAGCTCCGCAGTTTTACTCTCGGCATTATTACTCGGCTTTTCTCGCGGAGCATGGGCTGCCGGACTTACCGCTTTAGTATTATTTGCGGGATGGCAGATTGCGCAGCACTTTCGACACAGGACATTTTGGGACGTTATTGATAAAGGCAAGGAATTTGCCGGCCTGGATCCGTACGTAGCGCCGCGCTGGGCGGTTATGCGCATTCTTGCCGCGATATTTTTAGGTATAATTTTAGTGAATGGATTACAAATGTCGCGTGCGCGCAATTTCGATATTATTTCTTTTTTTGACAAAGCGACTTTTCAGGCCGATGAGGGAAGCGCATCGGTTTCGTATCGATGGGAGTATTGGAGGGGAGCGGCAAAGCTTATTGCCGAACGTCCCATATTTGGACACGGTGTCTGGAGTTTTAGGCATTTCTTTCCGAAACACCAAGAGACATTTGGGATTGCCGAAAATCATCCGCACAATCTCTTTCTTAAAATAGGTGTAGAAAATGGTCTGCCCGCCGCGCTATTTTTTGCACTGTTTATCGGTGCAATTGGGTACCAGGCACTGCCGATACTGTGGCGCCAGCGCTTCCCAGCGGCCCTTTTTTTCTTTTTGGGGCCCCTTGCAGCATTTGGCCACAACCTTTTAGATTTCAATTTTGTTTCGAGCAACTTTACGCTCTTTGTGGTTTTGATGGCCGTCGGTGTGGCGCTTTTGCAGCGGAGCGAGCGCTCACAAGCGACGCCGAACTATGTTGTGTTTTGTATGGCCGCAAGTACGTTGCTATTCGCACTCGCACTCTTTGAAGGCTACTATAATGTAGATTTTAAATTGGGCCGTGGGAATCTCGAGGACGGTGAAATTGACAGGGCGATACATCATCTCGAACGTGCAGAGCATTTAATTTTTGAGCGTGACCGCGCTGATTATCTTGCGCAGGCCTATCGTGCAAAGTATCGCGCTACGAATAGCGAACACTGGCGCGACCGTGCATATGCACTATTAAATGAACACACAAAAACTACCGTAGATGCGCAGCTACTGTCGCACTTTGCAGAATTGGCGTACGCAAAAAACGAAACAGAGGCGGCTCAGATGTCGGTTTTGCGTGCACTCGAACTCGATCCTAAGAATCATTTTAAATATTACAATCAGGCACTCGCATATTTTAATGAAGAAGATGCCGAGTATCGTAATACCGTATCTGCTGCCGAGCCGTTGCTGGAAGAGTATTGGGATATCTTAAATGAGAATCGCCAGCATACAATCCTTACAAACAATCCACACTATGCTATACAGCTACATCTTCGTCTTGGTAACGAAGCCGAGGCCGAGCGCGCCGCCGCACTTTGGTCGCGGGAACTTGGCAAATTTACTACTAAATTTGGAGCACTATGAAACTCTTAATTGCAACGCACAATGTAGGAAAACTTAGCGAGATGGTAGAGGTGCTGGGATCTCTGCCCATCGAAATTCTCTCATTGAATGACTTGAATCTTCATGACGATGTTGAAGAGACCGGTGAGACACATGAAGAAAATGCGCTGCTTAAGGCGAAGTTTTTTGCAGAAAAGAGCGGTCTGCCCACGCTCGGTGAAGATTCCGGCGTCTATGTTGATGCCTTTCCCGGTGAGCTTGGTGTGCAGACACGGCGCTGGGAGGGACTGCATCATGCAACTGACGCAGAGTGGGTCGAGTATTTTTTAAATAAAATGGAAGGAGAGAGTAATCGAAATGCGCGCTTTGTTTCGGTAGCGGCTTTTGTGAGCGGTGGAGAAGAAAAATTTTTTCGAGGAGAGACACTTGGTACTATAACGCATACACTTGAGGCTCCCCTTAAAAAGGGAATTCCTGTTTCATCTTGCTTCCGGCCGGAAGGCTCAGATAAAGTGTATGCCGCACTTAGTCCTCATGAGAAAAACCAGCTGAGTCATCGCGGAAAAGCCATGCATCAGGTTTATGAATTTTTGAAGACGAAAATATGAAAAAAGCTTTTAAAGATAAGGTTATGGCAGTTGTGCGCCGGATTCCTAACGGGCGCGTGCTTACCTATAAGGAGGTTGCGCGCCGCGCCGGGAATATTTTAGCCGCCCGAGCAGTAGGCAATATTTTAAACAAAAATTACGATCCAAATATTCCGTGTCACCGTGTGGTGCGCAGCGACGGAAGCTTAGGTGGTTACAATCGCGGTGCACAGCGCAAAAAAGAACTTCTCAAAAAAGAGGGGGCAGTGCGCGCATAAATCTAGCTGGCTTTGCCCGTGTGGCCGGTTTTGCGGCCTGTAATAATTTTTTGATATTGCGTAATCGCTAAAGCGCCAACTGCCGCAACCGTTCCAAAGATGACGACAAATGGTCCGACATACGGAAGTGCCGTGGCTACATAGTAGATTAAAAGTCCGACGGCAAGCAGTGCATAAAAGTTTATCTTTTTCTTATGTTTGCCAAGAATAATATGCCCGACTACCAGTCCCACATAGATCTTTGCAAGATAGACTGCGAGTACAAGAAAGAAAAGTACGATGAGGCCGAGTGGTGCACCGATAAGCGTAACGAAGAGCAGCAAGCTGGCCAGCGGTACGATGCTGAGTGTAATAAGCCCCGCAAGTAAGCTCCACCATGGCTGCTTTTCAAAATTTTGTACAATATGCTGAGTATGTTTTGGCGCAATATAAATGAGAATGCTGCCAATAAGAAGTGCAGTGAGGAAGGCAAAAATGTTACCGCGCAATCTGTCTACAAATTTCTCCCATGCGTTTCGCTGTTCTGCGCCGCGCTTGAGCGTGGATTCATTATAAATAATGTCACCTGCAATTAAGGCACCGGTTGCAATATTTGCCTCGCGCGAAGAGTAATAGGTTAAGTCTCCGCCAATGTTTGTGCCGCTCTTTACGCGAAGTTCGTCGACACCTACGAATACATTTTTTTGAACCTCATTTTGGAGCGTAATAAGACCGGCTCCGCCAAGAAGATTGCGCGTAATATCCGCAGAAAGATCGAGCGTACCAGCGCCAAAAATCATGCCGCCGTTTATCTTTGTATTCTCAGGTATTACGGCGTTTCCGGCTGCAAGAACGACACTATCGCCAATAGTTGCACCTTCTATGCGAACATCTCCGCCGCCAATAAGTATATCTTGGCCAATATTGCCGCTTACTTTAACTGTTCCACCGACTACATAGAGGTCCCCGGAAATTGTGCCCTCTACTTCGACAAGTGCGCCCGCTGCATAAACGTCGCCTTGTACTGTTCCCAGAATACGAAGCGTCTCTGCGGTTACAAAGAGATCATCTTCAATTGTTTCGTCTGCCGCAATTTCAACATTGTTACCCTTCATCATGAGGGCAAAGGCGGTATGACCGGCACTTACAGAGATGAGCAGTGCAAGCGCGCCAACTACAACAATTCGAGACAGAATGCGTTTCATGAAGATAGCCTAGCAAAATATTCGACAGAATTGTAGTCGGGTACAACTTCGATCCATGCCGGATATGTTGAAATTTCAATTTTATTTCCTGCGTCATCGAAAAAGTTGGTGCGTTCAGTTTGTGCAGATTTTTCCCAACGTGCTGCAATAGCATGTCCATCCATAAAAACTGTTGCATTCCCGCTGCCCACCGTTTGCATGCCTATTCGTGATTTGCCGTCTGCTAACGGCCATGCCCGAACACGCTGTACAATAATAACTTTCGGGGCAATCTGTTCGCCGTTGTTTTGGTCGATATGTGGTGCGCCTGCTTGAAACCGAAGGTAGCGATTTGTCGCTGCATCATAGGAATACCGCACGGCGTATGCAGGAAATCCAAACTGAATATTTACTTCGTGTGCGCTTTCACCGGGCGCGGTTTTATTGCGCAGGCGAAACCGCGAACTCTTAGGAGTAGTAGTAGTCACTTTTTTAGGCTCTGCTTGGACGGTAACTAGTGAGCGCAGCGCGTTGCCATCGCTAAACATTGTGTGCTCGAGCGCTGTACGTCCTATGTTCTCTCTCCAAAAAGAATTTCCAAATTTAAATTGGTCGAGGTCGATCACCATTTCGTCGCGATTCATTTGGGCGAGCTTTCGTAAGGCCTCATCGCTACCTCCTACATGCGCGAGCGCGCCGCCATATTCTGCGATCCAGTCGATATAGTATGGGCGAACACTGCGAATGGGGCCGATTTTTGGCATCTCTGAGTCAGAGGGGAATACCGCCAGAAAGCGGCTAATTCCGGCTTCGGTAGGTGCCTCGTAGACGATTTTTGCCGATGAGAGCCCTTTTTGAAAAGGCCGTGCGGCAACTGAGTTTTCTATCATGACTCCAATTGGGACAGTCGCTTCTTTCGGAGCATCCTCTTGTTTATTGTTGTTGCCAAAAAGATTAATAGAAGAGTTGCTTTCTGTATCTACAAATTTTATATCTCGCTTGAAAAAGCCGAGGTAGGCAAAGATGAGCAGCCAGGCCAAAGCCAAAATGCCAAGAAAAATGAGCAGCTTCTCGACCCGGCAGAGGAGCGAATGCCTTTTGCGCGTTTTAGACATGGATGCTATTATACAGCATATGGCTCAGTCAATTACCGATTTGCTAAAAGGGCGCGTTCTGAATCACGAAGGAGATTTATACGTTATTGTTTCGAATAGCTTTATGCGCAAAGCACAGCGCAAACCGGTTATGCGTACCAAGCTTCGCGGAGTAACAACCGGGAAAGTAATCGATAAGACT
>Ga0210019_1001279_pt1 | contig 27545 bp, 22 predicted proteins | sample CryGeyCG2114_020_2_FD_183969 | JGI IMG/M metagenome (GOLD analysis project Ga0210019, IMG submission 183969) | Groundwater microbial communities from aquifer - Crystal Geyser CG11_big_fil_rev_8/21/14_0.20 (SPAdes) (version 2) | ecosystem: Environmental > Aquatic > Deep subsurface > Groundwater ...
AGGCCGTAGACGGCCTTGTCGCCGACCGCGAATCCGGTGACGCCGGCGCCCAGCCGCGTCACCACGCCGACCGCCTCGAAACCCAGGACACACGGCAGCCGGTCGACCGCCCAGGGGTGGGAGACGCCGCCCCGATGATAGGTATCGGCGAAATTGACGCCGATCGCCGTATGCCGCAGGCGGACTTCACCCGGTCCCGGTTCCCCCACCTCGACATCCTCGAAGCGAAATACCTCGGGCCCGCCCTTCTCGTGAATGACCGCAGCCTTGACCACGATACTCTCCCTTTCTCTCCGTCTTGCCCGGGGGCGGAACGGCGCCGGCCGCGCCGAAGACGGACGCCGTTACCCCTTCAGCTTCGCCTTCAAAAGCTGGTTCACCTGCTGCGGGTTGGCCTTGCCCTGGGTCGCCTTCATGACCTGGCCGACGAACCAGCCGATGGCCTTGTCGTTGCCGCCGCGCACCGCGTCGGCCTGGCCCGGGTTGGCGGCGATGATCTCGTCGACGGCCACCTCGATGGCGCCGGTGTCGGTGATCTGCTTGAGGCCCTTGTCGGCGACGATCTTTTCCGGATCGTCCGAGGTCTCCCACATGATCTCGAACACGTCCTTGGCGATCTTGCCGGAGATCGTTCCGTCGTCCATGAGGGTCAGAAGCTTGGACAGGTGATCGGCCAAAATGGGGCTGTCGGCGATGGCGAGCCCGGCCTTGTTGAGCGCGCCGAACAGATCGTTCGTCACCCAGTTGGCGGCCTTCTTGGCGTCGTGCCTCGCCGCCACGGCCTCGAAATACTCGGCACTTTCCCGGTCGGCGACCAGGGTCGTCGCGTCCTTGGCGCTCAACCCCATGTCGGCCATGAAGCGAGCCTTCTTGGCGTCCGGAAGTTCCGGCAGCGAGGCGCGGATGCCCTCGATGAACGCGTCGTCGAGTTCCAGCGGCAGCAGGTCCGGGTCCGGGAAATAGCGGTAGTCGTGGGCGAACTCCTTCACCCGCATGGGACGGGTCTCGCCTTTCACCGGGTCCATCAGGCGGGTTTCCTGGACGACCTCGCCGCCGCTTTCGTGCACTTCGACCTGGCGCCGGGCCTCGATCTCGATGGCCTGCATGATGAAGCGCACGCTGTTCACGTTCTTGACCTCGGCGCGGGTGCGGTAGCCCTCCTCGCCCACAAGGCGCACGGAAACGTTGACGTCGGCGCGCATGGAGCCCTGCTCCATGTTGCCGTCACAGGTTCCCAGGTAACGGAGAATGGAACGAAGCTTCCGCACGAAGGCTCCCGCTTCCTCGGGCGACCGGATGTCCGGCTTGGTCACGATCTCCATCAGGCACACGCCGGCCCGGTTGAGATCGATGAACGACCGCTTGGGGTCCTGGTCGTGCATCGACTTGCCGGCGTCCTGCTCCATGTGCAGGCGCTCGATGCCGATGTCGCGGGTGGTGCCGTCGGCGAGGTCCACCGTCACCACGCCCTCGCCGACCACGGGATGCTGATACTGGGAAATCTGATAGCCCTGCGGCAGGTCGGCGTAGAAGTAGTTCTTGCGCTCGAACACGCTGACCTTGTTGATCCGGGCGTTGAGGCCCAGGCCCGTCTTCACCGCCTGTTCGACGCAATAGCCGTTGATCACCGGCAGCATGCCGGGCATGGCGGCGTCGACCAGCGAGACCTGGGAATTGGGCCCGGCCCCGAAGGCCGTGGGCGAGCCGGAAAACAGCTTGGCCTGGGACGAGACCTGGGCATGAACCTCAAGCCCGATGACGACTTCCCAGTCGCCCGTGTCGCCGTGGATGAGGTAGGTCATCACGCCTGCCCTCCCAGGTATTTCGGCAGGGCCGCGAACCCGGCCGCAGTCTCGATCGCCTGGGCCGCGCGCAGCACCGTTTCCTCGTCGAAGGGACGTCCGACCAGTTGCAGGCCGAGCGGCAGGCCGTCGGTGTCGAGCCCGGCGGGCACGCTGATGCCGGGCAAGCCGGCCAGGTTGGCGGGCACGGTGAACACGTCGTTCAGATACATGGCGATCGGGTCGTCCATCTTGGCGCCGACGGGGAAGGCCGCGTTGGGCGCGGTCGGGGTCAGCAGCACGTCGACGTCCGCGAAGGCCCTGGTGAAGTCCTCCAGGATGCGGGTTCGGACCTTCTGCGCCTTCACGTAATAGGCGTCGTAGTAGCCCGCCGACAGCACGTAGGTGCCGATCAGCACGCGGCGGCGGACCTCGGCCCCGAAACCCTGCCCCCGCGTGTTGGCGTACATGTCGTCCAGCGTCTCGCCATCGACGCGCAGGCCGTAGCGCACGCCGTCGTAGCGCGCCAGATTGCTTGAGGCCTCGGCCGGGGCGACGATGTAATAGGCGGGAAGCGCGTATTTCGTATGCGGCAGCGAGACCTCCCTGATCTCGGCCCCCTGGCCCTTCAGCCACTGCGCCCCCTGGTCCCACAGGGCCTGGATCTCGGCCGGCATGCCGTCCATGGTGTATTCGCGGGGAATGCCGACCTTGAGGCCCTTGACCCCACCCGTGACCGCCGCGCGGAAGTCGGGCACCTCGCGGGGGGCCGAGGTCGAATCCTTGGGGTCATGCCCGGCCATGGCGCCCAGCAGGATGGCCGCGTCCTCGACCGTGCGCGCGAAGGGCCCGGCCTGGTCCAGCGACGAGGCGAAGGCGACGATGCCCCAGCGCGAGCAGCGCCCGTAGGTCGGCTTCAACCCGACGATGCCGCACAGCGATGCCGGCTGGCGTATCGAGCCGCCGGTGTCGGTCCCGATGGAGGCGGGGCAGAGGCGTGCCGCCACGGCCGTGGCCGAGCCGCCGGACGAGCCGCCGGGCACCAGGTCCTCGCCACCCGGTCCCGTCCACGGGTTCTTCACCGGACCGTGGTAACTGGTCATGTTGGACGAGCCCATGGCGAATTCGTCCAGGTTGGTCTTGCCGATCATCACGGCGCCGGCGTCGATCAGGTTGCGGGTGACCGTCGATTCATAGGGCGGCACGAAGCCGTCCAGGATGTGCGAGGCGGCGGTGGTCGGAACGCCTTCGGTGCAGAACAGGTCCTTGATCGCGACCGGCACGCCGTCGAGCGGTCCCATGGCCGCGCCCTTGGCCCGGCGCGCGTCCGATGCCGCCGCGCGCTCCCTGGCGATGTCCGGCGTCAGGGTGATGAAGGCGTTGAGGCCCGATGCCGCCTCGGCGGCGGCCAGGGAGGCGTCGGCCAGTTCCGCGGCGGAGCAGCCGCCCTTGTCCAGGGCCGCCGCAGCCTCGGCGATGGTCAGGCTGTTGAGGTCCGACATCATTCGACCACCTTGGGAACGGCGTAGAAATCGCCCACGCGGTCGGGCGCGTTGCGCAGCACCTTGTCCGGGTCGCCGCCGTCGGTCACCACGTCGTCGCGCCTCTTCAGCGTCATGCCGGTCACGCCGGTCAAGGGCTCGACGCCGTCCGTGTCGACCTCGGCCAGTTGTTCGACCCAGCCGATGATGTTGTTCAGGTCGCGGGCGACGGGCTCCAGGTCGTCCTCGTCGACCCGGATTCGGGCCAGGAAGGCGACCCGGCGGACGTCGTTCTTATCTAGTGACATGGCTGGTCCAGGAACAAGGTTGGTCGGAGACCGGGGCGCTTCGAACACCGCGGCGCGGGCGCGGAAATTACCATCGACGCCGGTGTGCGGCAAGCGCCGCCGCCCGTTGGGCCGATTGCCCCGAGCGCGGGCCTCGACGCAGCGTGACGGGCGCGGAGACAAAGGACAGAGACAAAAAACGCAAGCACCCCCTGCCGGCCCGTAACCCGGCAGGGGGCGGCTTGCGGCCTTTGTTCGACCGGCGGGGGCGGCGGGCTGCCGCCCGCGGCCGCCGGATCAGGCGTCAGACGGCAGTCGCCTTAGAAGGACGCGGTCAGCGAAGCGACAACGGTTCCGTCCGCCAACGCGGGGGTCGCGTTGGTGTCGCCCGAGCTGATGTCCGTGTCGATGTAGTGGACGCCGATGGACACGTTCTCGGTGATGCCCAGCGAGGCGCCGACGGACCAAGTCACGTAGTCGGGCTGGGCGAAGGTGGCGTTCTTCTCGATCTTCTGGTAGCCGATGGACGCGTCCAGCGTAATCCCGGCCAGCACCTTCACCGGCACCGCGTAGGACACATTGCCCTCGATCCAGTGGGCGGCGCCGCTGTCGGCGAAGAATTCCGGCGAATAGGCGTATTTCGCCCCGACCGACAGGCCGTCCATGATGTCGTAGCTGAGCCCCAGGGAGGCTTCCCAGAAGTCGTAGTTCAGCGAGCTCGCGGCGCCGGGATACGCGTAGTAGATGAGCCCGACATCCCAGCCGATGTTGTTGAACGAACCGGACACGCCGCCATAGAAATCCATTTCGGCGCTGGCGCCGGTGGCCGTCGTGGAACCGAAGTCCACGTTGGAGCCCCAGGTGCCGAGGTAGACGGACGTGCCGCCGACACCCGTGTCGACGGACCAGTCGATGCCGCCCTGGATGGCCGGGTTCTTGTTGGACTGGTCGAGCCCGCGGAAGCGGTATTCCGTCACCAGGCCCGCGTTGGCCGAGAAGGTCCCGGGGAACTTAAATTCTTCGGCCTGCGCCGGCAGGGCCAAAGCCGCAGCCGCCACAAAGCCGAGGGCACTCAAAAGCCGCACCACTGATGCCATTTTCTTGATCCTTTTTCACAGTTTACCCGAGGCATACACCCCACAGGTTCTGGTGTTAGCAAATTGGATGCCAGAAACAGAAAATTTAATTTATTGTTTTATAACAATAAATTAGTGCAAATTTTCGACGCTTGGGCGGTAAAAACGCAACATCATTTTGCATAAATTAATTGCATATAATTTTAATTGCCTAATTTTTATTCGTTTTTTCCCAGCAGAGAATGAATGTCCATTCCCGTGAATCGCTGTAAACGCAGAAAATCCGCACAATTCCGGCCCCGCGGGCGCGCCGGAGCAATCAGAACGGCGATAAGACAGGGTCCCGGCGATGCGGAAGAGTCACGCATCGCAGCCGCGCGGATTATCCGCCGGGACCGCGCAGGGCTTTCGCAAGGTCCGTCCAGAAGGCCGACGACCAGGACTGGACCGCCAAGCCGATGGCGGCCGCCAGGGCCGAGGCGACATCCGCCGCAGGGGCCGCCGGTTTCTTCCCGCCGCTCAGGTACTTGTCGACGCTGCCGCTGTCGAGGCGGACCTCGCCCTTTTCGGCGTCGTACAGCAGGTTGGTGGAGAACACCCGCTCATACTCCTGGGCCAGTTCAAGCACGTCCATCCCGATCTGGTGGACCGACTTGGTTCCCCCGTTGTAGGGCCCCTCGGTGATGAACAACGGCATGCCGAAGGCGAAGGACTTGCCCTCGCGGCGGCATTCCAGCATGGCGCGGTAGTCGACGGAATTGAACATCTGGCCTTCGATCGGGCTCTCGCCCTCGAACGCGACACGGTAGGCGCACGATCCGCCGCCCATCGGCGCCGTGCCGGTCAGCGGCGTCTTCACCACCGCATCGACCAGCGGCATCAGCACGGGCCCGTAGACGAAGCCCAGGTCCTTGCCGTCGGCGCGCACGGCCAGCCAACTGCCCTTGGCCCTGCCGACGACGGTCAGGCGCTCCCCTTCGCGGACGGCCGCGATCTTCTTTCCATTGGTATCGGGCTCCGCGCGGACGTTCAGATCCTTGGTCGCCACGTAGGTGCCCGCGCGCGGTGTCACGCTGTGGCCCAGGAAGGTGATGTCCTGCTTGTCCTGCGCCTCTGCGCGCGCCGCCCCGGCCAGAACGGCCGCCAGGGTGGCCACACACAGATAAAAGCCGCGACGACGGCGCACACGCCCCCGCCCGCCCCTCAGGATCGGATTGACGAACTGCACTGACCGTCCCATCGCCGAACCGCCCCAACCAGCCCGCGGACCCCCCGCGCCATCGCAAACTTATGCCCCTTCAAGGCGATATATGGTACCTCTATCAACAAGTTAGCACCACATAACTTTTCCCGCGCAGGTTTCCCGGGCGCCGCCAAGGGATCGCGGGTATCGCGGAGGACGACGGCATGGCGGTCATGACCCTGGCGGACCTGAAGGCGGCGCTGGATTCGCGAGGCCGCGTCCTGGGTCTCGACCTGGGCACCAGGACGATCGGCATGGCGCTGTCGGACGTCGGACGCACCATCGCCACGCCCTACGACACGATCAGGCGCACCAAATTCACCGCCGACGCGGCGGAACTTCTGCGCATCGTCGACGCCGAAGACGTCAAGGGCCTTGTCATCGGCCTGCCGGTCAGCATGGACGGCTCCGAGGGACCGCGCTGTCAGTCGACCCGGCAATTCGCCGCCAACCTTCTGGAAAGGCGCGACCTGCCCATCGCCTTCTGGGACGAGCGGCTGTCCACGGCGGCGATCGAACGGATGCTGGTCGGCGACGTCGACATGACCCGCGCCCGGCGCGGTCAGGTCATCGACAAGCTGGCGGCGGCTTATATATTGCAGGGCGCGCTCGACGCCCGCTGATCGCGGTCAGCGGGCGGTCGCCGCAGTGAGGCGATAGCCCCGTTTTCCCGAACGCTTGACCTCGTACATGGCCTTGTCGGCAAGGCGGATCAGGGCTTCCGCGGTCTCCGCATGCTCGGGGTAAAGCGCGACGCCGACGCTGGCGCCGATCATCACGGTCTCCCGCTTGGCCGTGAACGGCCGGGTCAGTTCGTCGACGATGGACTGGGCCACGCGGCCGACGTCCTGGGCGTTGGAAATCTGGTTCAGGATCACCGTGAACTCGTCGCCGCCGTAGCGTGCCACCGTGTCCGATGCGCGGACCCGGGCGACCAGGCGCACGGCGACCTGGTGCAGGATCATGTCCCCCGCCTCGTGGCCCAGGCGGTCGTTGACGGCCTTGAATCCGTCCAGGTCGACGAACAGCACGCCGATGCGGGTCTTCTCGCGCGCCGCCTGGCGCAGCGACACGTTCAGGCGGTCCATGAACAGCGACCGGTTGGGCAGGCCCGTGACCTCGTCGTGGCTGGCCATGTAGGCGATCTGCTGTTCGGCCAGGCGGTATTCCGTCAGGTCCGTGAAGGTGCGCACGACGCCGCCCGACGGCATCCTGGATTCGCGCAGCAGCACCGTGCGGCCGTCGGCGAAATCGATCTCGCCCGGACCGACGAAGGCGTCGGCGATCATCTTCTTGGCGCCGGCGGCGCCCATCAGCGCCGCGAACGGGATGCCCGGCTGAAAACTGTCGGCGATCTGGTCGAACAGGTCGCGGCACATCTGATTGGCGAAAATCAGGTTGTCTTCCGAATCGAAAACGGCAACGCCGTCGTGCAGGCGGTCCAGAACCTCGGCCACGCCGGGCTCGCCCGGCCCCGCCCCTGCTCTCGAATCCCGGGAAGTCACGCCGCAAACCCCTTGTGTTTATTCATTCGTCCGCCCCGCGCGGTACCGCCATCATGCCACCAACGGCGCGCGACCTCCAAGGCCCGCAATTTTACGTGACCCGCCTGGCACTCCGGCCTATATTCCGGCCCCATGATTTCCGGCGACACGGCAACAACTGAATTTCCCCATCGCCATTTGCTCGGTATCGAAGGTCTGACACCGGCGGAAATCACCTTTCTTTTGGACCGTTCCGAAACCTACGTCGAACAGAACCGCCAGACGAACAAGAAAAAGTCGGTTCTCAGCGGGCGCACGGTCATCAACCTGTTCTTCGAGGCATCGACCCGAACCCGGACCTCCTTCGAATTGGCGGGCAAGCGGCTCGGCGGCGACGTCATCAACATGTCGATCTCGGGCAGTTCCATCAAGAAGGGCGAAACCCTGGTCGACACGGCGATGACGCTGAACGCCATGCACCCGGACGTGCTGGTGGTGCGCCACGCGGACTCGGGGGCCGTGAAGCTTCTGTCGGAAAAGGTCAACTGCGCCGTGATCAATGCCGGCGACGGCAGCCACGAACACCCGACGCAGGCGCTCCTGGACGCGCTGACCATCCGCCGGCGGCTCGGCCGACTGGCGGGGCTGCAGGTCGCCATCTGCGGCGACATCCTGCATTCGCGCGTCGCACGCTCCAACATCCACCTGCTGACGACGATGGGGGCCCGCGTGCGCCTGATCGCGCCCAAGACGCTGATCCCCTATGCGGCCGAACGCCTGGGCGTGGAAGTGTTCCACGACATGGCCGAGGGCCTGCAGGACTGCGATATCGTGATGATGCTGCGCCTGCAGCAGGAACGCATGAAGTCGAACTATTTCCCCTCGGTGCGCGAGTACTTCACCTATTTCGGGCTCGACTACGAGATGCTGGCCCACGCCAAGCCCGACGCCCTGATCATGCATCCGGGGCCCATGAACCGCGGCGTCGAGATCGATTCCGAGGTCGCCGACGACTTCTACCGCTCGGTCATCCGCGAGCAGGTGGAGATGGGCGTCGCCGTGCGCATGGCGGCACTGGAAATCCTGGCCCACAACCTGGAACCCTTGGCCGAAACCAATTTGTGACGAAAGCCGAACCTGAGAGATGGCGGTAAAACTGGACGAACCCCTGGGCCGTGTGGCCTACGTCAACGCGCGCATCCTGGATCCGGCAGAAGGCTGGGACGGGACGGGCGGAGTCCTGACCGACGGCGAGAAGATCGCCGCCGCCGGGCCGGGGCTGTTCGACGCCGGCGTGCCCGAGGGCGCCAGGGTCGTTGACTGCGAGGGCGCCTGCCTGGCGCCGGGCCTCGTCGATATCCGCGCCCATCTGGGCGAGCCGGGGGCCGAGCAGAAGGAAACCCTGGCGACTGCCGGACGCTCGGCGACGGCGGGCGGCGTGACGACCCTCCTCTGCCTGCCCGACACGGAACCTTGCATCGACGACATGTCGGTCGTCGAGTTCGTCGCCCGCCGGGCGCGCATGCAGGGCCTGACCAAGGTCTATCCCTACGGCGCCGTGACCAAGGACCTGGCCGGCAAGGAGATCGCCGAATTGAAATTGTTGCGCGATTCCGGCGCCGTGGCCTTCACCGACGGCAGCCGCTCGATCGCCGACCCCCTGGTCCTGCGACAGGCGCTCGGCTACGCCGCGACCTTCGGGCTTTTGATCTGCCACCAACCGGAGGACCCGTCGCTCGCCGGCGGCGGCGTCATGAACCTGGGCGAGAATTCGACCCGCCTGGGCCTGGCCGGCATTCCGCGCGAGGCGGAGATCATCATCGTCGAACGCGACATCCGCCTGGTCGAGATGACCGGCGGCCGCCTGCACTTCGCCAATGTGTCGACCTCGGAAAGCATCGAGGTGATCCGCCGCGCCAAGGCGCGGGGCCTGGCCATCACCTGCGACACGGCACCGCCCTATTTCGCGCTGAACGAGCACGCCATCGGAGACTACCGCACCTTCGCCAAGCTGGCCCCGCCGCTGCGCGACGAGGACGACCGCCAAGCCATGGTGCGGGCGATCGCCGACGGGGTCATCGACTGCATCGCCTCCGACCACACGCCGCAGGACGAGGAATCCAAGCGCCTGCCCTTCGCCCAGGCGGCGTCGGGCGGCGTCGGCCTGGAAACCCTGCTGCCGATCACGCTCGAACTGTACCACAACGGCCACCTTACGCTGCTGCGGGCCCTCGACCTCGTGACCCGGGCGCCGGCGGCCCTCATGGGGCTGGAGGCGGGACGCCTGAAACCGGGCGGCTCCGCGGACATGGTGCTGTTCGACCCTGACCGGAGCTGGAAGGTCGACGCCGATGTGCTGAAATCGAAATCCAAGAATTCGCCCTTCGACGGGCGGCCCGTCCAGGGCCTGGTCCTGCGCACCGTGATCGACGGACGCACGGTCCACACCCACGGGGCCTGACGTCGTGGCCGGCGACCTTGACACCCACCTCGCGTTCGCCCTGGCCGTGCTCTGCGGCTATCTCCTGGGATCCGTCCCCTTCGGCCTGGTGTTCACGCGCATGGCTGGCCTGGGCGACATCCGCCAGGTGGGCTCGGGCAACATCGGCGCCACCAACGTGCTGCGCACGGGGAACAAGGCCCTCGCCTTCCTGACCCTGATCTGCGATTCCGGCAAGGGGGCCGCGGCGGCGCTCGCTGCGGCGTATCTGTGGGGGGCCGAAGCCGGGATGATCGCCGGGTTCGCCGGCGTCGTCGGCCACAACTTCCCGATCTGGCTGAAGTTCAAGGGCGGCAAGGGCGTGGCGACCACGCTGGGCGTGCTGCTGGCGGTCGACTTCATGGTCGGTCTCGCGGCCTGCGCGACCTGGCTGCTGGTCGCCGGAATTTTCCGCTATTCGTCCCTGGCCGCCCTCGGAGCGCTTGCCGCGGCACCGTTCTATGCCTTCTGGATGGTCGGGCCGGCCATGGCCTGGATGGCGGGCGGGCTGGCGGTGCTCGCCGTCGCCCGCCACAAGGCCAACATCCGGCGCCTGATTTCCGGCACGGAAAGCAAGATCGGACAGAAACGCGGATCGGGCGACGGGCCGCCTGGCGCCTAACCCGGCGCCGGCACCTTCCCTACAGGCTCTTGTTCAGCATCTGCGCGCAGGCCGAAACCACCATGGATTCCGGCGCGTCCTGCCCCGGCAGGGCGACCGCGAAGTCCGCCGCCAGATCGGCGCGGGCCGTGCGGGCGTCGGATTGATACCCCTGCAAGTCCGGCGCGCTGGCCATTGTCTTCACGTGCTCGGTGGCGCGGGCAGCGCAGACGGCCGCCTGTGCGTTGATCCAGGCGTCTTGAACATCGTCCTTGCTGGCGTCCGCGTAGACCACCCAGTCGTTGCCGAAGGCCAGGAAGGCGAGAACGATCGCCCCCACTCCCGCGCCTAACAGAAAGGGCATGGTTGATTTCGGCAGTTTCATGTCTTGCTCCTGTAAAAAGCGATTGAGACCCGACGCGCCAAGGGGCAACCGACGGCCCTGCACCCGGAAGGGCCTCCGATAGATGGAGGAGTGTATTGTCGAGCCCGTGTCGGCGAGAAAATCCCGCCGCCCGTCCGGCAAAGAACAATTTCCGCTGCCCGCGTTCGGCGTCGAGATGATTTTATAAATATAATATACACATAAAAACAATTCAACTATATTTTTGTATATTAATAAATTTAAAACCAAATCATTTTTAAGTAAATAATTTATTTTAGTATAAATTTACAATTGTGTTTTATGATCAACTGAAACTTATTTTTTTAATTTTGTTGTATACAGACACCCTGGAGCTTCCCATCGCCAGATTTCAGTATTCCTGCCCCCAAGAAAAGCTCAAGCCGCTCCCGTCTCCGCCCTCCGCGGCCGACGGATGATCCAGGAGCAGACGCACCGTGACCGTCGTGCCGTGTCCCAACCGGCTTTGAATAATGACCTCGCCGTCGTGCAGGTCGATCAGCGATTTGGAGATCGACAGGCCGAGTCCCCATCCCCGGTCCGAGGTGTAGGGATTGCGGGATTCTTCGGTGAACGGGTTCATGATATGGGGCAGGCGGTCGGGCGCAATGCCGACGCCGGTGTCGGCGACGGCGATTTCCAGGACGTTCCCGGCGGCGCTCGGGACGACCCGCACGTCGCCGCCCTCGGGCGTGAACTTGACGGCGTTGGACAGGAGGTTCAGCAGGACCTGCTTGATCGCCCGCCGGTCGGCAAGAATAGGCGGCAGTCCGTCGGACGCCTCGACGGTCAGGCTGATGCCTTTCTCCGCGGCGCGTTCTCGCACGGTAAGCACGCTTTCGGCGATCAGCTTGCCGACGTCGACGGTTTCGACCTCCAACGCCGTCTTTCCGGCCTCGATGGCGGAGATGTCGAGGACGTCGTTGACGAGTTCGAGAAGGTGCTTGGCGCTGGAATGGATGTCGTGGGCGTACTCGCGATACTTCCCCGAGCCCGGAGGGCCGAAATACTGATTGTAGAGGATGTCCGAGAACCCCAGGATCGCGTTCAGCGGCGTGCGCAGTTCATGGCTCATGGCGGTGAGGAACTCCGACTTGGCGCGGTTGGCCTGCTGGGCCGCGTCCTTGGCCGCCTCGGCTTCCAGCCGCGCCCGCTGCAGCAGCGCCGTCGTCCGTTCCGTCTCCAGGTCGTAGCGCATGTTCGCATAGATGACCGCGGCGCCGAGGGCGAACAGCGCCAGGGCGCCGGCGACGTTCACCCACAACAGGCCCGACCGCCTGGGCCAGCCGTTGGCCGGCTCGGCGGCGATCGCCCAGGTGCCCGACACCAGGTTGACGTCCAGGTATACGGGATCGGCCCCCAGCACCGACGCTTCGCCCCAAAAAACCTCGCCGTCGCGGCCAAGGCCGTTTCGCCCGATCAACGCCAGACGGTAGCGTTCCCGGTATTCCGGCAAGCCGGTGTCCCGAACGAAGGAATCGAAATCGATCACCGTCGACACGAGACCCCACAGCGTCGGCCGCGTCCGGTCCCCCGGATCGATATACACGGGAAACCGGGCTATGATGCCGACGCCGCCCTGGACAAGGTTCAGCGGCCCGGCGATGACGACGGCGTTGTCCCGGATGGCCCGTTCGACCTGGGGCCACTGCGCGGGCGTCTTCCGGTAGTCGAGGCCGATTGCCTTCTCGTTCCCGGTCACGGGATAGACATGGCTGATGACCAGGTCCCTGGCGAGCCCCAGGTTACGGACGCGCCCGCCCGCCGATCCAAGCAGGTCGGCGGCGACGGCCGAAAACTCCTTCTGGTCCAGATCCGGGCGCGCCTTGACGTAGCTTATCAGCCCCCGGATCAACTGGATGTCGGCGTTGAGCAGGCTTTCCATGCGGGAGCGCAGCTTGCCGATATCTTCCGCCGTCTGCAGGCGCGAATCCGTCGCCGCCGACCGCAAGGCGTACTGTTCCGCGAGAAATCCGCCCAAAGCGCAGGCCGCGGCGAGGATTGCGATCCTGACGAGTGAAGTGGTGAATTGCGTCCGCATAGCGCTGCCCAAGAGATACTGCATCCGACTATATACAAGCCAACCGGGAGCGAGTCCGAATTCTTGAATCGCGCCACGACCGGCGGTTCGGCGGTTGCGATGCCTCCGTTGGCGCACCAATTCATGGCGAATGGCCTACTTTCCAATTGTATACAATTCCTGTTAAATTGGCCCCGTCGCCGAGGAGTAGAGGAAAAGTCCATGCCCGACACCACGGATATTGATCCGAGGTCCGACGCCGATGCGTCATCCGTTTCAGAAGCAGCCGCAGAAAACGCCCGCCGCCTGAAGGCCCGCAAACGCCGTTTCGTCATCGCCCTGGTCATCGGCGTCCTGGGCACGCTGTTCGGCGGACTTGAGATTCATGACCGCGTGACCAACATCCACGAAGTCGATGCCCGCATCGGCGGCGACCTGATCACGGTCTCGTCGAGGGTCGCCGGCTGGGTCACGGCGATCAGCGTGTCCGAGGGTGACGGCATTCAACCGGGCACGATCCTGATGAGCATCGATGCCCGTGAATCGGCGCTGAAGGTACGCGAGTTGGAAGCCCAGATCATGAGCCTGCGCGCGGAAAAGGACAGGACCCTGGCGGAGAAGAACCTGGTCGACAAGGAAACGGCGTCGAAGCTGAAGTCCGAACAGGCCCGCTTGGCATCGGCCCAGGTTACCGTGTCGTCCCTGGAGCCTCAGCTGGAACTCGCGCGGCGCGAGCACGAGCGGTCCAAGTCCCTGTTCCAGACGCGTGTCGTGTCGCGCCGTCAGCTTGACCAGGCGGAATCGGAACTGAAGAAGCTGGAGCGCGAGTACCGCATCGCCGTCGCCGACCTGCATGCGGCCGAGGCCAAGACCGCCGAGGTCGAGGCCGAACGCGGGCGCCTTGCGGTGCTGGACAGCGCCGTCGCCGTGTATACCCATCGTGAATCGGAGTTGCAGGCCAAGTTGGACGAACAGCGTCTGGACCTGTCCGACCGCACCATCCGCAGCGCCATCAAGGGCGTCGTCGACAAGACCTTCGTCGAAGTCGGCGAATACGTCACGCCCGGGCAACGCCTGGCCCTCATTCACGATCCTGAGGTCATCTGGATCGACGCCAACATCAAGGAAACGGACATCCGCAAGACCAAGGTCGGGGACCTCGTCCAGGTTTCCGTCGACGCCTATCCGGACAGGAAATTCACGGGCCGAATCAAGGTCATCGGCAACGCCACCACGGCGGAATTCGCGCTGCTGCCCAGCCCCAATCCCAGCGGCAACTTCACCAAGATCACGCAGCGTCTGCCGGTGCGGATCGCCATCGACCAGCAGGACCGCCTGTTGCGGCCGGGCATGATGGTCGAGATCAAGATCGACGTTGACCAGTAAATCCTCCGCCACGTCGATCGACCCCGGCTCCATCAGTTCCTTCCGCCGCTGGTCGGTAACCCTGTCCGGCTTGCTCGGCGCGGTTTCCATGATCCTGGCCGCAACGGTGGTCAACGTCGCCGTGCCCTCGATCATGGGCGCCTTCGGTATCGGCCAGACCATCGCCCAGTGGACGTCGACCGCCTTCATCACCACCATGGTCGCAAGCCAACTCCTCAGCGTCTGGGTCGTCGCCCATCTGGGCCAGCGCAACACCTATGCCATGACGCTCATCGTGTTCGCCGCCGGCGGCGTCTTGTCCGCCTGGGCGCCCAACATCGACACGTTGATCGCCGGGCGGCTTCTGCAAGGGTTCGCCGCCGGCGTCGTTCAGCCCCTGGTGCTGTCGACCATCGTGTCCGTGTTCCCGGTGGAGAAACGCGGCTTCGCGGTCAGCATGTACAGCGTGGGCGTGACCCTGGCGCCCAGTTTCGGCCCCATCGTCGGGGGCTTGACGCTCGATGCCCTGACCTGGCGGCACATTTTCCTGGTGCCCCTGCCGCTCGCCTTCATCGCCTTCCTGCTGGGGCTCAGCTTCATGCCCCAGGAAAAGCACAAGGGGCCGCTGCCGCGTCTCGACTGGACCGGCTTGGCGCTCGTCTGCACCTTCAGCGTCTGCGTCATGTCCGGGCTCGCCAACGGGCAGCGCTGGGGCTGGCACTCCAACGAGGTGGTGGGGCTATTGGCCGGCGGCTTGACGGCGGGGGCCGTGTTCCTGTGGCACCAGACGCATTCGGACAGCCCCATCCTCGACGTTACCCTGTTCAAGAACCCGGCTTATGCCGCGGCCATGCTCATCGCCTTCCTGTTCGGGGCGGGCAACTTCTCCACCAACTACGCGATCCCCGTGTTCACCCAGACTGTACAGGGTTTCACCGCCACTGCGGCGGGTCTGGTGCTGGTGCCGGCAGGCGTCGTCCTGTTCATGATCACGCCCATCAGCGGCCGCTTGAGCGACCGCCTGCCCGCCCATTATCCGATCTTTTCCGGCATCGTTATCTTCGCCATCGCCACCTGGTTCATCGCGCACTCGGACGTCAACACGGCGTTCCTCATGATGGTGCTCTATACCATGCTGTCGCGCGTGGCGCTGGGTCTGGTCATGCCCAACATGGGGGCGACGGCGCTCCGCGCCGTACCCGACGACAAGATCAACGCCGGCGCGGCCACCTACAACTTCGTGCGCCAGTTGGGCGGCGCCTTCGGCACGCTGATCTTCGTCGTCATCACCGAACAGCGGACGGCATTCCACGCCGATGCGATGGCGGCCACGCAGACGTCGGGCAATCCCCTAAGCATGGAATTCATCGAGAAAGTCGGGCGCGTGCTCGCCGAAAGCGGCGTGCCGGACGCGCACCAGACGGCGGGCGCCCTCAACTTCCTGTCCAAGGTGGTCCACGCCCAGGCGACGACGCTCGGCTTCCAGGATTCGTTCATGGTCGTGGCCGTGGTGTTCCTGACGGCACTAATTCCCGCCTGGATTTTGGGCAAAACAACCAATAAGAGAAATTAGCTATTTTATTTTCCCTTTTTCATGAAGCCGCCCTCGGATAATCTCTCTCCGACATCCAGGGGGCAGACATGCCGGACACATCGGCGGCAGACCGCCATCGGACACTCTCGGACGAAGAACGGATCGCCTGGCTGCGCCTGATCCGCTCGGCCAACGTGGGTCCGGGCACCTTCTTTCGCCTGTTGAACCGTTTCGGCACGGCGGCGAGGGCGTTGGACGCACTGCCGCATCTGGCGCGCCGGGGCGGGCGTGCCGCCGGATTGCGCATCGCCGCCGCGGTCGAGGCCGAACGGGAACTGGCGGCGGCCCGCCGCGCCGGCGCCGTGGCGATCGCCTGGGGCGAGCCCGCCTACCCGCCCCTGCTCGCCCATATCCACGATCCGCCGCCGATCCTCTATGCGACCGGGCGGCTCGACCTGATGGCCAAGAAGACCATCGGCGTGGTCGGCGCGCGAAACGCCTCGGTCAACGGGCGACGGTTCGCCCGGAAGATCGCGACCGACCTGGGCGCCGGCGGCCTGATGGTCGCCTCGGGGCTGGCGCGCGGCATCGACGCCGCGGCGCACGAGGGCGCACTGGCCACCGGCACGGCGGCGGTGCTGGGCGGCGGTGTCGACGTCGTCTACCCGGCCGAAAACCGCGGCCTTCACGAGCGCATCGCCGCCGAGGGCGTCCTGCTGTCCGAGGCGCCGCCCGGTACAACGCCCCAGGCGCGCCACTTTCCACGGCGCAACCGCATCATCTCCGGTATGGCGCGCGGCGTCGTGGTGGTCGAAGCCAGCCCGCGTTCGGGCTCCCTGATCACCGCGCGCCTCGCCCTCGACCAGGGGCGCGAGGTCTTCGCCGTGCCGGGCTCGGCCATGGACCCGCGGGCCCGCGGGACCAACGATTTGATTCGCCAGGGCGCCACCCTCACGGAATCGGCGGACGACGTGTTCGCCGTGCTGAGCGACCGGCGGTCGCCGGCGACTCCAGAAATTTTCGTTGAAAAACAAAGCGTTGAAAATCAGACGGCCGACGAGGAGAACACCGACGCCGCCCGCGCCCAGATCCTCGAAGCCCTCGGCCCGGCGCCGACGACTGTTGACGAATTGATCCGCGTTTGCCACTTCTCCCTTCCCGTGGTGTCGACGGTTTTGCTTGAACTCGAACTGGCAGGCCGGTTAGAGAGGCACCCCGGCAGCAGAGTATCGCTGCTCATGGACCAGTAGCCGGCCCGGGCAGCGGCCCCGGAAGGCCGGCCGAGAAAAGGCAAGTCTTGCATGACCGACGTCGTCGTCGTTGAAAGTCCGGCCAAGGCTAAGACGATCAACAAGTACCTGGGACCCGGTTACACGGTGCTGGCCAGCTACGGTCACATCCGTGATCTGCCGTCCAAGGACGGCTCGGTGCGCCCTGACGCCGACTTCGAGATGGACTGGGAAATCGACGCCAGGGCCGAAAAGCACATCAAGGCCATCGCCGACGCCGTCAAGGGTGCGGACAAGCTGTACCTCGCCACCGACCCGGACCGCGAGGGCGAGGCCATCTCCTGGCACGTGCGCGAGGTCCTGGAGAAAAAGAACGTGCTCGCGAACGTCGACGTGAAACGCGTCGTGTTCAACGAAATCACCAAGGACGCGGTGAAGGACGCCTTCCGGCATCCCCGCGACCTGGACAAGGAACTGGTCGATGCCTATCTGGCGCGCCGGGCGCTCGACTATCTGGTCGGCTTCACCCTGTCGCCGGTGCTGTGGCGCAAGCTGCCGGGCTCGCGCTCGGCGGGGCGGGTGCAGTCCGTCGCCTTGCGGTTGATCTGCGAGCGCGAGGCCGAGATCGAGGTCTTCAGGCGTCAGGAGTTCTGGACCATCAAGGCGACCTTCGCCGCGCCGGGCGGGCACAAGCTCGCGGCGCAGCTCACCCACCTGGACGGCAACAAACTGGGCAAGATGGACCTGGGCTCCGCCGCCGATGCCGAGCGCGCCAAGCGGACCGTCGAGGGCGGCAGCTTCACCGTCGCCGACGTGCAGCGCAGGCAGACGCGGCGCAACCCGGCCCCCCCCTTCACCACCTCGACCCTGCAGCAGGAAGCCGCGCGCAAACTTTACATGAGCGCTAAGCGGACCATGCAGGTCGCCCAGCGCCTTTACGAAGGCGTCAACATCGGCGGCGAGGCGGTGGGCCTGATCACCTACATGCGAACGGACGGGGTGCAGATGGCGGCCGAGGCCGTGGCCGCCTGCCGCGACCACATCAAGGGCACGTACGGCGCGCCCTACCTGCCGGACCAGCCGCGTATTTATAAGACCAAGGCCAAGAACGCCCAGGAGGCCCACGAGGCGATCCGCCCGACGGACATCGCCCGCCGCCCCGAGGACGTGGCTCAATACCTCGACAACGATCAGCGCAAGCTCTACGACCTGGTCTGGAAACGCACGGTGGCGAGCCAGATGGAGAACGCCGTGCTCGACCAGGTTTCCGTCGACATCGCCGCCGGCGACGGCTCCAGCCAACTGCGCGCGACCGGCTCGGTCATCGCCTTCGACGGCTTTCTCAAGGTCTATCAGGAAGGCAAGGACGAACAGGACACGTCCGAGCGCGATGACGAGGACAAGCTGCGCATCCTGCCCGACGTGAAGGAGGGCGAGCATCTGGCCCGCCAGGAAGTGGCGGCCGAACAACACTTCACCCAGCCGCCGCCGCGCTATACCGAGGCCAGCCTGGTCAAGCGCCTGGAGGAACTGGGCATCGGCCGGCCGTCGACCTATGCCTCCATCATATCGGTGCTGCAGGATCGCAACTACGTGAAGCTGGAGAGCCGCCGCTTCGAGCCCGAGGACCGCGGCCGCCTGGTGACCGCCTTCCTCGCCAGCTTCTTCGAACGCTACGTGGAGTACGGCTTCACGGCCGAGCTTGAGGATCGGCTCGACGACATCTCCGGCGGGCGGCGCGACTGGAAACAGGTGCTGCGCGATTTCTGGGACGCCTTCTCCCGCGCCGTCGACGAGACCAAGGATCTGCGCGTGCGCGAGGTTCTGGACGCCCTGGACGAACTTCTCGGCCCGCATTTCTTCCCCGCCACCGGCGACGGCAAGGACCCGCGCAAATGCCCCGCCTGCGCCGACGGGCGCCTGGGCCTGAAACTGGGCAAGTTCGGCGCCTTCATCGGCTGCTCCAACTACCCCGAATGCCGCCACACCCAGGCGCTGGCCGTGCCGAACGGCGACAACGGCGAGGGTGCGGAAGCGGCACCCGAGGTGTTTCCCCGCCTGCTGGGCAGCGATCCCGAAACGGGCCTGCCGGTCACCGTACGCAAAGGCCCCTACGGCGCCTATGCGCAGCTGGGCGATGCGGACGCGGACGAAGGGGCCAAGCCCAAGCGCGCCTCCCTGCCGCGCGGCATCAGCCCGGCGACCATCGACCTGGGGACGGCGCTGGGTCTGCTGGCCCTGCCGCGCGAGGTCGGCCCGCATCCGGAGACCGGCGACATGATCACCGCGGGCCTGGGCCGCTTCGGCCCATTCCTCAAGATGGGCGGCACCTACGTGTCGCTGAAGGGCGACGACGACGTGCTGACCGTCGGCCTCAACCGGGCGGTCGCCCTGTTCGCCGACAAACCGCGCAAGGATCCTCCCAAGGAATTGGGCAAGCATCCGTCCGACGGCAAGCCGGTCGTCATGAAGGCCGGCCGCTGGGGCCCCTTCGTGCAGCACGGCAAGCTGATGGCCTCCCTGTCCAAGGATACCGACAAGGACGCCGTGACCCTCGAAACGGCCGTGGAGCTTTTGAACGCCAAGGCCGCCAAGGACGGCAAGAAGGCCCCCGCCGCCAAGAAGCCGGCTCAGAAGAAAGCGGCCAAGAAGACGGCCGCCAAGAAAGCGGGCGCAAAGAAGAAGACTGCCGAGAAGACCGCGGACGGCGACGCGGCACCCTCCGCCTCCGACGCCTGATCCGGGGCCCGGGCCTTGGCCAAGAACCCGAAATCGAAGCCTCCCTTCCCGACGCGGGAGGAGATCCTGGAATTCATCCAGTCGAGCCCCAAGCGCGTGGGCAAGCGCGAGATCGCTCGGGCCTTCAAGCTGGGATCGGAAGGCAAGGTGATGCTGCGCGAGATCCTGAAGGATCTGGAAACCGGCGGCGTGCTGCAGCGAGGCCGCGGCAAGCGGTTCGCCGAGCCGGGCACCCTGCCCGAGGTCACGGTCCTGCACATCACCGGGATCGACGCCGAGGGCGAACTGCTGGCCCGCCCGGAAACCTGGGACGAAGCGGCCGGCCCCGCCCCCGCCATCTACATGCACCCCGAACGCAAGGGGCAGCAGGCGCTCGGCACGGGCGACCGGGTGCTGGCGCGCCTGGAGCGAACGGGGCGCGGAGTTTACTGGGCACGCACCATCCGCCGTCTGCCGTCGGCCCCGGCGACGATTATGGGCGTCTACCGGGAGATCGGCGGCGAAGGCCGCATCGAAAGCACCGACCGCCGCGCCAAGCAGGACTTCATCGTGCCGGCGGGCCAGGCCGGCGGCGCCAAGCCGGGCGACCTGGTGCGCGCCCAGGTCCTGCCGGGCAAGGACCTGGGCCTGCGCAAGACCAAGGTGACGGACGTCCTGGGCGGCATGGACGACCCCCGGTCGATCAGCCTGATCTCCATCCACGAGCACGAACTGCCCAGCGAGTTCCCGCCTGACGCGCTCGACCAAGCCAAGGCGGCCGGTGCGGCGCCGCTCGGCGACCGGGTCGACCTGCGCGATTTGCCGCTGGTCACCATCGACGGCGCCGATGCTCGCGACTTCGACGACGCCGTGTTCGCCGAGCCGGATCCGGACCGCAAGGGCGGCTGGCACCTGGTGGTCGCCATCGCCGACGTGTCGTGGTACGTGCGGCCGGGCGATGCGCTCGACCGCAGCGCCTACGACCGCGGCAACAGCGTCTATTTTCCGGACCGCGTGGTGCCCATGCTGCCGCATGAACTGTCAACGGGCTGGTGCTCCCTGAACCCCAAGGAGGATCGCCCCTGCCTGGCCGCGCACCTGTGGATCGACGAGGACGGCAACCTGAAGCGCCACCGCTTCGAGCGGGCCATGATGCGCTCGGCCGCGCGCCTGACCTACGAACAGGTGCAGGCCGCCCGTGACGGCCGGCCCGACGATGCGACGGACGTCCTGACGAAGGACGTCATCGCTCCCCTGTACGGTGCCTATGCGGCCCTGGCCAGGAACCGCCACGCGCGCGGCGTGCTGGAACTGGACCTGGCCGAACGCAAGGTGAATATCGACGACAGGGGCCGTGTCACCGGGATCGTCCAGCGCGCGCGCTTCGACAGCCATCGCCTGATCGAGGAGTTCATGATCACGGCCAACGTGGCGGCGGCGGAAGCCCTTGAAAAGAAAAAGCTTCCCTGCATGTACCGGATCCACGACCAGCCCAGCCCGGTGAAGATCGGGGCCCTGGCGGAAGCGCTTGCCACCATCGGCCTGAAGTTCTCCAAGGGTCAGGTCATGCAGTCGAAGCATTTCAACCAGGTGTTGGCGAAAGCCAAGGACGGACCTTTCGAGCGCATGGTCCAGGAACTGGTCCTGCGCTCCCAGGCCCAGGCGGAATACGCCCCCGACAACATCGGCCACTTCGGCCTGGCGCTCCGGCGCTATTGCCACTTCACATCGCCGATTCGGCGCTATTCGGACCTTCTGGTGCACCGCGCCCTGATCCGCGGCGGCAAGATGGGCGAGGGCGCGCTGGAGACCGACCATCGCGATTTCGCCGAGATGGGCCAGCACCTTTCGTTCACGGAGCGGCGGGCGGCGGCGGCCGAGCGCGCGGCCGTCGACCGCTTCACGACGCAATTCCTGTCCGACCGCGTGGGCGCCACCTTCCGGGGCCGCGTCAACGGCGTCACCCGCTTCGGCCTGTTCATTACCCTGGACGACACGGGCGCCGACGGCCTGATCCCCATCCGTTCCCTGCCCGACGACTATTACATCCACGACGAGGCCCACAACCGCCTGCGCGGTCGCTCGACGGGCAGGACCTATGTCCTGGGCGAGGCCGTGGAGGTTCGCCTGGTGGAGGCCCGGCCGCTGACCGGCGGCATGGTGTTCGAGCTGATGGACGGCGGCACCGAAGGTGGCGGCGGACGGGCGCGCGGACGCCTGAGTCCCGGTGGGCGGCCCTCGGGCGGCGGCCGGAAGGGTCGTGACCGCCAAGGCGGGCGCGACAAGGGCCGCAAAGGCAAAAGCGGCGGCAAGCGGGGGCGTGGCTGAACCACTCCTGCGTGCGCGGCACGGCCGTCACGAAGTTTTCATAATGACGAGGGCGTGAAAATCGCCGACAATCCTGACCTATGATCCGAATGCCCTCCCTCGATTGCGGGAACCGCCTCGGCCTGCGCGCAGCCGCCCTATCGGCGGCCCTACTGCTCGCCGCCTGCGCGGCGACCCAGCCGGCCCAGGAGACTGCCCGCAAGGACGGCGGGTTTTCCATGCCGGCGGCGACCGAGGTCATCGCCACAGGCTACGAGAACGTCGCCGAGAAATACCTGCAACCCCTTCCCGTCCGCGAGATCGGCATGGAAGGCCTGCGCGGTCTGGGCGCCATTGACCCGGCGTTCGCCGTCGAGATCGGCAAGGATTCCCTCATGCTGACCGACAACGGTCGCGAGTTCGCGCGCGAACCGCTGCCCAGGGGCGACGACGCCTACGGCTGGGCGCGGCTGACGGCGCGGGCGTCGCTTGCCGCGCGGGACTGGTCCGAGGAGATGCGCCGCGCCAGCCCGGAGAAAATCTACGAGGCCGTGTTCGACGGCATGCTGTCGGAATTGGATATCTATTCGCGCTATTCCGGGCGCGAGGAAGCGCAACGCAACCGTGCCCGACGCGACGGATTCGGCGGTGTCGGACTGCGCTTCCGCCAAACCGGCGATATGATCGAGGTCTACCGCATCACCCCCGGAACGCCGGCGGCGGAAGCGGACCTGAGGGTCGGCGATGTCATCGTGTCCGCGGACGACGTGCCGTTGAAGGGCCTTCCGGCGCGCAAGATCGTCAAGCTGTTGCGCGGACCCGTCGATACGTCGGTACGCCTGCGCCTGACCCGTGCGGACAGGCCCGAAGGCTGGGCCGTCGACCTGATCCGCCGCCACATCGTGCCGACAACGGTGAGCCATACCGTCGAGGACGGCGTCCTCTACGTCGCGGTCGACAGCTTCAACCAGAAGACGGCCGAGTCCGTGAAGAAGGCCATCCTCAAAACCAAGGCCGAGGCCAAGGCGCCGCTCAAGGGAATGGTCATGGACCTGCGCGGCAATCCGGGCGGGCTTCTGCGCCAGTCCATCAAGCTCGCCAACCTGTTCCTGACCCAGGGCCACATCATCACCACCCGCGGCCGCCACCCTGACAGCGTGCATCACTACAACGCGGACGGCGACGACGTCCTGAACGGGCTGCCGCTGGTCATCCTGATCGACGGCAAGTCGGCCTCGGCGGCCGAGATCACCGCCGCCGCCCTGCAGGACCGGGGGCGCGCCGTGGTCGTCGGCACTTCGTCCTACGGCAAGGGCAGCGTGCAGACGGTCATCCGCCTGCCCAACGACGGTGAACTGACCATCACCTGGTCCAAGTTGATCACGCCGACGGGCTATACCTTGCACGGCCTGGGGGTACATCCAATCGTGTGCACGTCGTCCCAGGCCGACGTTCCCGCCGCGGCTCGGCGCGACCCGGCCCTGGCGGCGGTCGGCGCGGAGAAGACCCAGACCGACATCCTGGCCCGCTGGCGGCGCGGCGGAATTCTGGACGAGCAGGAGCGCACACGCCTGCGCGCCACCTGCCCCCCGGAACGTCACTCGGATACCCAGGACCGCCAGGTGGCGAAGCGCATCATCGAGGACCGCTCCCTTTACGCCCGCGCCCTGACGATTACCGCCGCCACCGCGCGGGCCGACACGGCGGCCCTGGAATAGGACGCCCGGCCTCCGGCCCGCCGCCCCCGCCGAAGGTCTTGACTTGCGCGCCGGGGGCTGTATGTTTCGCGCCTCCGACGTGACTGAAAACCGAAGCGGAACCACGCACCATGGCAAAACCGGCCACCATTCTTGTCAAGATGGTCAGCACCGCTGACACCGGCTTCTTCTACGTAACGAAGAAGAATCCGCGCAACTCGACGGAAAAGTTCGAAATGCGCAAGTACGACCCCGTGGTCCGCAAGCACGTGACGTTCAAGGAAGAAAAGATCAAGTAAGGCACCCGCGCCCGCTTGACCTTCCCTCTCCGGGGAAGCCCTTCACCGAAAACGACAAATTGCAACCGCCGCAGGCTTTAATCGTCGGCGGTTTCGGTTTGCCTGCCCGCCGGCGGGTCGGCGCGCACGACCCGGTCGCGGCCGTCGTGCTTGGCCATGTAAAGGGCCTTGTCCGCGCGCTCGATCAGGTCCGCCACCGATTCTCCCGGGTTCGATGAAACCGCGACCCCGGCGCTCAAAGTGACAGAGATCTGTCTGCCGTCGGGAAGCGCCACGGGTTCCTCGGCGACCTTGGTGCGGATACGGTCGGCGACGGAATAGGCGATGTCGAGCGGCGTGTCGGGCATGGCGACGACGAACTCCTCGCCGCCGAAGCGGGCAGCCGTGTCGAAACCGCGCACGTTGCGCAGCATCCGCCTGGCCACGGTGCGCAGCACCTCGTCCCCCGCAGCGTGGCCGTAGGTGTCGTTGACCCGCTTGAAATGGTCCAGGTCGATGAGCAGCAGGGACAGGCCGTGGCCGCCGTCGCCGGCGCGCTTGACGATGCCGTCCAGGTGGGATTCCAGATAGCGGCGGTTGTGCAGGCCTGTCAGGCCGTCGGTCAGCGCCAGGGCCAGATGCTGCTGGAAACTCGACTGCAGCATCTCCTGATAGCGCTTGCGGCGCACCTGGGTGCGCACGCGGGCGACGATCTCCTGTTCGTCGACGGGGCGCACGACGCAGTCGTTGACCCCCAGTTCCAGGCCCTTGATCAGGTTGGTTTCGTCCTCGGCGTCGCCGATCAGCAGAATCGGCACCTGACGCGTGGGTTCCTGCGAGCGCAGGCGCGACGCCAGACGCAGCGGCTCGTCTCCCTCGAAGTCCATGGACACCACGACCACGTCCGGCAGGTCCTCGGCGATATTGCCGGCAGCCTCGCCATAGGAATTCAGAACCGTCACGGCGTGGCCGTCGCGCTCCAGCACGTCCTTGATGTTGCCGCTTTGAATCTCGCTGGTATCGACAACAACGATCCGCGCGCCGCGGGAATTGAAGTCGGACAGGTCCTGATCGACGTTGAAGCCCAGGTCGCGCGACGTCTGCTGATGCAGGGACCATTGGTCGAAGGTCCGTTTCATGCGCACCAACGAGCGCACGCGGGCGAACAGCATGGTATCGTTCAACGGCTTGGTGAGGAAATCGTCGGCGCCCGCCTGCAGGCCGCTGACCCTGTCGCGCATGTCGTTGAGAGCCGTCACCATGACCACCGGGATATGCGCCGTGCGCGGAGTCTTCTTGACGCGGCGGCACACCTCGAACCCATCCATGCCCGGCATCATGACGTCGAGCAGGATCAGGTCCGGCAACTCGCGGCCTAGAGTCTCGAGCGCCGTCGGCCCGTCGTGCGCGGTGATGACGTCGTAATATTCGCTGGTCAGCTTGGCGGCCAGCACCTTCACGCTGGCGGCGAGATCATCGACGATGAGAATACGTGCCGTCATGCCCCGTCACCGCCCCGCCCGACGGCGGTCAGTCCAGGAACTTTGCAACCGTTTCCAGGAACGTGGGCACGGAAATCGGCTTGGCGATATAACCTTCGCAGCCGCCTTCCCTGATCTTTTCCTCGTCCCCCTTCATGGCGAAGGCGGTGACGGCGATGACCGGAATCTCCTTCAGGGTGTCGTCGGCCTTCAGCATCTTGGTGACCTCCAGACCCGAAATTTCCGGCAACTGGATGTCCATCAGGATCAGGTCCGGGCGATGTTCCTGCGCAAGCTGAATGGCGTCCCGGCCGTCCATGGTCTGAATGGTGTTGTAACCGTTGGCCTGCAGCAGGTCGTTGAACAACTTCATGTTGAGATCGTTGTCCTCAACAATCAAAATCGTCTTCGCCATATTTCGTTCTTTCGATCCATTTCGGGGCCGCCAAAAGCGCCGGACGCGGCGCCACGGCCCACACCCGATAAAGGCACCCGGCCGGAGCGGATTTCACCGTCACGCTTAGTCGCGATAGTGTCCGAAACACCCCGGCAAGTCAAACGACGGAAGGCGCGGAAATCATTCGCCGCGGACCTCTTCGACCATGTCTTCCAGGCGGTCCACGTCGTCAATCACCAAGCGGTCCTTCTGGCGTTCGACCACGCCCTGGCGCGACAGGTCGGACAGCACGCGTGCGACCGTCTCGCGGGTCGTCGATACACGGCTGGCGATATCGCCGTGCACGGGGATGGGTTTCAACTCGGCCCGGTTCTCGCCGACCATGTTGTTGCGCGCGAGACGCAACAGGTCCGCCTGGACCCGGTTGTTGGCGGCCAGCGTGCTGAGATCCATGATGCGATCGGTCGACGTTCGCACGATGCGAGTCAGCGAACGCATCACACGCAGGGTGACGTCGAAATGTTCCGACAACAGCAGAAGGAAACGTTCCTGCGACAAGGACGCGATCACCGTGTCGGTCAGCGCCATGACGCTGGCCGAACGCGGCTCGCCGTCGATCGCCGCAAGGTCGCCGAAGTGCCCGCCCGTATTGACGTCGTCCAGCGTGATTTCGCGCCCCGACAGGGAATAGATGACGACCCGGACAGCGCCGGACACCACGAAAAACACATCCCGCGTTTCGCTTTGGCGGTCGATGATCTGTTCCTGCGCGGCGTAGGTCTTCCACAAACACGCCTGTTCCAGGCGCGCGATTTCGGACGCGCTCAGTTCCTGCAGCAAATGCACCTGCGCCAGCGATCGCGCACTTCCGTCCGACACGCGATGCCCCCTTCGCCTAATACAAGAGCAACTTCGTTAATTCGATCTTATGCAAGAACTCCGGCCAACTCCAAAGGATAATGAATCCGCGCCGCGCAGAGGATTCAGGCATCCAGGACCGCCGCCGCGCCGGCCCGGCGGGGATCGCCCGCTGCCTCGAAGTCCGCGGCGCCACGGACCGCCGTGTGAACGCCCCCGAAGAACAGGTTGCGTTCCGGCCAGGCCCGGAAGTCGGAGAACTCCGCCGTGACCGCGTCCCGGGCCTCGCGCGGCCATCCCGGCTCGATATCCAGGTGGCCGCGCTCCACGTGAATGCGGGGGGCGGCCACCGCCGCCTCCGCCGGCATGGCGAAGGCGACCAGGTTGAGGATGACCTGGAGGATCGCCGTGCGGATGCGGTTGGAGCCGCCCGAGCCAAGCACGTGCAGGCGATCGCGGGCGAGCACCGCGGTCGGCGCCATCATCGAGCCCAGGCGCACGCCGGGCGGCCAGCTGTCGAAACCATGGGGGTTGATGTCCTCCTCGCCCAGCATGTTGTTCATCATCACGCCGGTTCCCGGCACGACGTAGCCGGAACCCTCGCCGTTGGACAGGGTCAGCGCGCAGGCGTTGGCGTCACCGTCAATGACGCTGATATGGGTCGTGCCGCGCCGCACCTGGGGATGCAGGGCAAGCGCCCCCCTGTAGGCGGCGACGGTTTCGGGCGCCAGCAGGCGGACCAGGTGGTCCGGCCCGGCGTCCCGGCGGGCGCCGTCCGTCAGGTCGAGGGCCCGGGCAAGCGCCGTCAGATGGCTCGGCGCCCCCC
>Ga0210019_1001282_pt1 | contig 27516 bp, 28 predicted proteins | sample CryGeyCG2114_020_2_FD_183969 | JGI IMG/M metagenome (GOLD analysis project Ga0210019, IMG submission 183969) | Groundwater microbial communities from aquifer - Crystal Geyser CG11_big_fil_rev_8/21/14_0.20 (SPAdes) (version 2) | ecosystem: Environmental > Aquatic > Deep subsurface > Groundwater ...
AGCTCTAATTTGCTTAATGGCCCATTTTCTTTTTTTTCGTTTAATTTGTACATAAGAACCACCGAGAAGGGGGTTCTTCGATTATATATAAAGATGAAGAAATGTTACCCACTTATGTGACTAAACAAAAGCATAAGAACAATCTACTAATTCTGGCCGGATATCCTCCGTATCAAGCGGAAATAAAGTGTTTCACGCTGAAAGTAAAGAATTCGCAAGTTAGCGAGAGCTATGCGAGGATGAAGGAAAATGGCTACTAAAAATAAGAAATTTGATTCAAATCAATCAAATGAGGAATTAAACCAAATTTTACGTAAGTGTAAAATAATTGATGATGCTGAAGATTTTGGTGCTCTTGTAAATCGTGTATTCTCATCTATTACTTCTATTGAAACGAAGTATGGTGTGTCGGAGGTTGATATGAAAGATTTTGAAAGAAGAGTATCTGAAAGATTCATCAATAAGCAATTTGTACCAAGTACAACAATACTCACGAATGCTGGACGGTACAAAGATAAACCACTTGCAGCATGTTCAGTACCTCCTGTTGGCTTCAGAAATGATTATTCAATGGTTAAGCATACTATTGATATGTATCATCAGAAAGGAATGGGGACTGGTTTTAATTTTGATGATTGCGATGAACCGGTCGAACTATTGAGCTATTTGAATAATATTGCTATAAGTGGTCAGGATAGTGGAAAAGAAGATCGTCCAGTTGGAAACATGTGCTTGATATCTTGTGATCACCCCAAAATTTTTGAGATGATTCAATGTAAAAATGATTTGAATAAAAATTCTCGTTGGATGTTTAATATATCCATTAACATTACTGAAGAATTTATGAAATCATACAACTCAGGTGATTTATTTGAATTAAAAGATGGAACTAAAGTGAATCCGAATGACATATTAAATTCAATATCTGAAAGTGCCTGGGGCTGTGGTGATCCGGGTATTGCTTTTCTTGAGAGATTCGATAAGGATAATCCTGTGCCTCATTTAGGTAATTATAAATCCTTGGCTCCTTGTGGTGAGGTGGCAATGGCTGATGGTGAAACTTGCCAATTCGCGTATGTGAATGTGGGAAATTTTGTGCAAGACAGCGAGATTGATTATTCTTCACTTGAAGAGACATTATTTGATGTGGTTCGATTCTTAGATGACGCACTTGAGATTAGTATTGAAAATTATGGAAACCCAAAGAGTCAGGAAATAATGTCTCAAAAAAGGAAAATTGGTGTTGGGCTGTGTGGCTTTGCTGATTTACTTGTTAAATTAAATATCCCATACGATTCAGATGATGCAGAGGCTGTGGCAGAGAATGTCATGAGTTTTGTTAATTTATCTACTAAAAAGGCTTCAGTAGAATTGGCAAAAACTCGAGATCCTTTTCCATCATTTTATGATTCTGAGACCAGAATTGGTAAAGGATATCTATTGAATCGTTATGGCTCACAGACTACTGAAATTGTTTCAAACAAAGATTGGGTAGATTTGTATGAAGATGTGAAAAGATATGGAATCCGGCATGTTAGTACAACTGCCTTGCCTCCGACTGGCAGAAGTTCACTTGTTATTGGTGCATCACCATCAATTGAACCCTACTTTTCAATAGATTTGAATGACGAGATGTATTCCGACCTTAAAGCCAAATTGGATGTTATTGGTTGGTCTGAGTCTAAATCAAATGATTTGATCTCAGATTTCAGGATTAATGGGTTTGATTGTGATAAACTGCCTTATCTAATTCAACCCATATATCAAACTTGTCTAGATATTCCTGTAAAAAGGCATCTTAATATTGTTGGGTGTTTGCAGAGATATACTGATGAATCTATCTCTAAAACAGTCAATATGCCGAAGGATGTCCTTCCTAGTGACATAAAACCGGTTTATCTGGAGGCATATGATTTGGGTCTCAAAGGAATGACAATATATCGAGATGGAAGTAAAGAGTATCAACCAAAAAACATTAAGAAGTAAATCTGGTGGTGATATGAATGGAAATTGAAGTTAGAGCATTTGTGGAAGACATGGAATATGTAAAGAAAAGACTGCATGACCTTGGGATACAAAAGATAGATTCTACACAGATTGAAGATGTCTGGTTCTGTAGGAAAGAGTTGACTGATTTTGAGCAGACCAAGATGGACAAGGTCGGGTCGTTTGGTCTAAGATTGCGTCTGCAAAAAGATCGGAAACCAGAAATCACCGTTAAATCTATTGTCTCTGATGGTGATCATCAGATCTTCAAAGAAAACGAGACTGCCTTTGAGGATATCGGCGAGATGAGAAGTATCTTGTCTATACTTGGATTCAAGGTATTTTGCATATTGAAGAAATACCGCGAGACTTATGGGCTTGACAATATGAAAGTGAATCTTGAGGATATAGAAGGTTTCAGGCCATGTGTTGAGATTGAGATTTTAGATGATTCTGATTTTGACTCAAATAAGCGGAAAATGGAAAAGTTCCTTGATGAATTGCACATAAGACCCGAAGATAAGATTCAAACGAGTATTACTCACCTTTTTATGCGTGAAAACTCTTTTAAAGAGGTGGATTGAATGTTTTTTGTGATTGAAGGCATTGATGGGAGCGGTAAAACCAGCGTTGGGAAACGTCTTGGATCTTACATAAATGTAAATTATATTGAAACTCCAACTCCAGAATTCAAGGCTTTGTATGGCCTACCAAATAATGTTGATCCTGATCAGCGGTTTGATTATTATATGATGGCTAATCAACAGGCCATTGCAAAATTAGATAATTCAAAATTTAATTTTGTTGGTAGATACTATTTTAGTACTATAATCGGTAGCAAACTTCATTTCAATCTGGATTGTGATGATTATCAAATTGTTTTTGAGAAATACCTGTTGGCTGAGCCTTTGCAAACAGTACTTTTGACTGTTTCCGAGACTGAACAATTGCGACGTATCAAATTAAGAAATTGCGGAAAGAATGATTTCAATGATCGAAAAATACTGGATCATTATTCATTTCAGAGGCGTATGAGGGATGAGTATCTTAATGCTGCACATGATGGCGGATGGAAAATAATAGATACAACGCATAGGTCAATCGATGCAATTGCGGATGAAATATTCACTAGTTTATGCTTGGTGCAATCATAAAATTCACAAATTATTTACTATAGACGTATTTTTTATTTAAATTGCAAAAGCAGGCTTTACGCTCATGCACAAAGGTGAAAAAAATGAAAAATGATGGATCGATATTAATAATCTCACCACCAAGAGCCGGATCAACCTTGCTGGCATGGTCAATCCTACAAAATAAGAAAGTCGGAGCTTATTGCCATGAACCCTGCTTTGGCCTTAAATACGTTAATTTGGATAGCAATAACGTGGACAAGCAGATCAGAGCTTGTTTTGATTCTATCAAAGGACTTGATAAGACGATTGTGATCAAAGAGATGGCACAATGGATAGTCATAAATGATGAATACAAAAAACTGATTGAGAATTCCAAAAAGCCAATACTTATTCTGATCAGAAATCCTCTGATCTCGACAGAATCAAAGATTCGAAGAAGTCTTATGACTTGTGATTTGAGAGATAAGAAATCTCTTGAAATATTACTGAGAAAGAAAGTTAATTGTGAATTAAAAAATATTAATCAGATCCCCGAAGACAACAAATGTTCCGCAATGCATCAGTTTCTGCTGGATGGATATGCGGCTTCAAAATCATATCAAAATTGGAGAGATATGATTGAGACATGCTTCGATAATAGGGATTACAACGATTTTTCAGAGATTTTAGATTGCGATGAAGTATTTAGCATGTTTGATTTGGGTTGGGAATCACTTCAGGAGATCATACAATACATGGACACAAAAGAGATCCATTATTTGATCATCGAAAATTTAGAATTCAGGATTGATCCAAATAAAATGATGGCCGACATCAGCAAGAGATTGGAATTAAAATTTACATCCAAGATGACTAACTGGGGATTGAACAGTGATTTTTCAATATCTAAGAATCAGGAGAAATCTTATCAAACTATCTGGTATGAGACTCTTAAACTGTCAAAAAGAGTGTTGCTGCCTTCAGAGATTCCTCCCCAGATGTTCAGGTTCCCAAAAAAGATCAGGAAATACCTAAAAGAAGTATGTCTGCCAATATACTTTAAGTTATATCAAAAAAGTATGAGGTGTATTGACACAGATCTCTTGCAAAAGGAATTGATAGTTCCATTCAATGTCCTTGCTATTTCAAGATTGAAAGATCTGAATTTTATATCTAAAAAAACGCCAATGGATGAAATTACTAAACAGTTGGATAAGTTAGATTTGTTTGTTCCAAATGAATCATTCACTGAACTAATATTTGATAAGGATGAAATCAATTCAGATGGAATAAAGATGAAATTGATTGATGTCGATCCAATATTCGCATCATCATATGATCCACACTTAAAAAACAACAAAGAATTTATGAACAAAAATGGTTCATACATTGAAGTATTTGAGGCAATGAAATAAAATGTCAAATGATGAATTGATAGATATATACAATGAATCTGGGAATCCGATTGGTAATGTGCGGCCGCGATATGAAGCCCATAGCAAAGGACTTTGGCATAGATCTGTCCATGTCTGGATTTTCAATCTTAAGAACGAATTGTTGATTCAAAAAAGGACGCACAAAGCAGAGACAAGTCCCGGATTCTGGACAGTATCGGCCTCTGGACATATAAAAGCGGGTGTTTCTGCAGTTCAGACAGTCATTGAAGAAGTCGAAGAAGAGATAGGGATAAAACTTGAATCAAAAGAAATTAAATCTGTTGCAACACACAGGAAATCGAAATATTATCCTGATAAAAACATAATTGACAATGAATTCAATCCAATATTTGTAGTAAAAAAGGATGTAAATGTTGGCCAATTAAAGCTTGAAGAAAGAACTGTACAAGAAGTGAGATTCATAAGTCTGGATGAATTAAGGGAAAAAATCTATAAAAAAGAGATCAAATTCAAGCCGGATAGGCCCGAATATCACGAAATGCTGTTTAAATATGGGTCGTAATTATTAATGTGAAATAGAAATCTGCGCGTGATATTGCACGTATCATGGCTGGCGATGTTACTAGCCCTGACGGCAGAAAAATAACTAGCTGGGTTGATAAGATGCCTGCGATACAATCCATAATTGAGGCCTCTGGCAGTATTCCAAGATACTCAGACCATCTGCTCGGCATATTGAGCAACAACAGCCGTTTTATGAAGAAACAGCTGCATAGATATATTATGCTTGAACGATGGTTTAGGCAAGGTATCTAAAAAAGCTTAAAAGATTGTTATAATTGACAGAAGCTTTATTAAATACATAGCATCTAAACATTTTAGTCAGAAAATGACATTTGAATCAATCATCCAGGAGCTTGGCTTCACGTACAATGAAGCTAAAGTATACTTAGCTCTTCTGGAACTTGGTCTAGTCACTGCTGGAAAGATTGCTGAGAAATCTCATGTCCATAGAGCTAATGTCTATGATGCTTTGCAGAAATTGATAGATAAATCTGCAGTCTCATATGTGAGCAAGGATTCAAAGAAGTATTATCAAGTGACTGATCCAAAGAATCTTCATAGAACTATAGAACACAAGCAAGTCCAGTTGGATTCGATAATGCCTGAATTGGAAGAGATATACAATTCTACAAAAGAAGGGAAAAGCGAGACATCTATTGTTATGGGTGTCAAAGGATTCCAGAGATTGTTATATTCATTGTTGGATTTCAAGGATGATATCTTGATATATGGTCTTCCTAGATTTGCACCAGAGAGAGTCAAATACTTCATAAACCATTTCCATGCAGAAAGGCGGGCTAAATGCATAACCATGAAACATATTTATAATGAGAATGCGAAAGATCGTATAGCGTATCTGAATGATCTGGATTATACAGAAGCCAAATATCTGCCGCAAGAATATGACACTACTATATCTACTATGATATGTGGGGATATGGTCGTGCTTACATTCTGGGATGATAAGGATCTTAAGAATATCTGTATTCTGGACAAAGATGTCGCTGAGACATATAGAAATTATTTCTATGCGCTTTATAAGCTTGCAAAGGTATAATTTTGTTTTTATTCTGAAGTAATTAAAACAACACCGAATATTGTGGTAGTGATCGCTACGACACCACTTGTTGTTGTAGCAAACGCTACAAGCCATGATTATATCTCCGGAGAAAATCCACTCCCCAAAGGAGTTGATCATCAAAATGAAACGAAAAATAATCCAACTTGCGGGAAAGACAATGGTCATCTCGCTACCATGTGCATTCGTAAAAAAGTATAATCTGCAAAAGAGTGAAGAATTGGAAGTGATAGAATCTGGATCTGAGATCCGCATAAAGACAACAAATGAGATCTCAGAATTGAACTACGTAGAGATGAACGATATCGATCTATTGACAAATCGTATAGATCTATTATATTCATGCGGTATCGATCAGATACATGTGAAAATAACAGACAAAGAATCAATTGCAAAACTGCAGAAAACAATCACAGAAAAGAATCTTGATTATGAGATATTTTTTATCTCAGAGAAATCATGCATTCTCGAGGCGATCAAGAAGATAGATTCTGATCAATTTGATAATCTTCTACGAAGAGTATTTTTGATAATGAAACAAGATAATGACTTGATGAAGCCTACTCTGGAAAAGCTTCTAAATATATGCAATCGTATAGTGTACAAGTGCGGATATAAAAGCCACACCTGCAGCATACTCGTGTCAAATCTGATAGTCGCACTTAAACAGATGATCGAATTTGAAGACCTGGCTGGACTTTCAGAGAGACTTTATGATTTGTACTATAAATACAATGAGAATAATTCAATGGATATCAAGAATTATCTATCTGAAATAAAAGATGTATCCTTGAAGAATATCGGTTTGATCCTTGTTGATACTATCGATTCACTCAATCTTCTGACAAAGAAATATGTGCCGACTGAATTAAGTCATATCAATCAATAGCTCTTCTGGAAGTATGCCATCATCTTTGCTGCTTTGTCGCAGTTGAAGCACTTGCAGTTCAATGGTTCCTGATCAAAAGGCATGTTCAGGCTCTTTGCGCCGCCGGTCTTGTCCTTGATCTGCTCTTCGCAATCGGGTCCAGTGCACCAAGGGGCTTTCACCAGTTTTCCATCTTTTATCATACTTATGGCTTCATCGATATCAGAGACTTCGACGATGCTTGATTCAAGCCTATCTTTCGCTTTGGTAAAAAGATCATCCTGCATGGCAGCAAGCTGTTCATGAACCGTGTCTTTCAATTCATCCCATTTGACAAAAATCTTTTCGCCAGTATCACGCCTGACCATGACGACATGGCCTTTCTCAAGATCCTTCGGACCGAACTCCAGCCTTAATGGGACGCCTTTTAGTTCCCATTCATTGAACTTCCACCCTGGACTGTATTCTTCGCGATCATCTAAGAAAGCTCCGAACTCAGATAGCGAAGCGACAAGCTCTTTGGATTTAGACAACACAGCATCCTTTGTCTTGTCGAATATTATGGGCACAAGAACGACTTTCTTAGAAACAAGCTTTGGAGGGATCACAAGACCTTTGTCATCGCTATGCACAAGTATCATTATGCCGATTGTCCTTGTCGTGAATCCCCAGCTGTTCTGCCACACATATTTCCATTCAGAATTCTCATCAAGATATTTGATATCGAACACTTTTGCGAAATTCTGACCAAGAGCATGCGAAGTGCAGCCCTGGATGGCTTTTCCGTTTGGCAGGAAACATTCAAGCGATGTGGTGTAATCTGCGCCCGCGAATTTCTCTTTCTCAGATTTTATCCCTTTCAGGACAGGCACAGCGACCAATTTCTCAAAAGTATCGGCATATATGTCCAATATCCTGCGGACCTCTTTGTCTGCGCCTTCTTTTGTCGCATGAGCAGTATGACCCTCCTGCCATAGGAATTCCCGTGTTCTTAGGAAAGGGACTGGGTGCTTGAATTCCCATCTGACTACATTGCACCATTGGTTGAGCAGCAATGGCAAGTCTCTATGGCTCTTTATCCATTTGGCGTAAGAGGGATACATGATCGTCTCAGATGTCGGTCTCACAGCCAATCTCTCAGCTAATTTTGAGGTGCCGGTATGGGTGACCCAGGCGACTTCAGGGGTGAATCCTTCCACATGATCTGTCTCTTTCTGTAGATAGGATTCGGGGATGAACAAAGGGAAATATGCATTTCTGACACCAAGCTCGCTGAATCGCGAGTCAAGATACTGTTGGAGCTTCTCCCAGATCTCATAAGACCCTGGCCTAAAGACGATACAACCAGATACGTCAGTGTATTCTATCAATTCAGCTTTCTGTATCACTTGTGTGTACCATTCTGATGTGTTCTCTGATTTCTTGACTGTGATTCCGAGTAGATTTTTGTCTGCCATGGCTTTAAAGTGGAGAATTTAGGGTATATATACTTTTTGTAATGTATCGGCTCTCTCATCCAAACGAGTAATGATCTTGGGATTGTCTTTCTATATCAACACGTAATATCTCAAATCAAAGACGATCTGTTCTTGATATATAAAAATAATCAAACCTAAAATTTCTTTAACAAAACCAGTTTCGTCAATACTTTATCATCTCAACACTCTCGACATAGAACACCTCACATGCGCCATCGCCTTGATCATCTCTTCTTAGCGAAGTATGCCAATATCTATATGCGCTATTGTCTGCTTTGCCATCGACATCTACAAGATATCCCTTCAGCAATATCACATCTCCCACTTTCAGGGCAGCTACCTGTCTCTCGATTGTGATGTTCGCTGCGATGATGTGGTTGTTCGATGCCATCGTAAATATCTCTTTTACTGAAAGCGGTCCGCCTGAATAAGTGAAATATGTGGCTCTGTATGGTGTTGTATATCTGATATTCTTGCTGTGGTTCTTCTCAGTTATTTTTCCCCATGCGATGCCCAGATCATATGGCGCCAGCCAGGCCCATCTGTCGCTGTATTTTGTTTTCGTCACAATGATCCCTTCCAAAGCATATGACGCGACAGGTTTTATTGTATATTTCATACTACCCATTTGTCGATCCATTATTGAATCCATGCCAAAGAGCCCTTTCTGCTCAGGACCACGAAGAGTATGGTTGCCTTCGACAAAGACCATCTCTGTCTCTTTGTTGATCTTTTCGAGAATATCATCCAAATACAAGTTATAGACTGCTCCGATACCGATCAGGAAGAATATCAGGATGAAGATATTTCGGCCGATCATTGATATATCTCATTGAATAATCAGATATAAACCTTTCTTTTGGCATATTGTGAAGATATAATTCCATCAAATTGAAAATTCCGAGATAAGATTCTCCCCCGTCAGGAGATAATGCTTAAAAGACCCATAATATATTTAAATGACTCTTCATATTGTCTACGTAACAAAGGGGTATCTAACTTGAAACTTGATTGGAGATTTGTTATTGGGTTTGTTATAGCGACCACAATCCTCATTGTATCTGTATATGGCTTCTCAGTAAAAGAGCTTTTTGGGATAGGGGATAATCAAATAGATACCGTTGCACAAGAACCTATAGTTGATGGGCCCTTTGGTCTGGTCGATGACAAGGCAGCAGAGGCAAAAGAGCCAGAGATCAATGCAGCCATAATAAAGACAACGGGCACTAAACCATCTGCCAATACTGGTCAGGATCAGCAAGTAGATCTGAGCAACCTTAGGATGAATGAATATTTTGGCACAGATTCGCTTGGATCGAATTCTCTTAACTCCATAAAATTGAGATATGTACTTGAGAATAGCCAAAAATTCTATGAACTAGAATTTGACTTGTCTGGCATCGGTTCTGGTTTCTATAGAAAAGATGCAGACCAGATAACACCGATCGGTAATCTAAAGGCCGTCAACATCAGGTTTGATTCGATGGAAGATGCGACTGCTCTCTATGATCGGATACTTGATGCTATCGATTATTATGAAAAGAATGATCTGCGGCTGAGCGATGGAAGCATTGATGGGCCATCGTTCTCTCTTGTCACGACACGATGCTATTCAAGCAAGGGTGGGCTGCCAGGCAATGATGAGGGATATAACAGCTGCTATTTGACCCAGGGGCTTGGCGAAGGATATTTCGAGCTTGGTTTTGATGGATATCACAGACTTGCAGATAAATGATCCAGTCTTATGAAATAACGTCTCAAGTATTGTAAGAAAAATGGTCATTTTCCATATGATTTCTTCCATCTTCTTTTCATCTGTTCATATGTCGGATGATTGGTCTGGCAGCCGATCTTCTCGATCACAAAAGAAGAGACGGTATTTCCATATTCGAGACTGGTCCTGATGTCCTTTCCTTCCATAAGGCCTTTGAAGAAACCTGCGATCAAAGCATCGCCTGCTCCGTTCGTCTCGACATATTTTGTCTTGATGCCTTTTACTGCTGTTACCCCATCATCAGAATAAGCTTCTGAACCATGGTCGCCACGAGTCACTATGATGACACGATCAGGCATCGCGTCTATGAGTTTACCAACAGTTATCCCATTCTTTGTCATATAGCTGAATTCTGATTCGTTCACAAATATGTATTTGCATCTCATCAGCACTTTTTTAAGTTTCTTTAGATCAAGCTGGAATATTGGAGGACCAGGATTATAGCTCAATGTGATCTTCTTCTTGAGCATCTTCATGCCTACTTCGATAGGTGTCTGTGAGAGATGGACTATCTTGAAGTTCTTCAATAATTGATTTGGAAATTCCATCTTTTTTAACAATATCCCAACACCCAAGTACCAATATCCTTTCTGCTGTTCTGTCTTTTTGTTTATTATGTATGTGCATAGTGGCGTGCCGCCTTTTTTTTTGACGACTCCAAATACGCCATTCGCCGCAAGGTGCTGTGAATATGAAGTCCCGGTTATATCATCTCCGATCGGAGCTAATAAGTCTGCATCTAACCCTAATTTACGTGCAGCAAGGGTTGTATTCGCGCATCCGCCACCGTATTTCATGTCAGAATGCTCGACTTCTCCTTCTCTTAATGTGCTGCTGAAATCCCTGACAAACAGATACCTGTCAATCGCAAGTGTTCCAATACACAAAAGGTCTCTCATATGTTTATTATGGCATGCTGAGGTTATAAATGTTTTTCCATGGTATACAAATTTAATTTTTGATGCTAGCTAATTAAGAAATAAAATTCTACCAAAAAAGAAAACTTATTATACTCCAACATGTATTTTATACACATGACATCTGAAGCTCAGCTACAGATAGTCCTGATGGGTTGGGAGTGGGATCGCCTGGTAGAAGGCATTAAACATCATATGCCAAAGAAAGTAGTATTCATCTGTCCAAAAGAGAGCAATACGATTGAATGGCCAAAAGAGACAAAGAAATTGGCCGAGAAAATGGGTGGACAGATCAAGGCATTGATTGATTATGAATTCCGCTCTGCAGATTATCAGGACTTTTCGGATTGCTTGTCTGTATTGAAAACAGTGCTTAATGAGCATGCCGATTATCCGCATATATGCATCAATATATCTACAGGATCAAAACTGCTCATAGCTGCTGCTGTCGTGGTCTCGCAATACTATCCATGCAACCTTTTCTATGCTGTGCCAAGCTCATATAATATCAAGGAGAACTGTTTCACATCAGACGGGGTCGATAAGTTTGTGACTGTTCCGACATTCCAGTTCAGCGGAGCGATCGTCCCAAAGAAAATGGAGAAATCGGTCTTTCAGCTGTTGGATAGTTCTGGTCTGACACTCACATCGATTGTCATGAAACATATCGGTCAGGCCACAGATGATTATACGGTAAGAAAGACAAAGTCATTGTTTCTATATCATCTAAAAAATCTAGAAAAAAAGAATTTGGTCACTTTGGAGAGCAAAGGGAGACAGACAATAGTCAGCCTGACAAGCACAGGAGAATTTCTAAGAGATGTCGCGCTGACCAAGCAATAGAATTAAATATTCAGATATACAACTTCTCTACAATGGATGTCAAGATAATAAAAGGCTGCGGATTCTGTGCGGGATTGGTCGGCGCTTTGAAAAAAGCACGCGACGCAAGAGATAAAGACGGAGCAGTGTCGGTGTTTGGAAAGCTGATGCATAATGATCTGTTTATAGCAGAGCTTGAGAAAGAGGGGATAAAGACAATAGATGACCCAAAGAAAGCAACAACAAAGACAATCATCATGAGACCGCATGGGGCTAGACCTGATGTTTTTGATAAAATAAAAAGATCTGGTATGGATATGATAGACGCCACATGTCCATTTGTCAAAAAAGTGCAGGACACAGGTATCGAATATCATAAGAAAGGATATAAAATTGCTATCATCGGGAAAAAGGCACACCCAGAGGTCGATGGAATACTTGGACATGTCGATGATTCATTCGCGATAAAGTCTCCAGATGAGATAACTGGTTATGTGAGATTCAAGAAACTATGTGTCATCTCACAGACCACGACATTACAGAAGAATTTCGATGCATGTGTTGCGAAACTTAAGCCACTTGTGGGCGATCTTGTAGTAAAGGATACAATATGTCCTGCAGCCAAGAACAGACAGAAGGATACTGAAGAGCTCGCAAAAGAAGCAGATGTGATGGTCATAATCGGAGGCAAGAACTCTTCGAACACGAGGCATCTTTTTGAAGCAGCTGAGAAACACTGCGAAGCATATCATATAGAATCAAAAGAAGAGCTAAAAACAGATTGGTTCAAAGGGAAAAAGCTCTGTGGTATCGCTGCTGGCGCGTCGACTCCGATCGAGAAGGTTGATGAAGTCGTCGATGCTATAAACGGTCTTTGAGTCGCTTCATCACGGTGACGATGTCTTCTTTTAGCCATTTCGGAAGGTCTTTCTTCTCGATCTCTGATAATTTGATCCATTCGTATCCATCGTGCTCATGGCTGAGCTTCTCACTGCCACCGATCAATCGGCAAAAATACGTGATCCCTATGGTGTGTGTGTCATCAATAACAAAATCCCAGATGCGGGTTGGAGCGATGACATTTATCATCAATCCGATCTCCTCTTCTACTTCTCTCTTCAGTCCAAGGATGGGATTCTCCCCATGTTCGACCTTTCCACCTGGCAGATCATATGTCCCTGGTCTGAAATTATCATCACTGCTTCTTTTCAGCACAATGACTTTTTCATTCTCGATTATGACTGCTTTTCCTGCCACTATGGTCTTCATTTTATGGAGAAATAAATGAAATAATATAAAATCATTGGTTTGGTTTCTTTGTGTATTGTGTGCACACATATCCTAGGTTGTCCTTGATGAAATGATATTTCTGTGTGGATACAAAAGACGTGGGCTGTGCTTTTTCGACTTTCATCTCCAGAGCGGATGGTTTTTTTGTGTCTGGATTCTTCATCATGTTATATGTGATCCCTGCACCGATGGCGCCACCCGCTGCGCATGACAATGCGGTGAATGTCGCACCGACAGGGCTTGCCAGAAAGGCAATACCCGCTATGAATAATAGCTCTCTTGTTCTCATCTTGATCTACCTCGCTATTGATTTGTTAAAATATTGCATATATGCATCATCCTGGCCTATGAAGTATTTGCTGCTCTTCTGTATTAGTGCCTGCTTCTCAACTTTCATTTCAAGCACAGACTTCTGCATGTAGTCGATCATGTTGGAGATATGGTGATAGGCACCTATGCCGCATGTTGCCCACAAGGCAATGGCTCCAAGCACGATCGGAGCGAAAAAAAGATGCTCATACGTTATCCCAAATCCTTTTTTATCATTCATTTCAACCGACCTCGCTTTGCAGCGCACAGGCTACATATCAGCCCTTCTTTATATGGAATTTCAAATATCTTGTTCTCGACATTCCCACATAAAGGACAGGTGTATTCTTCGACTTTCATCTCTCCAGTCTGTCTTCGATGCTTATCCTGTATGTCTGGACGATCGGCTTGCCTGTCTTATCCAGTTTCAAGAGGTAGCTTTTCCCTTCATATCTCATTATTGTCTCGTTGTTTCCATCTCTGTCCAGATCGATCAGCTTGAATCCAAGCTTGTCTGGATCTGCATATCCGGTCTGGATCCTCTCTGCCGAAGGGATCCTGTCTTCTTTGAAAAAATTTACAATGTGGGTTCCACCGTATCCAACGGCAGCACCAATCCCCAAAGGGACTGTAGCGAGCAATCCGAAAGTTATCAAAAATTCACCTGTGGTCGGCATCTTTCATCACCTCTTCCATAGCTCATTTGGTATGACCTTGTAATGCATCTTCTGTTGTTGTCCCCCTGAATAGACTGCTTTTACCTTTCCAAGCAGTTCGATATTCGCTTCGCCGTCGTTTTGGCTGACTGCCTGGCTTATCATTTTTGAAAGCATCATGTTCGTTTCATCATGGTTATGGTGATTAGGCCTGGTTCTCCTGTCTTCCATATGCTTTCTTGGTCCGACCATGAGGGTCTGTGACATCTCGTATTTTCTGCCAAGCTTCTTATCTGCGTAGAGACCTTTGAATATCTCTGATGCGAAATCAGCGAGGGCTTGTTTCGCTCTGCATCTTGAATTGGTCTCGTATTTCTCCAAGACACTCTGTTTTTCTTTTAGCTCATCTTTGTCTAGATCATGGTCGAGATTATGTCGCTCAAGTGTCTCTTTCTGGAAATGATCAGTCAATGTGTCGATCATCTGCTTGCACGTGACATCATAGCCTTCTGAATCCCTCTTGTTTATGGTTCCCTGGACTTTTGTCATCACGACCTCTTCAAGCACGCTTTGCTTGGCTTTTTTGTAAGATTCGATGATGTAGGATCCTGCCTGGGTCGCTATCGGGATGCCAAGCACCGAGAAACCGATAGGTCCTATCATGGCGACTGCTGTTGTCGTCGCGATTCCATAGCCAACACCTAGGCCAGCAAATGTCAGGACACCGGTAAGTCCCATCCAGCCTTTATGATCGCACTCCATCTTGCCTTCTTCTTCTTGTCTTTTCCATGTAGAGATGCTGTGCATGGCAAAGAAACCTGCCTTCGCGCCTTTGTACACTGGATCGAGGCCGTCTTTCATGCGCTGTGCCCATCTTCTCAAAACCTCTCTCTCTGAATATTTTACTACAGTGTCTTCAAGTTTCTCACCCATTTTGTCTGCCTCCTTTTTTTGGGTTTTGTCCCCATACTAGGTAGAAGGGCTAAAAACAGTATATATTTAGTTATTATATGTCCAATACTAGTTTATACGTATAAACTTATATACTTGGACAATATATCTCCATAAAGGTGGTTTATTCCATGAAACGAAAAGTCGTAAAACAGGGAGCATCGACTCTTATGGTATCATTGCCTACACAATGGGCAAAGAAATTCAATATCAATAAAGGGGATGAGTTAGAGGTAGAAGAGCAGGACAGAAGAGTGGTCATATCGACAGACAAAGAATATGGCATAGAGCGCACAGAGATCGATGTGGATGACCTAAATCCGATGATTTTGAGGACACTTGCGGCCCTATACAAAGCAGGGTATGATGAAGTGAAAGTCAATTTCAGCCAGCCTGAAAGGATAATAGATGTACAGGAAGCGCTGAGAAATGAGATATCAGGGTTTGAGATAATAGAGCAGGGCAAGACATTTTGCACCATCAGAAATATCGAAGGCTCGCTTGAGGATGGGTTCGATCCAGTACTACGAAGGACATTCATGCTGTTGAATACCATGGCAGATGATTCTCTTGAGGCGATCAGGGAAGGCGATTATGGGCGTCTCAAAAGCATAAGGTTCCTTGAGGAGAGCAACAACCGTTTCACGACGTTCTGCAGGCGTACATTATCAAAGAAAGGATTTAGGCAATACAACAAGATCCAGTTCATCTATCATATCGTGGAGCAGCTTGAGAGGGTGGCTGACCAGTACAAGTACATGTTCGATTATCTGATGAGAGAAGAGAACGCAAAGCTGAAGCTCTCAGATGAGACTCTGAAACATTATGGGGATGTCAACGCATTGCTCAGAATCTACTATGAGCTTTTCTACAAGTTCGACAAGGCAAAGGTTGTCGAGATGGGCAGGATGAGGAAGAAGATCGTCGCGGAGCTCTTCATGTCATTTGAGGACAAACCACAAAAAGAATGCGTCATCATCCATTATCTCATAATCCAGGTGCAGATGATATTCGAGATGCTTGGTCCGTATCTGGCCATGGTGCTTTGATCTATCCAGAAAATAGCATGAATAATTGGGCTGCAAGTATCATTCCTGATGCTATTGCAAGGAAGAATAGAAATATCATCATAGTCCTGGATCCTTGTGTGAGAGATTCTTCAGGTTCCTTTGACATCATGAATGCAGAATGGTTCTTGCCTTTTTTTATTACGGTCTCACCAGGAGATTTCTTATCCATTGAGGCTGTACCAAGGACATACAGTTCGTCGCCAGGTTCCAATGTGTATTCATAGTATCTATAATCACCATGTTTCTCTCCAGGGAATAAAGTATCTTCCTGAAGTATTGATATGGGGAGTTTTGGCATCTTCAATGCTCTTGAATAATGCTGATTCCACTCATCCAGAAATTTTTCTGGTTTCAGTTTCTCCTCATGCATCTTTTTTGGGACACGATATATCCTTGATGGTAATCGATTGAATTCAACACCATCTGTATCTATCTTGACTTTTCCAGTATCATCCCGCAGGTAGAAAAATGGATTCTTGCCTTCATTAAGTGTTTTCCAATAATGTGTTTTTCCCATGAAGAAACATTGTTTGATGGAATACATGCAATGGCTGCATTTGAGACCAGAAAATGGTGCAGTGATAGGTTTTGCCATTCTTGCGACTTTGCCTTTCAATTCAACAAGGCCCATAGCGATCCCACGTATTTTTGAAGTGGGGATATCGCGCATGATCAGATAATTTCGAAGGCAAATAAATCCTCCAACCATGGAGGCGATGAAGATTGCACTAAAATATGGGATTACTCTTATCGCGGCTTCCGACATAGCCATCATAATATCCTCTCCAAGAAAAGTATATCCTCTCCATCAGGCACGCATGATATCTGATGGGCATGACGGAACATCTTCAGCTTGAATCCGTGCTTGTAATAGAACGGTATCGCGCGAGCGTCGGTCCAGTGTATCCAAAGACGGACTTTCGTGATTCCATTCTCTTTGAACCTGTCAAGCAGCTTCTTCATGAGTCTGTCGCCTATTCCATTGCATCTGTGTTTCCGATCGACAGCTATGTCTTCGACAACACCAAGATTCCTTCTGTGCAGCGTCCCAGATATCCCGCCGATAACCTTGCCTTCGTTCTCGAACACAAAATGATATTTTGGGAATCTGCGGAAATCATCTCCGCTCCATCTTATGATGCAGGGCCTTGTCGTGAACTTGTTTGCGTCCTGGTAGAGTGTCGAGACTCTTTTCAGGTCGCTGTCTTTCATCTGTCTTATCTTTCCTTTTATCATATGGGATCACCTATGTTTTCAGTGATGTGACCTCAAAGATGTCAGCATTGTGCCGGCTCCTGCGAATATTGGCAATCCAAACAAGATATGCCTCTTTCTCTTGAGCCCGCAGGCCTGTCGCCAGATCTGCTGCAAGCTCAAGTGGGTCGTGTCGTGGTATCTAGATTCCTCTAGAACTCTACTTTGACATCCTCTCTGTCTTTCTCAGCTACTTTGAACAGCTCTTTCTTTGTATATTTCAGCATATTCGCGACAAAGACGTATGGGATCTGCTCGATCCTGATGTTGAAGGTGTTGACAGAATCGTTGTAGAACTCACGTCGATCAGCTATCTGGTTCTCGATGCCTGATACCCTGTCCTGGAACTGGATGAAATTCTGGTTAGCTTTCAGGTCAGGATAGTTCTCTGACACAGCGAAAAGAGATTTCAATGTCTGTGACATGAAATTGTCTGCTTTTGCTTTCTCTGCAACTGAACCCGCATTCATGAACTGTGTCCTTGCTTTGGTAACATCAGTTAGGACTTGCTTTTCGTGTTTCATATAACCCTTCACAGATGCCATCAATTTGGTCAGCTCATCGACTCTTTGTTTCAAAAGAACATCGATATTTGACCACGCCTTCTCTATGTTGTTCTTCAATCTAACCAGGCTGTTGTATATGGAGATCACGTAGCCGCCGATTATCAGCGCAAGCAACCCAAAGACAACAATCAATATTATTCCAAGTATTCCCATTTTATTTCCTCCTTTAGGCTATTCCAATTAAAATCAACAATATATATACTGCTAAGATAGCAAGTCCTATGCCGAGCGCGAACATCCCTATCATCGTCCATTTCAATGATTTCACGAGCTCTTTCTCGCTTTTGTCAGATATCAAGAATGTGGGCTCATTCGTCCCTTTCTTGATGGCCACTGTCTGACCCTCGTTTTCAGCAGTCCCAAGCACATATAATGGCTCTTCTGGCGTAAGATAATATTCATAGTACTTCCTGTCGCCGACACCATACATCCGCAAGGCGAATTTTTTCTCATCGATCGGTTCAAGCCGCAGGGCATTCATATCGACCTTTCCGCTGCCTTTCTTGTCAAAGCTTTGAAGGGCGCCTATGACAGCCCCTATGGCCCCAAACAGGCCATTTCGCTGCAGGAAGACCTGTTTGCATGGGATATTGAATTCTGCCCCATCCGGCCTTATAAGCACTTTCCCAGTATCATCCTTGCCATAGAACGGCATCCTTCGTTCGCCAGACCCGACAACATCCCAGCTGTAATGCACTTGTGCCCTGCCTTTAGAATCGCTTGTCACATGCCTCCTATACTCTTTAATGACATAATGATAATACACGCAATCTTTCTGCGAGAATGGGGCCTTAAGATAAACATCTGCGACAGCGTTGCCTTTGATCTCCACAAGGCCCATGGCAAGAGACCTGACTTTTGATGTAGGAGTATCGGCTATGAGCCTGTATTTATGCATCCTGTTGAAGCCATACCATAAAGAACCGGCGCATCCAAGAGAAGATACTGCAGCACCTGCTATCTGTATCCACATTGTCTGTTCTGGAGTCGCCATGATAGAAAGATTCTAGACATTGGATATATAAAAGTTTTCGCGTGAAAATGCGAAATGGATTGTCCTTTGGGATATTAAGAAGGATCGCAATGCTTGGATGACTATTGCGTTCTTTTGGCGTATATCAGAAATAAGACTGTAACGCAAAAGTACGCGCTGCTTAAGAAGAATCATACTTAGAAAGAATAATACAAAGAAAACCAGTAAATTAAAAAAACCATTAAAAAAATAAAAATGGTAGAGAAGAAAGGTCCGACTCAGTAATAAGTCTGACCTGCATCTCCGCTCTCTTCTTCATCTTCGTCATTCTTCATCTTGTTGAATGCGATGATGAGTCCGAGGATGACAAGCAGTACAACTAGCACCACTAGACCAATCTCAAGGCCTTTCTTGACCTTGTCCCAGCCCTGTGATTCAGCTGCTTTTGCTGGTGCTGCTGCACCGCTGACTGAAACACTAGCTGCGATCTGCTGGAGCACATCCTCACCGGATTTGACGGTGATGACGAATGCCATGTCGCCAGCTGAAGTTGTTGCATCTGGAGTCACGGTGACATAAGCAGTCTTGCTTTCGCCGCCGTTGACTAGCACAACGTTGCTTGGGGTAACTTTGAGGTTTGCCCAGCTTGATACGCCCTCGACTGAGAGTGTGTAAGTCTTTGCTGTCTTGCCTGCATTTGTCAGAGTCACTGGGAAGACTGCACCGTTGCCAGCTGCTACCTTCTGTGAGGTTGGGCCGACTGTGATGATTGTTTTCTCAGGAGCTGCTGTGTTGCTTCCAGTGTTACTACCACTGGTTAGATCGCATGCATCATCTGCGACAACAGTGAGTGGGACGGTCTTTTTGACTGTCCTATAACTGCTATCATAGGTGACGACAACATCTACATTATAGGTACCTGCTTTTGCACATGTAGGAAGCTTCATGTAAAGCGCTTCGCTTGTGACTTCTTCATCAGATTCTACTTCATCAATATAATCTGATGCTGAGACTTTGAGTTCTGGGATGCTTACGCTTACCTTGACTCCTTCCTGATCTTTCTGACCTGTGTTTTCTACACGGACGAGTGTAAGGAGACTTCTTCCAGCTTTGATATCATATTCAGGGTTGAAGACGACATCATTGATCTTCATGTCTTTTCTTGGAACATCGATCTTCAGCAAGAAATCCTGCATAAAGTATCCACTGTCTCTATCTGTGACCATGAGTCTTAGTTTATACTCATCTTCCTCTACATTATCTGGTAGGGTCAGGCTGAGTCTCTTGACATAGGTTGTGTTCATGTCCATGTCAAAGGTTGATGTTGAATCGCTTATTGACTTTACATCGTTGTATTCATATCCGCTGATAAAGACGGAAAGTTCTACATCTTTCAAGTCATAGTCGCCGGAGTTCATCTGAATCCTGACGTCGAATGTGTTGCCTCTTTCGAGATCTACTTTTGTTAGCATAGTCGAGCTCAGAGTGGTGCCATCGACCTTGACACTTTCAAGATCCATAACGCTCTGAAGGTTCAGTGAAGCCGCACTGACAAAGACGCTTGCCAATAGCATGCTCACAAGAAGCACAACCAATGCACTTACTTTTTTCCATGTTTTCATTCTTCTCTACCTCACACCATAACGGTATTTCTGGCAATTTAGTGTGCCAAGGGATTACTCACTCGTATATAAAGGTTTCGCTTATGAGTATTCCACAGTGGTTAACAAAATTGTCCATCTTTTTATTACACTCTCTGGGTCAGAAATGCCCCCAGATTGGCAAAAAATGCTAAAATTGAATCAATGATAAGTTGTATGAAACTCTTTTGAGTAATGTCAAGCGCTTCAGGAGCAGCAGTTGTCACCTCTTGCGTTTCATCGAGCACCACATACTCTACTGTGTGGACTCTCTTCTGCAGTGATGGCTGCGAGATCACGATGTCTCTGTATATTACTCTTCGCTTGTCTTGCTGTTTCTCGCTCATTATCTCTATCCTGACTTCATAGGTCCCAGCCTTTGTGTTGCTTGGAATGTCAAATGAGATCTGCTTTGAGACGACATTGCCTGGCTTGAGATCGAATCTGCTTGTTGTCTTTCGTAGCTCAAGACCCGGCACATCGACTGTTATGACGATATCTTCGACTGTCTTCTTATCAATGTTCTCGAGTCCAATGTTGATCTTTATCGTGTTTGACAATGTCGAATCATATGCGCATCCTGTGCTGTCAAGCTTGATATTTGCGCCAAGATCATACTTGCTTAAGTCGCCGTCGCAGTATCTGGTCCCAAGTGTGTCTCCATCAACAAATGCGAACCATTTGACAAAAAGATTGGTATGCTGGGTGTTGACGACAGGATTGCTGTTGCTGTTCTGGTTAGATTCGTCATTATCTGTTGACGAACTGCATCCTGGATCGTTCATGTCAATCTTGCCGTCGCCGTCATTGTCGATCCCATCAGCGCACTGCTTAGGTATCGTCGGATCTGTCTCATCATCATCGCTTGGTGATGAACATCCTGGATCATTCATGTCGATAAGTCCATCATTGTCGTTGTCTTTTCCATCTGAGCATTGTGGAAGCACAACTGGATCTGTCTCATCGTCATCATATTTGTTGGCGCAGCCAGGATCGTTCTGATCTATCAAGTTATCACCATCATTATCCAGGCCATCAGAGCATTGTGGATTTGGACCTTCAGTATTATCATCAAGTGATGAGCATCCTGGATCATTTGGGAAATCTATCCATCCATCATTGTCATTATCGATCCCATCTTTGCACTGAGCAAGAGGTGTTGGATCAGTCTCATCATTGTCTGATGGGTCTGAGCATCCTGGATCGTTCATGTCGATAAGTCCATCATTGTCGTTGTCCTTTCCATCTGAACATTGTGGAAGCACAACTGGATCAGTCTCATCATTGTCTGATGGATCTGAGCATCCTGGATCGTTCATGTCGATAAGTCCATCATTGTCGTTGTCCTTTCCATCTGAACATTGTGGGAGCACAACTGGCTGATTGACTGTGATCTTGACCTGCTGTGATGCAAGAGGACAAACCATCTTGTTCCCATCGCTTACGCTTGCTGTAACATAATATATGCCAGTGTCGCCTGTCTTAGTCTGCCATTTGCAGTTTGTATCAAGCGGGTTTGTGCATGTAGATACCAATGAGTCTCCATCGACATCAGTACCAGTCACTGTCAAGCTTACTAGATCTCCTTCTGTGACAATCACATCATTGAGCGAATCTATGATCGGGCAATCATTGACTGGATCGACAGATACTTTGAAATCCGTTGTGGCGGTGTATTGTCCATCACTTACTTCGACAGTCACTTCACCATTGCCTGTGCCATCCTGTTTGACTGTTTTACAATCGACGTATCTATCATTATCGACTGTGCAGTCGATAATTGCGTTATTTGTCTGTTTTGTAATCTTGAATGTCAATTGGTCAAGCTGGGTATCAGGATCACTTGTGTATTTATACAGATCGATGACTTTTTTGTTCATCCCAGAATCTTCATTGATATGGACATTGTTCGGGTTGGTTATTGTCGGTCCGACATTTGGATTATCGCCCTCATCATCATCTGTCGATGATGAGCATCCTGGATCATTCATGTCGATGAATCCATCATTGTCGTTGTCGATTCCATCGCTGCATTCTGCGACACGATAGACTCTCACAAGGAATGATGAATATGCTCGTAGATGACCATCATTGACGCTGACTTCAACATGAGCATCACCAAATTGGTCTGCTTTTGTCATACAGTCGATATATCTATTTTTGCTGATAGTGCATTCAACAATATTCATGTTTGTGTGTTGTGATACAACAAATTTTAATTGTGAAAGTGGTGTATCTATATCAGATACATAGTTCTGCAGGTCGATCAGATTTGGATTCAAGCCAGAATTCTCATAGAGATACTGATTCGGAAGCTGATTCATGACCGGTGCATCGTTAACTTCTTCTACTGTCAACCTGAAAAATTGAATGAAGCTAAGGCCTGCAGGATCTTCGACTTTCACAGAGATCATATTGGCTCCGGTCATGTCTTTTCCAGGTGTGCAATAAAGATAATTATCTGTTCTTATTGCACATGATGCAAGTGCTGGATTTGTGTTAGCAACAACACTGTATCTCAACTGGCTTTTTGCATTATCCACATCGGATGAATAATCTGGAAGGTACGATAATCTATTTAGTCCGGAATCTTCAAGGATTGTTTCATCAGGTAATATTGACATTACTGGCGCGTCATTAACGGGTCCTACATCGACACGTAGGGTGCTTGTCGCAGTGTACTGGCCATCCCACACACTCACGACAACATCGCTGAAACCGTATTCGTCTTGTTGCGTGGTGCAGTCGATATATCTGTTTGAATCGATGACACAATTGACCACTTGTGATTTTGATTGGCTCATGATTGAGAATACTTGCATTGTGAATTTCTGGGTCGCAGTGTCAGGATCATATACAAAACTCTTAAGGTCGATCATATTGTCATGGAATCCGCTGTCTTCAGTGACAAATTTATAGCCTAGATTGCTGAATACTGGCTTGTCGTTGACTTCGTCGACAGTGATTCTGGATGTATCATATACATATGCTCCATTCGGATCTGTAACTTTTACTTTCACATCGCTGTAACCGACACTGTTCGCTTGCTTTGTCGTGCAGTCTATATATCTATTACTTCTGACACTGCAGTCGACAAGTCCTGTATTGCTCTCAGATGCTATTGTGAAGATAAGTTGGTTATCTGGTGAATCATCGCTTGTGTATGGCCAAAGATCAATCAAGCCGGAATTATATCCTGAATCTTCATCGATATTTACGTCAGGTAAGTTCATCGATGGAAGCCAATTTGCGATGATTGGTGGAATAACTGATGATTTGATTGCGACACTGGTCTGTCCAACAAAAGTCTCTGGATAATATGAGCTCGATGGTACATATGCCTTACAGGTTATGGAATCTCCTGGTTTTGTATAACTTGTCACAAGAGTCGAACTTGCTCCTGTATTCTGGTATACTTTTGTATTTCCATTATACCAATAATAATTGAATTGAGCATTTGTTCCCGCTACATCACATATCAATGGATCATATGTGGTCGGGTTGCTTGGACTGATAGTCACTGTAGCTGCCATAGCAGCAGTGATTGTGATCGCAAAGATTACCAGAAAACCGATGATGGTTGTGATTGTCTTCCATAATGGCCTTTTCATTTTGTTGTCTCCATTCATTTCTTACCACCTAACATTGCTTCAAGACCAAGCCCGACAAAGAAACCATTCGCATCGGAGACTTCTCCTTCATGCCATTGGCCGCCTGCTTCTCCATATATCCTGACATGCTTTGAATGATATCCAAGCTGTCCTGCTAATTTTGTAGATAGATTGCCTCGTTTTTCATCCTGAAGATCAAGATCTTCGTATCGTAGATTGAACAATATCCTAAGACCGACAGGGATACCCATCCTGAAAAGATGTGCATCGCCTTTCAAGCTGCTCTCAATGAGCAATGGTTGGTCTTCTGTCTTGTCGTTAGTGGTATTTCCTGAACCAATCTCAAGATCGATCTTTGCGTCAAAATATTTTGCATCGAATCCTGCGAATAGTCTTCCAAAATATTCAACGCCATGTGTTGTTTTGCTAAGCACGTCTTTGATCTCAAGTTCTGTGTTATTGTACCTGCCACTCACACCGCCACCAAGCAACAAAGTATTCTCTTTTGGCATCTGGATTCCCCATAGATGCATGAAACTCAGTTCTGCGATGTTCGTGTATAATCCTCCAAGATCTTTCTGGAAGTTTCCCCATCCGTGCCCATATGAACCTTCGAGCAGGATAAAAGTCATATCCGGAAGATTGAATCTATAACTTCCATCCAATCCGATCGAATTCATGAAAAGAAGCGGTTCGCTATCGAGGAACTCTCTTCCGTGTCTGCCGAAAAGCGTCAAGCTGCCTTTCGGAGAATAAAGCACATCTGGTTTTGTTATTTTTCCATCTTTTCCGTTCAATCCCATAAGGATCTTAAGTCCTGAATTGAATTCTTCCCTTGAGATTCCAGGTTTTCTTTTCAGAAGTTCATCCAGCTTCTTATCAAGACCAGCCTGACCATTGATTATTTTGAGGACATTATTATTCAATGTCATGTTGAAATCGCAAAGTCCGTCGAGGCAATCATATTTTTGAAGGAGATCCCTCAATTTTCCATAATCATCTTTGCATTTTTCTACAATTGGTGGCTGTGCTGCAGGGCATGTCTGTTTTGGTGGGCATTGCACTGGTGCCGGGCAATTAGTTTCTGTGCCAGGTATGACTAAGACATAGCCCATTTTTACTCTGTCTCCACGGACACCATCGCCTTTTCTGATTCTTTTGACATTTGATTTCAGATTGATTGTGCATCCATTTCTGATGACTTCTCTTTTCTGAAGAATATATGATGTGTCAGTATTGAGATCTTTTATTTTTTGTCTTAGGTATTTTGCTCGTGCTGAATCTTGATCCAATAATTTAAGTTCTTCTCGATCCCTTGCCACGGTCGCATCGACAATCTTATTGATGAATTGCGGTCCTGTTACTCTAAGGCCACTATCTCTTAAGATGCTGTTCACCGCACTAGTCACAGTCCTGTGTTTTCTTCCAATTGTTATTGTATTTGGTTTCACTAATCTATAAGCAGCAGCAGTCAATGGATCGGTATTTTCATCTGCATATGTTTTGGATATATCTGCATTAGCGATACAGGCACCCATCGCACCTGCGAAGGTGTACATAGTATACTTGTTTTTGATTACGGATCCAATCTGTGAGAATATCCCTTTTTTTTCATCAGACATTTTAATATACCTCTTGATCTTTGTTTTCATGATTATCTAGCAACACCAACATAACACTATTTGTCAGTGGTGATTGTTATGTTTGGTATGGGCAGTAGTATTTAAACCTTTCGATAGTGTACTTCTAGACAGTAGCAACACAAAGCACACAATCTTTTTATACCTTCTGAAACCCTCTAAATCCATGATCTCAATAATCGGAGCAGGCCCAGCGGGCTGTTATCTTGGATACTTATTAGCCAAAAAAGGCCAGAATGTTCAGATATTTGAAGAACATAAAGAGGTGGGCCATCCCATACAATGCACAGGTATCGTGACAAGGCGTATATGTGCTATCCTGGATATTCCTAAGAGTATTATATTGAATAAAGTCAAGCGAATGCAGGTCCATTCACCAGATGGCGCCAAAATAAGCATCCCAAACAATGATCTTGTCATCGATAGGTCATTGTTCGATCAATATCTTGCAAAGCTTGCCAAGGCTTCAGGTGTCAGGATATTGACAGGACACAAGTTCCTGAAGATCACGAAGATGGGTGTCATGGCTATATCAAAAGGTAGATCAAAGGAGTACGGTTGCGATATTTTAATTGGGGCAGATGGTCCTGGATCGAATGTGGCGAAACAGGCTGGTATCTTTGGCTCCAGATCTTTTTATACTGGTATACAGATCCGTGTGAAAGGCAGATTCGACAGGAACGCATACCAGGTACATCTTGATGTGCCGGGATTCTTTGGCTGGATCGTGCCTGAATCTGAAAAGATCGCAAGAATCGGACTTGCTGTACAAAAGCATCCTAATGAGCGATTCAATCGATTTTTAGAAAAGCTAAATCTAAAAGGGGCTGGCTGGAAACGCAATATAATTGATTCTCAAGCAGGATTGATACCTATCTATGATCCGGATCTGCCTATGCATAAGCATCTGCATGGTAAAGATATCTTCCTGCTTGGTGATGCGGCGACCCAAGTGAAAGCAACAACCGGAGGCGGTATTGTGCAGGCTCTGATGGCAGCAGAAGCGCTCTGTGATACTATAACGAACGGTGTTTCTTATGAAAAAAGTATAAAGAAGCTAAGAAAAGAGCTTGGACTCCACTTGAAAATCAGAAAAACACTCAATCGATTCTCAGATCAGGACTATAATAGATTGATCGAAGAATTCAATAGTTCAAAAATCAAGAAAGTGCTCAAAAACAACACCCGCGACCAGCCGATCAAACTCATGATAAGTCTGTTGCTCGCAAAACCAAGGCTACTTCTGTTTGGAAGATTTTTGTTGGGGTTATGATGTGATTGAGTTCGGCTTTACAAAAAACTTTATAAATAGTTCCTTATCTATCAATTCTTTATAACTATTAATAACTATTATAATCATGTGGGGTTTTTGATATGGCAAAGAAGGGGCGCAAGATACGACATACTGAAATTATTAATCATAAAGCAATTGATCATGAGAAAGAAAAAGTAAATGATGAAGTCACACTCGATCTAGATCGATATTGGGCAAAAGCAAAAAGTTTCTTTAGTTCATTCTCCGCAGATGATAGCAAAAAGAGAAAGATCGAGGCTGAT
>Ga0210019_1001289_pt1 | contig 27354 bp, 31 predicted proteins | sample CryGeyCG2114_020_2_FD_183969 | JGI IMG/M metagenome (GOLD analysis project Ga0210019, IMG submission 183969) | Groundwater microbial communities from aquifer - Crystal Geyser CG11_big_fil_rev_8/21/14_0.20 (SPAdes) (version 2) | ecosystem: Environmental > Aquatic > Deep subsurface > Groundwater ...
TTGTTGAAAACAGATTGAGAAACAGGTACTATTGATTTCATGGGCAGTCACCTCCTAAAGGGTCCTGCCCTATTTTTACCTTCTTCTCAACCTTTCTTCAACTACTCCCGAGTTTTGAAATGTGTTTTTTGCTTAAGTGAGTGTAGTTTGTTTTCAAACTACAAAGAATGTACCCATTCAATGTACCCATTCAATGTACCCATTCTATGGCTGTGCCAAGGTGGAGTTTGTAATCAATACTCCAAAACATGTATGCGTGTACACATGCAACTTGTCCGAACCTTGAGTACAATACGAGAAAGTCGCGCAAAGTTGTAAGTAACACCGCGAGTAAAAGAACGTGGAGTTTGCCCTGTAAACTTAAGGGGAAATTGAGTTTGTTGAACAAACTCAAGAAAAACTGCTTTAGCAGTTTTATGGTGCCCCTGACAGGATTCGAACCTGTGACCTCAACGTTCGCAACGTTGCACTCTATCCAACTGAGCTACAGGAGCGTATTAAAATGCTAAGCATTTTAAACTTGTAGTTTTCTGATGAAAACTACAGTATTACTTCTTGAAGTTTTGCATAAACTCCAACTATCTCTATGCTTTGCGTTCATTTTTCAAGGTATTGCTGCGCAAACTTCATTCACAATTTTAAACTACTTTTCTGTGCGAAACTGCAGTTTTGATCAAGGAGCAAGGATTTTGATATCTTTACTTCCACATACACACTGACAACCACAGTGTGTAATTATATCAAATGGGCAGTTGTTTTTGTGGGTTATTCGATATCGCTTGCTTCGGTTTCCACGATTTCTGGTTCGTTATCTACTGAGGTATTCACCTCCTCGACTGGAGTTTCAACAACGGGTGCCGAAAAATCTTGGTCAGCCACTGTTGTAGGTTCCTCCTCAACTGAGTCGGTTGTAGATGTTTCTGAAACGGCAAATAATTTTTTTAGCCATTCAAACATTATGTATCACCTCCTTGTTTCCTAATGTATTCATGCACTGTTAGTATATAGGTAGGTTATGCAATTTCGCAATAGACTATGTCACATGGTTCGGTTTGCTCCTGCAGTGGTGTGGATGGGGATAATTTACTATTTCAGCTCTCTGCAGAATTTACAGTTGGAAGGGGATTTATCCGTTTATGATTTTTTCTTGCGAAAACTTGCCCATATGACTGAATATGGAATTCTGACTTTTTTAGTTTGGTGGGGAACTGATAAACGTCGTGATGCTCGTACATTACTTTTCGCGGTGAGTGTAGCTATTTTGTACGCGTTGACTGATGAGTTTCATCAAACCCTTGTTCCAACTCGCGATGGTAAGTTATTTGATATCGGTGTTGATATAGTTGGTGTGATCGTTTCGTCGTTGTTGATACAATACTCACATGGAGGTTTTATCCAAAAGTCCCGAAGATACGGCAAAGATCGCGCAACAAATTCTACAGAGTAATGACCATTCAGTCATTGCGTTATCGGGGGATTTAGGTAGTGGCAAGACGGTGTTTACTCAAGGGTTAGGAAAGGCCCTTGGTGTTGAGCGCAGTATTACGAGCCCAACTTTTTTGCTGCTCAAAGCATATGCAACTACGCACAACGTTTTTAATAAGCTTATCCATATCGATTTGTATCGAGTGTTGGGGTGGGACGATATCTCAGAGCTTGCACTTTCTGAATTGTGGTCAAACCCCAAAAATTTAGTAGTGATTGAATGGGCGGAACGAATTGCCGACTACCTACCTGAACAAACATTGTGGATACACATAGAGTCAGTTGACGAAAATACTCGATTGATCAGGACGTCCGCTCTCGTTGATGATAAATGATCATACCTAGTAACGTTTGCTATCTCCACCAAGTCTGCGTTCTCTATGCGAGTAGTCTTCTAACGCTTTGGTCAACTCTTGTGCGCCAAAATCAGGCATAAACGTGTCTGTAAAATAAAGTTCTGCATCGGCGGCTTGCCAAATAAGGTATCCGGATGTTCTTTTTTCTCCACCAGTTCGAATAACAAAATCAACGGCAGGTTGGCCTTTGGTGTCAAGGTAGTTATCAATTAGTGATTGGTCAATCTGATCGGCAGTAACACCATCCTCGATTATTTTTTTAATTGCACGTGCAATTTCATCACGACCTTCATATCCAACCGCGAGATTAACGTGAATGGTTGTTTCTTTCGGTTTTTGTTGTAAAAATTGTGTTACCTTTACTTGAATATCATTTGGAAATCCTTCCATTGAACCAATTAGTTGAAGTTCGGCACCTTTTGAGAGTGCTTTTGCAAAGATTCCGTCAGGGTGTAAATTTTCTCTAAATAATGCAATTATTCCATCAACAAAGTCACGACTCCGTTTCCAGTTTTTTGTTGACCATGCCCAAAACGTTATATGTGAGATTCCTTGTTTTGCTGCTTCTTCAATTAATTCCTCCATGCGTGTAATCGCCTGCTTATGTCCTGCGGTTGAATCAAGGTTATGTTGTTTTGCCCATCTTCGATTCCCGTCCATGATGATTGCAATATGAGATGGCACAGTAGGTTCAAGTTTTTGTGTATCCATGAAATGTAATTATATCAAGTTAAAACTAGTTCGAGCTGAACATTCATTATCGATTAGAGTATCACTCGGTAAATATTATGCTACAATTGCGACTTGTAATGACCTTACGTATCGAAGAAACCAGCGATACCCATCTAACCGTTACGTGCGGAGACAAAGCTTTTGGTTTAACGCCACTAGATGATTTGGTTGCTGGTACGCAAAAAGTAATAGGTAACGATGCGTTGGATCTTTTTGCAATAGAATTGGATCTAGGTGCTGGACAGAGGTTTACAACCACACGGCAGTGTGTTGTGGTTGCAAACGCGATTGGATTTGCCCTAGGTATACCAGTTAACAATGTCGATTTTGTAATTCCTATCTACCACAAAGAGCCCAACATTACGGTTTCTAAAAAAGCGTTATAATCAAAATACCGATGTCAAAAAAAATGAACAGATTGTTTGCAACATGGATGATGTCGATGTTTTTTATCCCGAGTTTGATGCTGGGTGGGATTGACGTTTCGTCGGTTACTGTTGAAATAGATCCCATAAAACAGACGCTTGATGTTAATCTCCCGCAAGTGTATATTTTGCCAGATTCTCCGTTGTATCAGGTTAAGCTGATGTGGGAGCAAGTAAAAATGTTTCTTTCCCAAACACAACAACAACAAATTGAACTTTGTATACAACTTGCAAATGTTCGGCTGTCAGAGACTCTGGCATTACTCGATCAAAATAAAATTGATCTCGCAACAAAAACCTACGGGGAGTATTTGCAGCTTTCTAACCGATCCGAGCAGTTGTGGGATGATTCAAAAGAGAGTTTAACAAAACCAACTGGCGAAGAAACGACTTCTGGTGATCAATTTCTTGTTACCCAAACAAAGGTAGGGATTCAACGAGAAATTAAGCAACTTGCTAATGTTTTGATGGGTGAGTATAAAATCAAATGGACAAAGTGATCTGGGCTTGCGTTGATCTGAAAACAAATTTATGAATATACTAATATTGGGTGGGGCAGGGTTTGTGGGCCGTAAACTGGCTGAATATCTTGCCGCCCGTTATCCAAAATACCATCTAACAATTGTTGACAACTTTTCGCGATCGGGGAGGGAAGAGTTGGTTGAGCTTGAAAAACGGCCTTCTGTTGAAGTTATTGTTGGAGCAATAGAAGATCCTGAGCTATTGCCCGTAATCTTTGAAGCCCGAGAACAAAATATTATTGTTAATGCAACTTTTACTAATAATGTCGCATTTGCATCAGATACTTTTGCAAAAGGAACCAACAATATTCTGTCATATGTAGTTTCAAGCGATACACAAATCGCAAAGTATATTCATGTATCTAGTGATGAGGTTTACGGTGAGCGCAGTGGAGAGAATGAATCTGAAACGCAACCACGACTTGAGTCTGATCCGTTGTTTCCCGTACATCCAGTTGCGGCTATACAGGCGTCAGGTGATCTTTTGGCTACTGCATATTTCCGTACGTTTGGTATTCCCACTACGGTTCTTAGAACATCAAATACGTTTGGACCAAACCAGGAACCAAGTCGTCTCCTTCCGATCTTGATACAGCATGCAGTGAAAAATGAAGACATTCCCATCTTTGGAGACGGAACGCATACGCGTGATTGGTTGTTTGTCGATGATCTTGTTTACGCAATAGACTCGATTATTCAGGCCCCAAGCATAAAAACGAAAGGTGAAGTGTTTAATGTTTCCGGTGATCTTGAGTTAAGTGTTCTTGAGGTTACAGAACTTATTCTGACTATTCTTAATCGACCTAAAGAACTTGTTACGTTTACTGAAGATAAAAAACCGCACCATATGAGGCGTGTGCTTGATAGTGGAAAGATATTGCAAGTTCTTGATTGGAGACCTGAGGCAGATGTAAAACAAGCGCTTGAGGACACTATTCGTTGGTATCAAAATAGCCTCAATACAGGTGATTTAGAACAAGATAAAACTATTCAGTAATACAGGTTGTTGAAAAATTCGAGAGTTCTCCTGATTGTGCCGTAACACCATTTACTGTTCCCGTCCCTAAGTCATTTTGAACAAAACATCCAATTGAGCACGTGTTAATTGTCCCGGTTACAAGAACATATCCAGTGGCGGATGTTGAGAGGGCATTATCGTCTAGCAATGTATAGGTAGCGTTTTCGGGCTTATTGGGCACAATTGCTCCTAATTCTGACCACTCGTCGCATGCGTCGCTATTCATTCCAATATTTGCTGCGAAGCACGTGGAAACTGTGCTGCAGAGTTTTTCCACGTTTGTGCGAACCACACTTTCGTTAGCTCGCTGGCGTTGTGCGTTTACATTAACGGTATTAATGGCTATTGCCGCGAGCACACCGATAATAACAACGACTACGAGAAGTTCGATGAGAGTAAATCCACGTTTTGTTTTTAACATTGTCTTTATGCTAGAGTTTTTTTACTTCCGTGTCAATGGTGGTCACTATGTGTCATTAAGAGACGTGCAAATACAGAAGCCTTCGAAGATGTTGTGACTCGATGTATTGTTGATCCAAATTTACGAGGGCAGATGGGCTAGGCGTTTTACCTTTTTTACTTGCAGGTTATGTGTTTTGAACGTATAGTACGTTCATGTCGTTCTCATCGTTCAGACAGATATTTGTTCTCCTTACGTATGTTTTTATGGTAACAACAAATGCACTTGCAAATATTATTCCTTTTAATAATCAAACAACAGCTGAGGTTTCAGACAAATATGCAACATACTTCACGCCTGCTGGTTACGTTTTTGCAATTTGGATCGTTATTTATGTTCTTTTAGGTGCATTTACGCTCTATCAGGCGAGGGCAGAACAGAAGGATGATAAAGCACTATCAAAGGGAGCGTATCTACTCTCATTTGCCAACATTATTAATGGGATGTGGATTTTTACATGGCATTTTGAGCTTCTTGAGTTGAGTATTGTTCTCATGGTATTACTCCTACTCCTTTTGATCGCAACGTATTTATCTCTATGTCAGTCGGATCAAAAGGTAACTCGCGCACGAAAGTTGTGGGTTAATTTACCGATAAGCGTATATCTTGGATGGATCTCTGTTGCAACGGTAGCTAACGCGGCTTCGGTATTACAGTTTTATAATTGGGAAGGTTTTGGTATTTCGCCAGTCATGTGGTCGGTAATTTCAATTATAGTTGTTACTATTGTTACGTTTGTGGTCCTTGTTACAACTTCGGATTGGGTTTTTGCTGCTGTTGTAGTATGGGCCTTTATCGGATTACGGTATAATTTTTCTGACGTTTTAGCAATATCATGGGCCACACTCGTCGCCTCGATATTCATTGTCATGTCAGCGTTTATTGCCTCACAAAGCCGAGGCAGAGTTAGCAATTCCCAGTCTTCAGTGTAAAGCACACGTTGTTTGTGGACGTAATTCACTTTTCTTGAAATATTTACTATTACTCAGTCGTAGTATGTTGTGAAGGGGGTGATACAAAATGAACATAACAGCACAAACATATGCAACATTAGGAATCGGGGTTTTGACAGTCGGCCTACTTACTGCCGGAGCAACAGCTATCAAAGCTGCCGATTCAACCCGTGGTACGCAATTTGCACAAAGATTTGCTGATCGATTTAGTTTAAATGTTGAGGATGTTCAGGCAAAACGTGAAGAACACCTTGTGCAACTTGTAGACGATGGATCGATTACTGCGGATCAGAAAGACGCTTTAGTTGCAAAACATGAGGAGATGAATACGTCGAAAGAAGCAGTGAGGGCGATTGCTGATCCAACGGAAAAACGTGAGGCTATAAAAGCTCAACATGAAGAAATGCAGAGCTTTTTAGAAAGTATCGGAGTTGATTCATCACTTCTCGGTGGTCCATCAGAAGAGAAAGGTCCAGGAATGATGGGACGTGGTGAAGGTGGACGACGTGGAGCTGGAATGCATGGAATGATGGGTAGATTTGGTGAAGAGGTGTCTAACTAATGACGCGATTCTTACGAGTCATATAAAACCCCGCTTCGGCGGGGTTTTTGGTAGGTATAGGAGAGTAGCGGTTGATTGGAATAAAGTGGCAAGGTGATGACGATATATATGTCCAAAGATGAGGATGAACGAACACATGAGTTATCAGGATAATGTATCGATGTGAAATGCATGTAAGAAACTTCTATACGTGGGTGGAGTTGTGAGCAAAAACGTGGTTGCGGGGCAGGGATTTGAACCCCAATTCTACGGACCAAAACCGCATGTCCTACCATTAGACGACCCCGCATCGGTAACGTTCTCCGGTATTATAGCATTTGATAAGACAATCAAAAAGAAGATTTCGTTGAGTACGTAATCAACTTAGCGGTTTGAAGTTTTTTGTGCGTACCATTCAACGATTGACTTTGGTAGCCAAGGACTAACCCATGAGATGATTTTATCGAATGTATTCATCCAGTTCCGTTGCCCTTCTTCGTGGTAAGGGAGGTATTTTAAAAGCTCAGTCTCGATTTGTTCTTTGAGCTGCGTATTCTCTTCAGGCGTGTGCAAAAGAGGGAGTTCCAAAACGTGTGGAAAATTAAGGTATGTTGCTACATAGAGAACGTCATGATTTTCAGATTCACCAAACCAGAACCATTTGAGATCTTCGTAGCCAAATCTTTTTTCTGCAATTTTGATACCAGTTGTGGTAATTCGATACATTTGGTTTCCGGGTTCAACTACATTCATAATAAACATGACTACTGCAAATCCAACAAGAGCAAGGGCAAATGACCATTGTTGTAAAAGAGCGAGAGAAAGGACGATTGCGCCAGTGATTGCAAATAACGATACAAACCATACAGGCTTTTGGTGAGAGAACACACGTTCGTGACTCTCCCAGGTAACTACATCGCTTGGTTTTTCGTAAGGTTTTTCGGGTTTAACAACGATGGGGTTTTGGTCTGTTCCGGTAGCAAAAGGATCTACGATTGGTTCGTTTTTGGGAGGAATGTTACGAAACATCATCGATTTTTCATTTGCCATGATATAACTATAATCTATTGTGAGTTCAGTAGCAACAATACCGCGTATGCGCATTTGTATGTTGGTATAATGAGCAATTAGGGAGGGGTGCAGGAGCGGTTGATCTGGCTAGTCTCGAAAACTATGCGCCGAAAGGCACGGGGGTTCGAATCCCCCCCCCTCCGCCACATTGTTTATAAACAATGTGGCTTTCCGCCTAGAACGAGTACGTTCTTGGTAGTTTACTTCGTAAACTGCATAGACTAGGCTTGTTAACGGATTCGAACAGATTTGCCGAAAATATGATCTTAGACCATACGGAACAATTTATAGATAGAACAATGACTCGACTTGGTGAGTTGGGAATTGAAGTGAAAGGTTTTGACATGGATCACATTGGGTATCAAGCTTCGTCAGATAAAGATTACGATGAGTTGTGTAGTGAGTTTAATACGTTTGCAAAAAGAGTTTCGGAAGAAATTGTTGGGGGTCGTCGTGTTGGGATTTACGAGCTACATGAGCCACTTAAGTTCGAAGGTTATATTATCCCCGCAATAGAATTAGTTGCCCCAAAGGCAGGACAGCAGTGTCATTCTTCCCTTGAGCATGTTGAATTTGTTATCAAAGAGACGTTTGAATCTTTCATGTCAAAATATCCAAATGTTGCGTGGGATGTAAGTTCTATAGATCAAAAGGATTTTCCTATGATCAAACTTCGATTTGACGAAAACACTCAGGTTAAATTTCACATTAAACCTGTCTTATCTATTGTTGCATCAAAAAGGTTAAACAGCCGTGTTGGAGTTGGGGTGGTCCGCGAAAAATATGTAATAAGTAAAAAAATTAAAAGTTAAAACATACTCATGCAATTAAATAAGCTAACCGAAAAAGAAAAGCGAGTAATAGTGGACAAAGGTACCGAAGCGCCGTATGTCGGTAAATACGTAAATAATACCGCTCACGGTGTGTACATATGCAGGCAGTGTAATGTGCCACTGTATAACTCCATGGATAAATTTGAGAGCAGTTGTGGTTGGCCCAGTTTTGATGACGAAGTCGCAGGTGCGGTACAGCGTTCTCTTGATGCCGATGGAATGCGTACCGAGATTACGTGTGCTCATTGTGGCGGACATTTGGGCCATGTATTTGAAGGCGAGAACCTGACTGATAAGAATATCCGTCATTGTGTAAACTCGATTTCATTACAATTTATTGAAGGAAAGTAAAGTAAATAATTGTCTGCGCCAATGCTACAATTTACAAGTTATTGTTAAATCTGATCACACTTGTCATTCTGAACTTGTTTCAGAATCCAGAGAGATGCTGAAATGAATTCAGCATGACGGGTTGGAGATGACAACTAGATACATTATCTCAATCATCATCAATGCGCCTGAGCAAAAAGTCTGGTAATCTATACTGGAGAATTTTAAGAAGTGTGTGGAAACGAATAAAAACTAGGCATTAATTTGTACTAAGAACGAGTTATGAGCCAGATTACAAAATGAAACCCATCATTATGAATATGTATAAAAATAAGGATTTAAAATTTTCGTTTCTAGTTTTACTGCCTTTATTGCTGAGAATATTAGCTGAGATCATGGATTACACCTCTTATTTATATATGGATGTAAGTGGCAGGCCCAACGCCGTTTCTGATTTAGTCATGGTAACAATCACTCAAATTATCATTTATGCTTTGGTCTTTTCTTATGTTTATTATTCGTTATACTTTGCCCGTAGGCAAAAAATTTGGGCACTAAAATTACCATATGTAACACTATTGCCATTATTAATAATTATTATCATGCTTTGTTTTGAGTTTTTCTCAACTAATAATAAAAATGTTTTTTGGGAAGGATTCTTTTGGATAATACTTGTTGGGGGTCCAATTTATTTAATAGTAAATATTGTCATCTTTTTAATATTGAAGAGAAGGGTGAATTTGGCCTTTAGGGAAGGGCTGTCCAGCCAATAGAAGGAATAGAGATTAGCAAATGGACTTAGGTTTTTGGCATTCCATAACATGACATCAAAAGCTCTTATACTTGTAGATTTTGAAAAAGAATGGACTGATAAAAGTTCAGATTATTTCCTTGGAGATATTTCTGGGTTAATCGAGAAAACCAACAAACTCTTAGATTTTTGCAGAACCAATAATTACAAAATAATTTTCACCATTCACGTCGAAAAAGATTCTGATGAAGCATTTGCAGAAAAATCTGAGAACGTTGAAATGATTGATAAAATCAATAAGCACGCCCTCGATGTGGTTATTAGAAAAAACAAAATCAGTCCGTTCTATCAAACTGATTTAGATAAGCATCTAGAGGGCATTGATGAAATAGTAATTTGTGGAATTTTGACAAATCTGTGCGTGAGAAGTTTGGCTCAAGAGGCGTACGACAGGGATTACAACATAACTATTATCAAAGATTGTTGTAAAGCTTTTGATATTGAAACTCATGAGTTTACGCTCAAGGATTTGAAAGCAACAAGAGAAGAGATCAAGGTCTTACCTTTGAATGAATTTATATGAGAGCTGCAAAAAACAACCCTGCAGGGGCGATTGCTCGCACACATGTACACTCAAGTTGTACGTTGTGATTATGCTAGAATGTCTGTATCGATTACGGCAGATTGGTCGATGTTTTATTGTTGATGAGATCAGTTGCTCGCGAGAAAGCGTATTGAGGAATTACAAAGCACGGAGGAGTAGCCAAGCGGGCGAATTACTTTGTAAACAAAGAATAGCGGGAGTGCCAAGTAAGGCACTCACTGGACGAAATGAGAGGCTTATTAAGAAAGAGGTTGTAGAAAGTTGAACCATGGAGGAGTAGCCAAGCGGTCCACGGCAACGGTTTGCTAAACCGTGACGGGTTAACACCTGTCCGCGGGTTCGAATCCCGCCTCCTCCGCCAATTTGTTTTTTAACAACTTGAATTTCCGCCTAAAATGAAAACATTTTTTGGACTTTTCTTTGTAACTACTCTTTTTTCTTATCGAGCTTATCAAGTCCAAGTCCCTTTACCCCAAAATAAACGACGAGTGCAACGACTATAAAATCAATAGCTACGGTAAGAAGATGACCCCATAGAATTTCGGCTGATCTGACCGAAATGTGTGCGTTTGCAAGTCCTTCCGTTGATCCAATGATAATACTTAGAAGTGGATTAATAATGTCGGTTACAAGTGCAGCAACTAATTTTGATACGGCACCCCCTAGAAGGAACCCAACAGCGAGTCCGATAACTCCTTGTTCCCGAATAAATATAATAAATCCTTTCATGTTAATTGCACGAAATACTTTTTAATGTTGATGTTTTGATATCTACAGCGGTATCAGCAGCTTCTCTACATGGGGTTGTGACATTACTGTTTGCATCAAAAATACAGTAGTAAAATTGAGAATCACCGGTGCTATTTTTTAGTGTTACCCTGACCATCTGTTCGGGGTTTCCATTTGCCGCTTGCGCGTTAGCTATATTGTGAGCAGCGTCACGAATCCAATTATCCCAATCATATTTCCACCCTGTGCACGGAGGAGTCGGCCATTTTTCAAGTTGGTCAGGGAGTAGAAATCCGCTCGGAGGATCCCAATACACGGTTAAAGCTTCGGGTGGGCGATCGTACGGATAAATGCCATACTTTAGGTAGTATCGTTTGGCAGCCAGTGAGATTTCTTCAAAATCGCTTATCACTTTTCCATAATGTGCGTTGTTAATCGAACTGTTATAAGACGCAATACCGATGCTTGCAAGAATGCCAATGATTACAACAACAACTAGAAGTTCGATGAGGGTGAATCCATTGTGGTTTTTTGCGGTGTGCATATGTTAAGCGTATCACACCGGTTACCAATCCTGGCCGTTAAGATCAATAGGCTCGCTGCTGCAGTTCTTCTTGTTGCGTCACAAAATCGAGTCCATTTTTGTTGACTGTTTTCCAGGTCGAGCAAATAGCCTTACCCAGAAATATTCTAAACTATATTTAAAATCGATTCTTTTCCAAAATGACAAGATAATTATCCATAAGATAATATTAAACCCTCCGAAGAGAAGGCTACCATTAATTGTCTGATTCCAGTTCGGATCAATTTCAAAAAACACTATGCGCATTAATTCAGAGGTTGTTGTTTCTAGCATGTAGATAGTCAGGCTTATTCGGCTAAACCAGGTGATGACCCCCAGGTTTTTTTTGAAATTTTTTCTGGGTTCAAAAATCAAAATCGATGAAATAAGGAGAAGAATAAGTACACCGAGTTCAAAATTTGTTTTAAAATACCAAAAATAATCGGGTGTTGAGATTGTTTTATCAAACTGCATCATTCCGCCAATTCCATAGACAATAAATAAAAACCCAAGAGGAAGCATAAGTTTTTTCAATAGGTTGGTATGGTTGTTAAAAAGCATCATCCCGATTAGAACGCCAAAAATCCCATACGCCACGTAAGGGAAAAGTGGGTAGGGATTTGCAATGGTAAAACTATAAAAGGTGGCTAAAACGTGGTTATTGGTTTCCATTGCTTGTGTAAAGAATGGATAGATCGAAACACGTATAAACGAACATAACATAATACCTATCCCCGATAATGTAAGTATGGTGTAGTTGCGTTTTGTTTTTTTAATGCCATCGTTTTTGTGGAGAACATACAGCACAAAAGATACAAGTATAAGATTTAACGCGATAGTTGAAAGCGATGAACCTTCGAAAAACTTTGTAATATGGGGGAATGTAAGGTGCATGTTTCGTAGCGTAGATGCAATTGCTGTCATGTCGGGTTGATTGTTAACAAAATCAGTATTCCATCTGCCCAGTAGTATGTTTAGGATATAGTGCAAAACAAGATATACACTACCGGCAATAAGTGAGTATGTGAGTAGCATTTTTTGAGAAAAGACCGTTATTCTGTTAAGAAACATAATCGTCATAACAACAGTTGAATAGATGATAAAAATCCCACCCCACAAAGCCATAAAACTCATAAGAACCACAACAATAGGAGGATTATCAAAATCAATTTTATCAATATTGGCAAAGTTGTAGATTGAAGAGTGAAACAAAATGATAAACATCAGCGCGATACCGCGTAACAGATCGAGTGATTCAAATCGTTTTATTGTTGGTTTCATAGACGTCATCAATGTCAAAGTTGCGTTGAATCCGAATGAGCTTATTCGAATTTTTGTTAAACTTTATCTTTTCAAATACTATCGATATTTTTGGAGCATTGCAACCATAATCGGTAAATACGTTAGAAAGATTGTTGATAATTACACGTGTGTCAAAGGTATAGGTAGGTATTTCAGGGTTCAATTGGATGCGGAGTAACACATCGTCTGGTGAATTTTGAATAACCTGAAACTCATCAACATCATCCGAAGTGGTAATAACTGCTCGACTAATGTAGTCCGGAAAAATATATTGCCACTCGTTTGAATCCAAGCGTTTCGACCAAAACACATCATCTGCACGTCCTTGAATCCTTTGTATAACTCTAAAAGCTGATCCGCACGAACACTTGTGAGGACTAATAGTAATAATGTCGTTTAATTCATATCGAATAATTGGTTGTGATTTTTTATGAAGATCGGTAACCAGAAGTTTTTGGCATGGAGAACCGATGGGCGTTTGAGTTCCATCACTGTTTAGCGTTTCAACTAAGACTAAATCCTCGTTAATGTGAAGGCTACCGTGGCTACATGAAACCGCAATAGGCCCTTCGGTACATTTATAAATTTGGTCAACTCGGCACCCAAAAATCTTTTCAATATATTGTTCAACATCCGGGTGAAGGACCTCCGCGTACGAAACTACTTTTTTGGGGTAAATAGTAAGACGTTTGTTTTCAATTTCTTTGGCGATAATTTTAAGCATAGATGCTGGGGCAGAGATAATATTTGGGTTAATCGCTGTTAGTTGTTGATTAATTTTCTCAATTGACTGCAACTGACTGACATAGGTCAGTTTGTTTCCAAGCATATTAAGGTTAAATGCGGGTGTACTTACGCGCAAAATGAACGCGAGGTTAATTTTTTCATATTTTGGAAAATTGAATCGGGCAAAAAGTGCAGCTTTTAAATATGACTCCTCAGCGCGCGTTACGATCTCAACACCTTTGTTGCCGCTTGTTCCCGATGACATGCCGATATTCATCCCATGTAATCGCTGCGTAAAATCTCGTGTTTTTTCAACATCAAGACAAAAGTCAAGAATCTCATTTTTTGAAAGTCCAACAGTGTTGTAATCGCCAATATTATCCATCATCAACTTTTTATTGATTGTCGGAAGTGAATGAAAGTTTGTTGTGTGGGCTTTACTGTAGAAATTTTTGAAAAACTCGGAATTGCCTACGGCATACGCAACGATGTTTTGTGCTTTTTGTTGTTGGTATTTTTTTATCTGTTGCGAGGAAAAGTACTTGAATCGAAATTTACACGCAAGATAAAACACGACAAAGTTTTTTGTTTCGAGATCAGTGAATTTATCCAAGAATGTTGACACTAGTCCCAGTTTAATTGCATTAATCGATCTGGGCAAGAAGCACAACGTAGTTTTTCCCACAACGCGGGAAAGATTTTTATTCTGGTTTTCTGTATATAAAACGGCTGTTTTCCTCTATACAGAAAGATACTAAACATCGAATGTTTAGTAGTTAATTGATATTCTGCTTATGGCGCTTTTCGGTTACCCACTGATACGAGGAATTAGGAACAAATAACCAAAACTAGAAAACAATAACATTAGAAAAAGAATTTTCCGTCAAAACCTTGAAAAAGGGTTATAATAATTTTATGAAACTTGGTATCATTTTACAGTCAAATAAACCCGAGCACACATGGAATACATTCCGCCTCGGAATTACCGCGCTTAAAGCCAATCATCAAGTGGAGATTTTTCTGATGAGTGAGGGCTCGGAATTAGACACTATTCCAGACAGCAAAGATTTTGATGTTTCGGTAAAAGTGGCGGAATTCAAAGAGTTGAAAGGTGAAATCTATGCTTGTGGCTCTTGTCTCAAAGTGCGTGGCAAGGAAGAAAGCAAAATTTGTCCCGTTTCCACGATGTCCGATTTATTAAAAATGGTTGAGAAGTCGGACAAGGTTTTAGTGTTTGGCTAACTTAATAAATATGAAAAAAATTATTTTCACAATTCTTGCGGCAGTCATAGTCGGCTCATTCGCTGGTGTCGCAAACGCGCAGATGATGGGCGGATTTTCCAATTCCTCGGCGGATTGGGACGCGGTTGTTGAACACACGCTCCGCGAAGAACAAGAAGGCAAAGAAGTTTGGAATAAACTCCAAACAAACGAGCTTGCTTGCGAGAATTTGAGTGATGAACAATTCGGAGTTCTCGGTGAATACTTTATGGGCCAAATGGCTGGAGATTCGCACGCCGCCATGAACGCGATGATGATACAGACGCACGGCGAGGAACAAATCCATATTGTTATGGGCAAACGGCTCTCTGGTTGCGATACCTCGGCGGCGTTTCCGGCCGGAAGTGGCGGCTGGATGCCGATGATGAATATGATGTGGGGAGGGTGGTCGTCTCCTTCTGGCAGTAATAATTCAACAAACAATATGATGAACTTTGGATTTGAACCTTTGAACGGATTTGGCTGGATATTTATGACCCTTTGGTGGGTACTGACAATCGCCGGCATTGTCGTGCTTACCAAGTGGCTCACAAGTCGATCGCGTGGCACTCATAATCACGAAAAATCCGCGCTTGAGGTTTTGAAAGAGCGATACGCCAAGGGCGAGATAGACAAGAAGGAATTTGAGGAGAAGAAAAAGGATTTGGTTTAGAATTTGCCGCCAAAAAATAGTAAATTATATGAAAGGATAATTTATGCCAAAAACTAAATTAGGTAAGTGGTCTGTAGGATTGAACACCCTTTTTTTGATATCCGTCGTTATTTCTATTATCTTAGTTAAGGTATTCAGAATATTGTCTTTTGACGATCATTGGTGGGATGTGACCGTGGCTATTACATTCCCGGCAAGCATCATCGCTTTAATCACCGGGATATTGTCGGTTAAAAAATATGAAGAACGCTCTGTTTTAGTTCACATATCCATCTTTGTAGGTGTATGTACTATCTTTTTTATCCTCTTACACAGTTTACTTATCAATGATTAGTATTGGATCTCAATTTTCTGAATTGAAAGAATTTGCCGCCAAAGAAAAACTTGAAATCGTCGCCTCGCTTAGCGAGGCGCAAACTGCCAAAGAACCTGGGCGAAAAGTTTTCGCAGAAATGCTGGATCGGATTTGCGCCGGAGAAGCCGAAGGAATTTTGGCTTGGCATCCCGACCGATTAGCTCGCAATTTCATAGACGGCGGAAAAATTATCTATCTGCTGGACACAGGAAAAATCCTAGACCTCAAATTTCCAACATTTTGGTTTGATAGCACACCACAAGGGAAATTTATGCTGAACATTGCCTTTGGCCAAAGTAAATACTATGTGGACAATTTGAGCGAGAATATCAAACGAGGCCACCGCCAAAAACTGCGAAAAGGAATATGGCCGGGGTTTGCACCACTTGGTTATCTCAACAATTCTCGGACAAAGAGTATAGACCTTGATAGCGAGAAGTCCGTGTTTGTGCGAAAATGTTTTGAACTCTACGCCACCGGCGACAATACCCTCAAAGTCGTAAAGCAGTTTTTGGCGAATACCGGACTTGATAGCTACAAAGGCAATGTTCTCTCAACTTCCTGTGTCCAGCGAATGTTAAAGAATCCTTTTTACTATGGAACTTTCCGCTTCAACGGCGAGCTATACGAAGGTTCGCACGAGCCAATTATTTCCAAGAAACTTTTTGATGACGTTCAACAAGTGATGAATAATCGGGGCAAGAAGAAGCGGAAACGAAAACATGAGTTTGCTTTTTCGGGCTTTATGAAATGCGGAAAGTGCGGTTGTCTCATTACCGCCGAAACCCAGAAAGGGCATGTCTATTATCGTTGCACCAAGAAAAAGCAAACCTGTAATGAAAAGTACATCCGCGAGGAGGCACTTGTTGAACAGATGAAATCCGTCATTCAAAAAGTTTCTATTCCCGACGATTGGACGGACAATATGCTTGCCGAGCTAGACCGCGAGAAAGCGAGTATTCAAAACGAGGGTGTTTCTTTTGTTCAAAATCTGAAAGACCGAAAAGTCGGGGTTGAGCAGAAAATAGATCGGCTTCTCGATATTTACATTGAGGGCAAAGGAATATCGCCGGACGAGTATCAGGCCAAGAAAGCAAAGCTGTTAGGCGAGAAAGCCGATATCGAGCAAGAAATCCGAGATTTTGAACAAAAGGGAAATAATTGGCTCGAACCGATGCGAGAAGTGATTTTATTGAGTAGCCAAGCCAAAATTCTTTTGTCGCAAGGCGACAAAACGCAAACCCGCGCATTTCTCAAAAATGTCGGCTCGAACTTTATGCTGAATTCAAAACGGCTTGAAATTTCCCCGAAAAACGGCTGGCGAGCCCGCATAGCGGGCGAGCCAACTGCTTCATTTCCCAACTGGCGGAGGGGGGGGGATTCGAACCCCCGAGGGTGTTTAGCCCACTGGTTTTCAAGACCAGCGCCATAAACCGCTCGGCCACCCCTCCGTGTATTACGTTTCTATGTACGTGTTCTCACGAGCAGCTGGTTTCTTCCAGAAACACAAGACTTTGTGTTTCGCTCAAACTTTGTAGACAAAGTTATTCGCCCGCTCGGCCACCCCTCCGTGTTCTTGTACCAGTGAAATTGTAGCATAGTCATTGGGCTTATTTCCTTTCGTGATATGCCTTACGACACGGTAAGTAGTTCATCCCAATGCGTGGTATATCGTGGTGAACATTGCTCGGATTTTGATTGCCATACTGGTTTTGGTTTTCCTGTTGATGCAAAACGCAATGTGTCTTTTCCCATAACCGCATTTATCGCGTCAATCTTTTTATGGAGTGCAGCTTTTTTATGTACAATTTCTTTGTCAGAAACAACTTCGGGTGCAAATGGTTCTGAAACCGTAATGGAGTTTACCTTATTACTTTCTTCTTGTAGTAATTTTGACTGGTCAAGATATTTACCAAAACTCATCCAACTTGTTCCAAGACTAGGCTTTGTTTTTTGTGAAAACCAAGGGTCAATTTTTTCAAACAACGAAGATTGAATGGATTCATTGGTTGAAATATCAGTAAGCGTGACAGCAGCCCGCTTGTAAGGGGTTTTTACTTCCCAAAGTCTGTCTAGCGTATGTCGTGCCGCATATAAGAATGTAGCGGTATCATCTGTTGGAGCCGGGAAGGTTACGTGGGCTTGTTGTGCGTGATATTCGTGCGAGTTGTGGCGGGATGTTTCAATGCGAATATGAATCGTTTGTGCACGCGTGTGTTTTGATCGCAATGTTTCGCAGACTCGGCTGGTAAACGTTGCAATTGATTGTCTAAGGTCGGTAATGTTGTTGATTGGGCGAGCAAAAGTGCGTGAATGCATAATACTTTGTGGCGGTTTTGGTTTAGTATTAAGGGGCAGTATGGAGATGCCAGAAAGTTCGTATTTGAGCCTTAGTCCTGATATTCCCAGGGTTTTTCTTAGCCACTCCGAAGAAGCAGTTTTAATATCATAGGCAGTATACAACCCGTTCTGTGCAAACCGTTTTGCATATTGCCGGCCTACTCCCCAAATTTCACGTGTAGGAAACTGTTTAAGTAACCCATCAATAATTTCTTCTGCGGTTGAATCTCTACCATGCTCAGATATGGTGAGCACACAAACGGATTCGTATTCCGGATTACTTTTGGCGAGTTCGCATGCCATTTTTGCAAGTGTTTTACTGGGTGCAATACCTATTGATACGGGAATACCAAGCCAGCTAAGTAGCGTTTCGTGTAGCTGTTTGCCTAGTTGTTTGGGGTTTTTAAAGCTGGTGTGGTCAATTCGTATAAATGCTTCATCCACAGAATATATTTCGATTTCAGGCGAGAATTTTTTGATCGTTTCCATAACGCGGCTACTCATGTCGGCATAAAGGCTGTAATTTGAGGAGAGTAGTTGAACATTATGTTGCCTTAAAATATGAGATATCTCGAAGACTGGGGTTCCCATTTTTATTCCAAGTGCTTTTACTTCTGATGAGCGTGCCACAATACAACCATCATTACTTGATAAAACAGCAACAGGTTTTTTTTGTAATTTAGGGTTAAAAGCTCGCTCGCATGAGACGAAAAAGTTGTTGCAGTCAATTAGTGCGTAGAGAGGCATGGGTTTACCTCTTATGCTCTAAATGTACGAACCGGCAGTTTTGTGTTGTGTGTTTTATGAAGCACCCAGGTTACTACGCCCCAAACTGAAAAGTCGGTTCCATCTTGTACGGTTATTGGTCTATATAAAGGGTTTTCTGGAACCAGTCGTATGGTACCTTGGGATTTGTATAGACGTTTTACGGTGAATGCACCATCAAGGGTTGCAACAATAATGTCGTTATGGTTTGCAGAGATTGAACGGTCAACTACGAGAAGATCCCCATCGTAGATGCCCGCTTTTATCATTGAGTCCCCGTCGACACGCACAAAAAATGTTGCGGTGGTGTTTGAAACAAGGTGTTTGTTTAGATCAAGTGGCGTTTCTGTGGCCGATTCAACAACTCCAGGAAATCCTGCACGTACAAGTCCGTCTACTAGGGGGGAAAGACTGTTTATTGTTCTCATAGCAGTTATTATACAAAATAGGTAGACAGTGTAAAGGTAGACGGGTGTGTATCTAAACGATGGTGCGATATCGCACACCAGACTGTCACTAGGGCAACTTGACAAAACTAGAGTCTATCGGCATTATAAAACCTCGATGCGAAAAAATACCCAAATACTCCTAAGCGTAGTAATAATTGTAATTTTGGGGGTTGGCATAGTAGGGAAATTATCAAAGTCTCCTGAAGATAGAGAAGTTGTTGTCTATGTCTCTCATGATCAAGATTATGCCGAACCTGTACTTAAGGAATTCGAAACCAAAACAGGCATTTTGGTCAAAGCGGTTTACGACACCGAAGCGTCAAAAACAGTTGGGCTTACCAATCGATTGATCGCTGAAAAGGAAAATCCAACGGCGGATGTGTTTTGGAACAATGAAGTTACCCACACCATACAGCTTAAGCAGGAGGGAGTGTTGGACACGTATAAACCCGTAAGGTTTGATGATATTCCTGATTTTGCTAAAGACGCCGATGGGTATTGGACTGGATTTGCGGCGCGAGCCAGAGTGTTACTGGTATCGAACAATTCAAAGATACCTGAACGATTAGAAGATTTGGTGGGCGAAACATATGCGCAAAACGTATCGGTAGCGGATGCTCGTTTTGGAACAACGGGGTCTCATGTAGCTGCATTGTGGGTTGTGTGGGGTGAAGAAAAGACCAAAGAATATTTGTTGAACCTTACGCAGCAAGGACTTAATGTTGCTCAGAGTAATGGTCAGACTCGTGATAAAGTCGTTTCAGGTGAAAAGACGATAGCGTTTACTGATTCTGATGATGCCAACGATGCTATCTCCCAGGGAGATAATGTTACTATGGTGTATCCAAATCAGAATGATATTGGAACATTGATTATTCCTAATACCGTTGCGCTCATTAAGAATGCCCCACATAGAGACGAGGCCAAGGAGTTAATTAGTTTTTTGATTTCGCCTGAGGTAGAATCGCTGCTTGCGTACGCAAAATCGGCACAGATGCCACTCCTTCCTGATGTCAAAAAACCGGATTCGGTAACATCGGTAATGGATATTGTTGCGATGAACGTGGATTGGAACGATATATATGCTGCATACGAACCAGCGGTACGTTTTTTTACCGATGAAATCCTCAAATAGTTACCTTTTCGATTGTCAATCCATTTGGTGCTGCAGTTTGTTTCGGCTTTTTGGCATATAATCAAGCGTAATGGGCAGTATTCTTACATTATTTCTTTCAGAAAGAGAGATTGAAATTCTTATTGGAAGTATTAGCGTAAGTGCAGGAGTTGCACTTGTTGTTTCTTTGTTTGCCAGTACGTATGGACTATATGCTTTACTGAATAAAGGGAGGTTTTCCACAATATTTCAGAAGGTGTTATTGATACCGCTTTTTATACCGCCGTATTTTCATGCCCTTTCGATCATTAGTTTGTTTCAGTGGATTTCATATAATCACTGGGTTTCATGGATCTCTCTTTCAACGGTTTCGGCGTTTCGGTCAGAATTTGGACTGTTGTTTGTTCTTTCGATTGCATATATTCCACTAGCATGTTTACTGATGCAGAATCTTTCTGAAAACATTGATAGAAAAGGAATTCTTACTGCGCTTACCCATCAAGGATTTATGGCCGTTGTTCGCAAAATTATTCTGCCACAACTTATGCCAAGTGTGTACGCTGTCTTTGGTATTGTATTTACGCTCTCATTTATTTCATTTGACGTTGCATCACTTCTTGAAGTTCCGGTATATGCAACAGAGATCTTCTCAGTTATTAGCTCACAATATAATCTCACGCGTGCAGTTCAGTTATCACTTATTCCTTTTGGCATCGCAGTCGTAACAGGTTTTTTTGTTTCAAAAGCATACCTTTTTGCGTCCCGCCAGAATGAAACGCCTTTTGACGGACACATGTATGCTCCGAGAACGTTCAATTTCTTTGCGGTAGGACTTTTAGTTGTTTATGGTTTTGTGAGTGTGGTAGTTCCGCTCACAACGATGTTTGTTGGGGTAATAGCATCGTTTCCGAGTGATTATTTGTTCGTATTACAATCTGATTGGTTGCCCCCCATGGTTTCAACACTTAAGCTTTGTTTTTATGGAGGCTTACTTTCCATTACAATCTCTTGGATGATGCGAGATGTGTGGAAAACATATCCTGCCGTACGGTTAGTGTTACTTTCTTCTCTGCTCGTTTCTCCAACGTTGCTCGGCATTACTATCATTTATGTAATCCAATGGACTTTTCTCACTGACATACAACTGGGGATTGCTCCACTAGTGGTTGCGTACTCGTTACGGACAATACCGATTACTAGTGAGTTGTTACATATTACGCGTGAGAAAATTCCTCGAGATGTTTTTGCAAGTATTGAACTGATCCCAGGCATTACCCGAACAAAACGATTTGTTTGGGAATTTTTGCTCATGGTGCCTACGCTTATTATTATGGTTTACGCTTCCTTCTGGATTATTGCAACGGAGATTCCGCTTACGATTTTACTTCAACCACCAGGATTTCAAACCATCATGGCACGTATTTTTATCTTGCTTCATTACGGTTCGCTACCGTATATGAACATCATGATGCTTGCAACTATTGCAACACTTATTGCACCACTTATTGGTATAGTATTTCTACGTAGAAGATTAACAAAGATCCACCATTAATATGAATACTATTGATCCCATCATTCGATTTGAACATGTTTCTAAAAAACGCGGAAATCAAATAATCCTTGATGATGTAACTTTTGCCGTTGAAAAAAATACGCTTACGGTAATCCAAGGGTTTTCAGGAATCGGAAAAACTACCATTCTCTCACTTATCTCAGGATTTGAACGAATTGATGCAGGAAACCTTTACGTTAATCATCTGCTAGTCGATTCACATGAATCCTACATACAACCAAACAAGCGTCATGTTGCTATGCAGTTTCAGGGCCTTGCATTATGGCCACATGTTTCAGCGCTTGAGCACATACTATTTGTCATGCGTAATCCTTCGATTGATGGCGCGTTGGATGTTGCTCGGCGGGTTGGTTTTCCTGCTAAAAAATTGTATACGTATCCAGGTGAATTGTCGGGAGGGGAGCGTCAACGGCTTGCACTCGCACGAACAATAGCTACGCCATGCGAAATTATTCTTTTTGATGAACCATTTAATAATTTGGATGCGCACTTGTACCAACGGGTCACCGATCTGATCGAGGAGTTGTCACATACAAAAACGGTAATAGTTGTTACTCATGACGTTACCTCAAACAAAACAGTACTAACCCCACAGTCTCGATATCAGTTAGTAAATTGTAGATTCGTACTCGTTGACCAAAGCTAAACGATCATCTAGACTTAGATTACGTACATGACAAAAAAAATCCGTCAATTTATCCAATCCCTTGTTCCAAAGATACCGTTAACCTATTCGCTAGTTCTTATTCTACTTGTTCCGGTGCTGCTTGTAGTAAATACACTATGGAATTTACGTTCATATGAACGCGACATGCATTTTGGTGTTCGCGAGCAAACTATAGAAATTAAAGAGGCACTTGTTCCTCTCATTTCCGACGCTCGTGTTTCCGATGACCAGTTACATGAATATCTACAAACTATTGTTGATGCATCAAACAATATCCAACAACTATCACTATATTCTCTCAGTAGTGATTCTGTGCTTGAGCTTGCATTTTCGACGGATAAGACTGCAAACGTTGAGGCAGGATTTACTGAGAATCTTGCCTTATCGCAAGATAACGAATTTTTTTCTCAAGAATATGATTCAACTGTCCAAAATAATGTATGGAAGCTTGTGGCTCCAATACTTAATAATGGAGAAGTAACGAGAGTTTTGTCGTTGTCAGTAAATACTCTTCAAGTGGATGCCATTGTTGAACGCACAGCACGTGATTCTATGGTGATCATGCTCGTCAGTGTTACGGTTATCGTTCTGCTACTAATAAACCACGCACGTGCGCTTGAACGTTCTTTACTTGTGGATAAACTCAGAGAAGTTGATCACATGAAAGACGATTTTATTTCTGTAGCATCGCATGAATTGCGGACACCAATCACTGCGATTAAAGGATATGTTTCATTACTTCAAAAAGACTTGCAATCTAACATAAACGAAAAGCAACATAAAGAATTTGGGATTGTAATGGAAAGTATCTATCGACTCGAAACGTTGGTTAATGATGTGCTTAATGTTTCTCGGATTGAGCAAGGACGATTGGATGTTACGGTTGAGCCGGTAAACCTTTCGGAAATAATCACCGAGACCCACCAGCAACTTATGGCTGTTGCACAAGAAAAAAGACTAGATCTTGTTGTCAATAATATTCCCGAATCGCTTGTTGTTTTAGGTAACGCTGATCGAATGCGTGAGGTTTTTACCAATATCGTCGGCAATGCCATCAAGTATACAAAACAAGGCTCAGTAACAATTTCTGTTGCAAATGAAAAATCTCGTGTGCGGGTAATGATTGAAGATACCGGAATTGGTATTGCGCCTGAAGACCGTGTGCGATTGTTTCAAAAATTTAGTCGCATACAAAATGATGAAACCGTAAACATTACGGGTACCGGTCTTGGACTTTGGATTACTAAACAACTTGTTGAAAAAATGGACGCGTCAATTTATGTTGATAGTCTTTTTGAACGAGGAACAACGTTTACGATAGTGTTTAAAAAAGCTATGCAATAGCAGTTTTTCTGTTTCAATCCATATCATACTTGGTCTGGTTGATTCTCTACAATAAATTCCGAATGGTTGTTTTTTATAAACCAATAATACCCAATGAGTAGGATTATTACACCGATAATGACGATTCCGACCGTTACGACTAGATAATTACGTGTTGCGATTGTTGAGGGTGCGATTGGTTCAACAAGAAGTTCAGGAAGAGTGGTATCTGAAGTCGCTTGTGCATGAGCAACGTTGAAAGACATTACTTCGCTTTTAACATATCCTTTTTCGGGATGTTGAACAACGGAGTACGCTTCGTGGGTTCCATCTTCAAGGTGGTAACTGAGTTCATAAGTCCAGTCTCCGTTCGCGTCAGCCGTCGTACTTACAATGATTGGATTAGAGAAAATATAAATATCTACAACGGTTAATGGTGTTGCTTTTCCACTAAGCAAGAGCACTTCAGTTGTTTCATATGTTTGTGCTCTTACCCGTGTTATTGAAGTTTCGCTTGATGTTGCAGTCTTAAGGAATGGAAGTTGTTCTGAGGCAACTGGCATAAATGTTGTTTGAGTTGAGTCCAGTGTTTGTGAAAAACATTCGGTCGCCCTTGTAGTTTCATCATCCGTGGGAATTGAAGTATGTGATTGAATTTCCTTTATACGACTTTCTCCAATTACTTGTACAAGACAGGATGTCGTTTCTTCAGGTAGCGTTGCAATTATTGGTGGTTGGGTAACCTCCTCATCAAGTGAAAAACATAATCGAGCTTTTTGTATTTCTTCGGGATTTGGTTTTCTGTTTTTCTCAATAATTTGACTAAGTTCGTCTCTTCCAAGGTAGATTTTAAGACACTCGACAAGTGTGGGATCGACGTTTGATTTATGTACATACGTAATTTCGTTCGGTGCAGTAGTGCATTGTTTTGCAAGTTTGTACTCTTCGGCGGTTGGTTGAGCTTTGTCAACAGAAATTTCTGTGAATCGCTTTGGGGTCAAAGTGTTTTTTAGACACGTTTGAGTTTCCTCGTCAATGTTCACATTGCGTGTTGTTTTATAACAACGTTGAGCTGCTGAAATGAGCGTGCCAAGTTCTCCTGAATCTTTTTTGTCTCCTGTTGGATCAAAGTATGTACGGTAAATTTCATCACCATAGACCGTACGTAAACACAATTGGGTTTGTGAATCGTTGTATATGTTTGATGTCGTAATTGTCTTTGTCGATTGCGTGTTTGGTGCTACGGTTGTAAAAGGAGGTTTTGTAACGAATGGTGTTGGTGTTTTTGGTGGTATTGGAGTTGAACTGGGGAGGTTTTGGGGATCGATAAGCGTGGGAGTTGGTGTTTGAAATATTGGAATGATGCTATCGTCTTGTGGTTCGATCGCTGGTGTGTTAATTGGAGCTGGCGTTAGTGTTGGGAAAGGTGGTGCTAAGGGTTTATTGGTTGGTGTAATTGAAACGATTGTTAGTCCTGGAGTTGGTGAGGGTGAAACGTTTACCGTATCGGCTATACGTACACTCGCAGTTGCTTGTTTGCCCAACACCGAAACCGTGATGGTGGATAGAAAATCACCTGGAATATAGCCTGCTAAAAACTCTCCATCTTGACTTATCTGTCCACCACCGCCATGTATGCTCCAAATCGTGTAATCTTTGGGTGCTAGGTGGTCTAAGCCGTCCGGGGTGGTAACAAGTGCTTTAAACTGCACAACTTGAAGGGGTTTGAGTGCAATTTGTTCGGGTATGATCCTTAGGGTAAAGTCGCGTGCTGGTGTATCCGACGTTGTGTTGTTTGTCATCGTCGTTAGTGAATTGTCAGCAAATGAGAGAAGATAGTTTTGTTTATACTGAAATAACATGCTCAAGGTAACAACTACCATTCCAAAAGTTAGAACATAGTGTGGCTTTGGTAAAAACATTCTTAGGATCGCACGAAACTGCATATAATAAGCGTACCTAATTCAGGAGTTCCTGTAAAGGAGTGTTAACGAAAATTTCTTGGGCTTACGGGTGCTCCAGATGGTCGTGGAAAGTTAGGGAATCTTGGTGCGTAAATATCTTCGGCAACAAAAATATCGTTGTCCCATGATCCAAATATGGTGAGTTGTTCTTCATTTCGAATAATGAGGTGTGGAGGGATATGCGTGTTGTTAGATATCTGGACCTTGATTGTGCCAAGTGTGGGGCTATAAAGTGACAACAAGTTTCCAGCGTGCGATGTAATAACACCGACGACCCAATCATCGGAATCAAATTGTTGTTGGTAAAACCCTCGCATCGGACCCATGTGGGTAAATGGTTCGTTAATGCCACTTTTATCTACAATAATTCCCATTACAATGATTGAGATTACAAAAATGACTATTAGTTTTACGAAGTTTGTTTTGTATGAGAAGTCGTATTTTTTGAGGAGAAAAATCCCTCCCACAATACTAAGCGAAGCAATAATGAGCGAAACCCACGGGAAAGTACTCAAAAAGGCGGGTATTCCTCGGGGTCCAATTCCGGCAAAAGAGAGGGTTGGACTGGTTCGTGATAGGTAGGAGATGTGGTTTACAAAGAATGCGCTAAGTACCACAAATAGCAAAAGGCCACTGGCGATGAGGGCTGATCCAATAACAAAAAAGTACCGCGGTTTCATTTTAATTTTACCGTGTTCGATTTTTTCCAGTATTGATTGTTGTAAATTATTATCGTTTTCCATAGTGATGTTCATATATTTCGGCCAGCATTTTTTTGCCTCTGTTAATTTTCGTTCCTACCGTATTTGTTGGCATTTTTAATATATCGCTAATTTCTTCGTATGACTTTTCTTCAAGATAGAAAAGAATGAGCGGTTCTTGGTAGTGGTCTGGGAGTTTATCAATCAGGTCCCGAACCATTTGTTGTACCTCTTCCGTCAGCATTTTTTCTTCGATGCCAGGGGTTTGGTCGGTGATGTTGTCAAAAATTGCTTTATCAACTCCGCTTATTTCTTTTTTCTTTCGACGAAGGTGATCCATGGCTTCGTTGTGGGTAATTCGATAGATCCAGCTCGAAAATTGCCGTTTTGTATCAAACCCCTTAAGGTTTTTATATGCTTTTATAAAAGTGTTTTGCACTACATCTTGTGCTACCTGGTCGTTTTTAACGAGTCGCAAGGCATATCTCATAAGCTTAGGTTCATATCGATTCAAAAGCTCTGCGTAGGGAGCATTATCACCCTTTTGAGTAAGTTCTGCGAGGTGCTCGTCTGTATCTGAAGCGTATTGCTGCATGGGTCATTTGATTTTACTACGTACTATGAGGTGTTATTATTTCGAAGCACTTTTTGATGGAACAAAAACGTTTGATATTCGACTTGCTAATTTTGATTGCAAAGTAGGTGATAGCATTGTTTTTAGAGAATGGGATCCACATACGCAAAACTATTATTCTCCGTTCAGCTATTGAT
>Ga0210019_1001294_pt1 | contig 27297 bp, 30 predicted proteins | sample CryGeyCG2114_020_2_FD_183969 | JGI IMG/M metagenome (GOLD analysis project Ga0210019, IMG submission 183969) | Groundwater microbial communities from aquifer - Crystal Geyser CG11_big_fil_rev_8/21/14_0.20 (SPAdes) (version 2) | ecosystem: Environmental > Aquatic > Deep subsurface > Groundwater ...
CCGCCGATGTCGCGCGTGGAGCGATCCAAGCGGCGATGGAGGTAGGCGGTGACCTGGGCTTAGCGGCAAAGGGCGTTCTGCTGGGTGTGCTTCGCGGCACCAAGGCTGCAGGAGTCGAAACTCTGGAGTTGATCAGCACAACAGCCGGTTCAGTGATCAAGGCAACGGCGTCTGTCGCCGGCGATCTTGGTACAGCGGCCAAAGGTTTGGTTGAAGGAGCGGTCGAAGGAGCAAAAGAGCTTGGTCTCGACGCAACCGAAGCGGCCTCCGCGGCTGCCACGGGCGCTCTCAAGGCGGCGGGTGAAGTCGGTGCCGAGGCCGGTCAGAAGGTCCGTAACGCCCTCACGGGGACCATTGCGGGAGTCAAGGTGGTCTTGAAAGAACCCTTCAAGGCAACCGAAAAGAAGTAAGGAGGGGCGATGAAAGAAATCACGAAAACGTTTCAGGTTCTGGTCTGTTTTATTTTGGCTGCTCAGTTGGCGGGTTGCGGGACCCTGTTGCACCCCGAACGCAGAGGACAAAGAGGCGGAAGGCTTGACATAGGGATTGTTGCTCTAGATGCGATTGGTTTGGTGTTCTTTCTCATTCCCGGCATCATTGCCTTTGCCGTGGATTTTCATGAAGGGACGATTTATCTGCCGCCGGGCGCCAGAAGTTCCTTGGATCGAAAAGCTATGAAAGTGGTAAAGCTTGATCCCAAGCATGCGACCGCTGCAGCCATTGAAGAGATCGTTTGGAAGGAAACCGGGCATAGGGTAAAGCTGAACCAAGGCAACATGGAGGTTTTCCGGATGGGATCTCTCGAGGAGATGAGGAAGCGTTTCGCGGAGATTTCACCGAGAGAAAGGAATGTTCGTGTCGCCTTGAACACGAAATAGCGGTTTTGTGGGGAAAGGAGATGCGTTCTCCAATCGCTCCTCGGCTCACCATCAAGTGGCTTTAATTATTGGGGAGGGGTCAGCGCCTCCCCCAAGCAAGGAAAAGATTGCCTCGAAAATCGCTTGACTCATTATTTTCGATTTAATACAATATCGAAAATAAAGAGATTTGTTATTTTCGGAGGCAGGTAGAATGGCCGAACAGGAAAAACCATCGGGACGGTTCATCCGCAATGCCCAAGGATATGCGGCATTCATCCCAGATCCATTACCCCCTAAGCTGATCTGGACGCCGGAGTTGACCCGGGCTCTCTCAGACGCTGACCGCTTGATCGGGAAACTGGCAGGAGAAGGGAGCCGACTGCCGAATCCTCATCTGCTGATCCGGCCGTTTGTCCGACGCGAGGCGGTCCTTTCCAGCAAAATTGAAGGGACCCGGTCTTCACTTGGAGAGGTTCTGGCCGCCGAAGCCGGTGCGGCCGTCGAGCAAAGCCCGGATGACTTGCGCGAGGTGGGCAACTACGTGGTTGCTCTGGAATACGGCATCAAGCGCCTGAATTCATTGCCGCTGTCATTGCGTTTGACAAGGGAGCTTCATGAGCGGCTGATGAAAGGCGCCCGCGGAGGGCATGCTACTCCTGGCCAATTCCGAAGATCGCAAAATTGGATCGGCCCACCTGGCTGCACACTGATGAACGCCATCTATGTTCCGCCGCCTCCTTCAGATCTCATGCGCTGTCTTGGGGAATGGGAGAAATTCCTCCAAGATCGGTCATTACCTCCGTTGGCCCAGGCGGGAATGATGCATTCTAAATTTGAGGCGATTCATCCGTTTCTTGATGGAAATGGTCGCGTGGGGCGGCTTCTCATCACCCTTTTTCTTATTGAGCGGAAAATCCTCCCAGCTCCCTTGCTCTATTTAAGCGCTTTCTTCGAAGCGACCCGGCGAAATTATTATGATCGTTTGCGAGGAGTCGTGGAACGGAGCGAATGGGCCGAATGGCTGCACTATTTCCTAAATGGGGTTGCGCGGCAATCGGAAGATGCGCTTGGACGGGCTGAACGGATCAATGAATTGCTGGAGAATTGGCGGAAAGCAGTGGCAGGCAAGCAATCCAAACTACCCGGACGGCTTGTCGATTTTCTGGCGGCCAATCCTTATTTGACGCTCAAGAAAGCGTCTCGGCAATTGAAAGTCGCCTTCACGACCGCCCAGCGTGCCGTCGAGCAATTGGAAAAATTAGGAATTGTGACTGAAATCAGCGGCGCCGAGCGAAACCGCGTCTATTGCGCTAAGAAAGTTCTTAAAATTCTGGAGGAACCGGCGCGCCTGATTCCAGAGACAACGCGCTGACAAGAATGTGAGTGGAGTCTATAATGGTTTTTCACGCCGGCGTAGCTCAGATGGTAGAGCAGCGCTTTCGTAAAGCGCGGGTCATGCCGGCGATTCTCTCCACGGCATGGTCCCTTCTCCCACCCCCTCAATCGGTTAGGACATTCCGCTTCTTTGCCCCAGTAGGCCATTTGGGCTCCGTGCTAACACGGTGCTAACAAAACTTCCCGACGTTGGGATTGGATCCGAATGGGCAGCTCTTGCCAACTTCAAAAATTGAAATGAGCCGGGAAACCGCCTTAAGGCGCTGAATTGAAATGGGTTATGTGTCGTTACGCGGAGCATGACCTATTGCCGGAATCCAAATGATTTCGGAAGAAAACGTGGAGGCGAGGGAGCGTCGTGTGGAAGAAGCGAACGGTTGAGGAATCCTACGGCCTGAGCATCTTCGACCTCAAGAAGGGTCGGTTACTGGAAAAGGAGGCCGGCGACTGGTGGAGCCGGAAATCCAATGGACTGACTCTTCTTTGCACGCAGGTAGCGATCAATCGGCCGCTCTGGCCCACGACCCTGATCGTCAACGCTACGCTGACCGATGCCCTGGGCAGGGAGCATCATTTTGAAAGACACGAAGTCCAAATGACGTCCACGCCCTGCCGGTTTGGAAGCCAACGCTGGTGGTTCATCTGCCCGGGGAAACGTTGCGGCCGCCGAGTAGCGAAGCTTTACCTTCCGCCCGGGCAGAATCAATACTTGTGCCGGCACTGCCATGAGCTGACCTACGAAGCCTGCCAAGGACACAGGGACGGCATGGATACCGCCAGAAAGTATGCTCGTTACCGTAAACGGTGGGAAGCCGCCCATACAACCCGGCAGAAAATGAAATGGTCTCTCAAGCTCTTCCAGGCCCTGGATGGCTTGCAGGCTTACCAACGCGTCTACCACCAACGCGCCATGGAGCGGATCGCCCGCATGAGAAAGGCCGCCGGGATCAAGTGCGAGCCGGACATCTCCTCCGTCAAGCTCTGAGCGACTCCGAGGTGACTCGCCACTTCCTTTGGGCTGTTTGATCAGGTAATCTTATGATGGGTTGCAAGTTTAAGAAGTGGGTGAAAACGTGGCGAAAGAAAAACGGAAGAAAAATCAGCCAGCGATCTCCAAAGAGGATCCTTTCGAGTGGATAGGGACGAAGAGATTAAGGTCTGATGTGGATTGGGTTCGTCCCATGCCGGTTGCTTACCACTCGCCCCCTGGTATTGTGCTCCATCCTGGAGGCAGCATCTGCCGATTCGGCCCAACCGGTTTCCACTTCTGCCTCGGTATCAAGCAAAAGGCTGGATTTGCCGACCCGGTAAGGAAGTTCTCTCCCACGGGGCCGGTGAAAACAAAGGAGCCGTCCGGAGCTTCGCCGGCGCCGGTGACCGAGTACAGCGAGTGGGTCCGTTTCGCGGGTCAGTTCGATTGGGCGAAGATCCGAAGGCGGCTTGACCGCTACCACCCGGAAGGGTGGGAAGACAGACCGCACGTTTGTGTGGCCATCCGGTTGTGCCGCTGGGAAGAATTGCCGTATCATCGGCTGCTCCTTCTGGAGCGTTTCCTGAATCCGAGGGGAGGAGAAAGACCGAAGTCTGTCCCTGAGTGTATGAAGGAATATTTTTTGGACATCCTCGAAGAGGCGCGTCGGCATCTGAATTCGGAAATGATGGACACCGCAGAATATCTTCGGATCCTAGAGGACCTCAGTTCTCTCGCTCAACGGGCAGCCGGCGGTAAAACATTTGGCCCGAATAATCTCCAGGCGCTGAATGAAATGAAAACGATCCTCGGAAAGAATCCTACCCATATTCATGATTTTCTGGACGAGTTCAGGAATTCGCTGGCCCAGGAACTTTGCCGGAATCGGATCGCTGGGTGTTGCGATCACTGCGGAGCCCTGATAAATTTCCGGAGCAACAAGCGGTATTGCACAATGAAGCAGGAGAATCGGGATTGTGGCAAGGCAGTCCGGAATCGCCGCTACCAAGCCCGTCTTAAGAAACCGTCTTAATCCTCTGTCAAAGCTGACATAGAAAGACGACTTTCCAGCCGGTCGAAAGCCGCCTCAACAGGCGGCTTAATTTTTGTCTCAGAGTCTTTTATCCCCAGTCGATGGCTGCTAGTCTTGCGTCGTGACGCAAACCCCGCTTGTTGTCTCTGAAGTTCAGATCGTTCCGGTGAAACCCGCCGGCGGGTTGGTGGCTTTTGCCTCCTGCGTCCTGAACGGCCAGCTTTATGTAGGCGACATCGCTGTTCACACCCGGCCCGATGGGAGCGGTTTTCGTCTGGTTTATCCCGCCAAGATTCTTCCCAATGGTAAGACGATCAACGTTGTGCATCCGATCACCTCTGAGGCGGGAGAGGCCATTCGCAAGGCCATCGTGGCGGAGTTTCAGAGATTGATGGAGAAGGCGCGCTGAAGTTTAAGTCGGCGGAGGACGTGATGATGATTTGGAGAACAAACCGGGATGTCCTGGGGCAGACGCCGGCAGCGGTCTAAATGCCCGCCGTTTGTCATGGTCCAAAAGGCCATGCTGCGCAGCGAGGAATGGAAGACGTTGACCAACAGCGAGCGGGTGGTGTGGATCCATTTGAAAGCTGACTTCCGAGGACACAACGAGGGTTCGCTGCGCCTCAGCTACATCGCCATGAGAGGGATTATGGCGCCAGCCACCGTCTCGAAGGCTTTCAAAGGGTTGGAGAAAAAAGGTTGGATCGAAAAGACGAAACACGGCGGGATGTTCAGATACTACTGCACCTACAGACTGACAGGACCCTTTTCAAAGCTTCCGGGATAGACGAAAGGCGACAGAGGCATGGAGAATCTAAAAAGGGTTCAGAATCTGAAGTGTCGCTCCGACAGAAGCTGTGTTGGCGACGGTTCAGTTTCTGAAGCGTCGGCTCCCTTTGGACTGGGTGGATCGCTTCAGTTCATGAAGCGTCACGCTTCAGAAACTGTAGTTGAGGTCTGCAATTTCCATGGAAAAGCCTGAAGCCACTGTTGAAAAGTTGGTGAATGTTCAGGAGATGGCCCGGGTTTTGAGTGTGCCGGTTTCTTGGCTCTATGAACGGACCCGGCTGGGGACAATCCCATGCATTCGGATCGGCAAGTACGTCCGGTTCGATCCGGCGGAAGTGCTGGCGTTCTTCCGGAAACAAAAACCGGATGGGCAGGCTGGGAGTGGCGGCACGTTTTCTGCTTGATAAATCACGATGTTTCCGGCTCCCTCTCCCCGGGAGGAGGGATTAAACATGGCACAGGGAAGCGTCATCTGGCGGTGCAGAAAATGCGGAAGCAAGGCAGGCGGAACTTGTCCATGTCCACGGGCTGGGTACTCCATCGCCTACCGGATCGGGAAGCGGCAGAAGTGGGAAGCGGTCGGCCGCAATAAAAAGATTGCCGAGCGACGGCTGACCGAGGTGATGGCCCAGCTCCACTCCGGCACGTTTCGTTCGGTCCAGAAGATCACCTTCGGTGACTTCGCTCAGCGGTGGTTGAAAGATCATTCATCCTCTAAGGTTAAACCGACCACCTATCGGTCGTATCGGGGCATGGTGAAGTGGCATCTGGCGCCAGTCTTCGGCTCACAGCGTCTCACCGACATCACCCCTGACCAGGTGCAGGCGTACATGGCGAAATCGCTCCGGGAGAAGCCCAATGCTCCAGCGACCATCAACAAGACGCTCGTTCTGTTGAAGCAAATCTTGAAACACGCCAGACAGTGGGGGTATTTGCGGGAGAATCCAGCCCAGGATATTCAACACGCCAGAGTCGAATCGGTCGAGATGGATTACTTGAATCCGGACGAGCTTCGCCTCTTGTTGAAACACGCCGATGAACCGTACCGGACGCTCTTTTTGACCGCCGTATTGACAGGCATGCGCATGGGAGAGCTTCTGGCGTTGCAGTGGGGAGACATGGACTGGAACGCCAACAGGATCCACATCCGGCGCAGCGTTTTTTGGTATCTGAAACGGGAGGCAGAAGAACTCGGTCAAGACGAAACAACCCTTTGGCGCTTCACCTCCCCGAAATCCAAGCGCTCTAAGAGGGCCATCATCATGTCTCCTGGGCTGAAGGAAGCGTTGGAGACCCATCGGCTTCAATGTCCTGCAAGCCCGCATGATCTCGTTTTTTGCACTCCGAAGGGAACTCCCTTGCAGTACCGAAACCTGATCCGGCGTGAGTTTGAACCGGCTTTAACCCGGGCAGGCCTCCGGAAGATCCGGTTCCACGATCTCCGACACACCTACACATCGCTTCTCATCGCCCAAGGGGCCCACGCCAAATTCATCCAGTCTCAACTTGGTCACGCCTCGATCCAAACGACCCTCGATCGCTATGGCCACCTGCTCCCCGAAACTCAGCAGCACGTCGGCGAGCATCTCGACGCCCAACTCTTCGGAGCAACGCAGAAGTCAGAGGGCAGTCAGGCATCAGGCTTGGCAATGGTCCAAAGATGATGGCTTCACGATTGACACTTCAGGAACTGAAGCGTCAGGTAGTCCTTGAGCCAAGTCGGTGTTACCATAGCAAGAGTGAATCCTTAGCCGACAGATCTGCATCAAATCTATGGGAACCATAAACCAAGCTACGCCAGACGAGGAACTCTTGCGGTGGATCCGGGAAAGGGATGAACCGGCCCTGGAGGAGCTGTTGCGCCGCCATCAGAGCAAGGTCTATGGGTTGAGCGTCCGGATGCTGCGTAATCCTCACGACGCTGAGGAAGTACTGCAGGATGTGGCCCTGGTGATTTTTCAGAAGGCCGGTACCTTCCAGGGCAAGGCGGCGGTGTCCAGCTGGATCTACCGGATCACCGTGAATGCCTGTTTGATGAAGCTTCGCAAGGTTCCTAAGGTTCAGGCGATCCCGCTGGAGGAAGAGCTGGGGCCCGCAATGAACGAGGAAGGGATGGTGACCGAGGTGGTCGCGGATTGGTCAAGCATCCCGCGCGACCATTTGGATCGTAAAGAGCTGGCTGCGCGGATTGATGAAGCCGTGGGCGAGTTGCCGCCGGAGTACCGGACGGTCTTTGTGCTTCGGGATGTCGAGGGTTTGCCCGCTCAGGAGGCGTGTGAGATTCTGAACCTGTCGCTGCCGGCTCTCAAATCAAGGCTTCACCGGGCGCGGCTGTTCCTCCGAAAGAAACTGGCGGATTTTGCTGTGACAGCTCAACCGGTCTTGAAACCCCAGAACTTAGGGAAACCCGATGCTGAAATGCCGTGATGTAGGAAAACTGCTGTACGAGTATGCCGAAGGTCTCCTGGAACCGGAGACTCGGGGGGCTTTTGACGCGCATTTGATCGACTGCCCCACGTGCCTAGCGTTCCTAAAGACCTACCGGGAGACAATCCACTTAGCTCGAGAGCTCAGGCGCGAAGAGGTTCCGCCTGAAGTGAACGAGCGGTTGGAAAGTTTTCTGAAACTTCAGCGGCAGAAGAAGCCAGGACTATTGGGCCGGTGGTTTCGCCACGGGCAAAATTCTTGACGCGGGTGCTATGATGGAGGGGATGAGATCCTTGCGCGGCGTCCTTCCGCTGGTCGTCTGTTTTTCGATGGCAACAGGGAGCGTTGGACTGCGGTTCTGTCCGCCACAGGACCATTGCAAGGGTGAGCAGCGCGGGATGGCCGCCGGCGGGGAATCGCATAGCTTCGACGAGCAATCGCCGCCGATTTCCTGTCTAGGCGTTCCGCGCGGTTCCTGTCACACCTTCCCGTCTTTTACAGCTATCCCGGCCTTGGTTTTACGGACGAACCCTTCGAATCCTCAAGGATCAGGGAAAGCAATCTCCGCGTTCCCGGGGCAAGGTGTCCCCGTCGCAGATCAAAACAAAATTCCGCCTCATCCGCCACCGGGACCTCTACGCAGTGCCAGCTGTTTCCCAGCCCTCTTCCTCTTGAACAGCAACCTTCGGCTGTGATCTAGCCTGAAGCCGGCGAGTGAATCGCCGGCGGCTGGCGCGTTCCGGTATTTCTCCGCCTGCTTTTCTTCCGGATTCTTTTTGTAATGGCGCTTATGTCGCGAGAAAGGAGGCTTAAGTGCGGAAAACGATCTTACTTGTTGGTCTGGTGGCGGCGGCCTTGTTTTTAAAGGGGGGAATTCTCGCCTGGGCTGGTCTGCATGGGAACTTAGGTGAGGCGGAAATGCTCGGACCCAGGGAAATCGAGCTGACGTACCTGGCGCGGCTTCCGGCGATCCCCGTTGAAGCGCGGGAGATTCGCCTGTGGATCCCCCTGGCCAAGACCGGGGTCGAACAGGAAATCCTCAGGCGGCAGATCGACTCTCCGGTCCCCTATACCGTCCGGCAGGATCCCGAGTTTGGGAACGACATGCTCTACTTGACGCTGATACCGCCGGTTCCTCAGCCGTTGGAAATCGCGATCCACTACCAGGCGCGGCTGTTGGGCTCAAACGACCTATCCGATCCGTTGCCGCTCAAATCAGCAGAGACAGAACGGTACCTTCGACCCGAGGGGCTGGTCATCATTGACGATGAGGTCCGCCGACGGGCCCAGGAGGCCACGGCCGGTCGCCCTTCCAGGTGGGAGAAGGCCAGAGGGATCTACGAGCAGGTCATCCGGAGCATGCGATACGACAAGACGATTCCGGGGTATGGGCGGGGGGATACGGCTCGCGCTTGCTCGGTCGGAGCGGGGAACTGCACCGATTTTCACTCCCTCTTTATCTCCATGGCCCGCGCCACGCAGATCCCCTCCCGCTTCAAGATCGGATTCGTCGTTCCGCCGGAGCCCTCGGGCACCATCCCCGGTTACCACTGCTGGGCTGAATTTTACGCGGAGGGAAAGGGCTGGACTCCGCTTGACGCCTCGGAGGCCTGGAAGCATCCGGAGCTCAGGGACCACTATTTTGGGGCGCGGGAGGGCAACCGCTTCCTGGTGAGTCTGGGCCGGAATATTCAGCTCGTTCCCGCCCCGCGGAACGGGCCGGTGAACATCCTCTTCTACCCTTACGTGGAGGTGGATGGCCGGGCATTTGATGGTGTCGCGACGGAGTTCCGGTTTAAGGAGCTCACACGGAAATTCGCCAGGAACCACTGATGAGGAATCTCCTGACCGTGGGAGCTTTTTTCGTGGTTCTCAGTTGGCAGGGTGCCATCGGAGCTTCTGCTCAGGAGGGAAAGGAGCTGGTGGGAACACCGGCTCCTGCGTGGAAACTCGCTGAGTGGTTCAACAGCCAGCCGCTGTCGCTGGAGCAACTGAAGGGCAAGGTGGCGCTGGTTCGGTGGTGGACCGGACCGGAATGCCCCTACTGTGCCGCCTCGGCCCCGTACCTGGTCCAATGGGATGAAAGGTACCGGCGCCGGGGACTTATCGTGGTGGGGATCTATCATCACAAGTCACCCGTTCCTTTGACCCGGGAGCATGTGGGGCAGCTCGTGGAGCGCTATGGGTTCCGGTTTCCGGTGGCGGTGGATCCCGACTGGTGGACGCTTCAGCAGTGGTGGCTTAAGGGGCGCCCTCAAAGCTGGACATCGGTAAGCTTCCTGATCGATAAAAGAGGGATCATCCGGCACGTCCATCCGGGCGGTTCCTATACGGAAGAAGAAGCGCGCGCCATGGAATCGCTCATCGGAAAGCTCTTGGAGGAAGACGTTTCATGAAAACCAAAGGGCTGTGGATCGCCGCAGGGCTTCTCCTGCTCTTGGTCGCCGGCTTAGGTTTCGATTCCTGGAAGAACCGGAAAGAGGCGTCTCTTCCAGCGGATGCGCAAGGCCGCCGCCCCAACCGCCTGATCCACGAGAAGAGCCCCTATCTGCTCCAGCACGCCTACAACCCGGTGGACTGGTACCCTTGGGACGAGGAGGCGTTCGCCAAGGCCAAACGGGAGGATAAGCCGATCTTCCTGTCCGTCGGCTACTCCACTTGCTACTGGTGCCACGTCATGGAGAAGGAATCTTTCGAGAATCCCGAGGTGGCCAGGCTGATGAACGAGACCGTGGTAGCCATCAAAGTGGACCGAGAGGAACGGCCCGACATCGACGCTATCTACATGTCTGCGGTTCAGGCCATGACCGGCCAGGGCGGCTGGCCGATGACGGTTTTCCTGACCCACGAGGGCAAGCCGTTCTATGGCGGAACCTATTTCCCGCCAGAGGATAAGTGGGGCCGGCCGGGCTTGAAGACGGTCCTGCGCTCTATTTCTCAAGCTTGGAAGAGCCGGCGCCAAGAAGTCTTGCGCTCCAGCCAGTCCTTGACCGAGACGATCCAAGCGAGTGCCGCCGCGACTGGATCGGCCCCGCTGACCCAAAAGACACTCGAAGTCGCAGTCAGCGCCTTTGCAAGACAGTACGATCCGACCCACGGTGGTTTCGGACCCGCTCCGAAATTTCCCCGAAGCCACAGCGTGTCGTTCCTCCTGCGGGCTTGGGTACGGAACCGGGATTCCAAGACCCTTGAGATGGTCGAGAAGACGCTCGATGCCATGGCCCATGGCGGCATCCACGACCATCTCGGCGGCGGTTTCCACCGCTACTCTACCGACGGCCGATGGCTTGTGCCCCACTTCGAGAAGATGCTCTACGATCAAGCCCTGCTGGCCCGGTCGTACCTGGAGGCCTATCAGGCGACCGGCAAGCAGATCTACGCCGACGTAGCCCGGGACATCTTCGAGTACGTGCTGCGCGACATGCACGACCCCGATGGCGGATTCTACTCCGCCGAGGATGCCGGCGAGGTGGGGAAAGAGGGGGAGTATTACGTCTGGAGGCCGCAGGAGATCGAGAACGTTTTGAGCGCCGTGGAGGCCCGGCTGTTCAACCGGTTCTACGGCGTCGCCCCCGGCGGGAACTTTGAGAACGGCGCGACAATCCTTTCCATTGAATCCCCGGTTGAGAAATTTGCTCAACAGGAGAGGATTCCCGCGGAAGAGGTCCGCCGGCGGCTGGCGGCCGCGCGGCAGAAACTCCTGGCCGCCCGAAACAGACGGGAGCGGCCGCACCGGGATGACAAGATCCTCGCCGATTGGAACGGGTTGATGATCGGTGCGTTGGCCTACGGGGCCCGCGTGCTCGATGAGCCGCGCTACGCGCAGGCCGCGCGGGACGCCGCCACTTTTCTCTTGGACCGGATGCAGAGTGAAGGCCGCTTGCTCCATCGGTACCGGGACGGCGAGGCCTCGATCCCCGCCTTTCTGGATGATTACGCCTTCTTCACCTGGGGGTTGCTGGACCTCTACGAGGCGACGTTTGAGGTCCGGTGGTTGTCCGAGGCCAAGCGCTTGACACAGGAGATGATGGCGCTGTTCTGGGATGAGAGGACCGGAGGGTTCTTCCTGAGCGGAAAACGCAATGAGCGCCTGGTGGCCCAGACCAAGGAGTTGTACGACGGAGCTCTTCCCTCCGGCAATTCCGTTGCGGCCCTGAACCTGGTGCGGCTGGGTCAGCTCACCATGGACAAGGAGTTCCAAACTAAGGCCGACCGGATATTCGAGGTTTTTTCCGGCCAAGCTGGCCAAGCTCCCGAGGCCTTCCCGCAATTCCTCATCGCGCTGGATTTCCGGCTGGGGCCTTCTCAGGAGATCGTCATCGCCGGAGATCCCGGTGATCCGCAGACGCGCCGGATGATCCGGGCTGTGCATGAGAAGTTCCTGCCGCGAGCGGTCCTGGCACTCCATCCGGAGGACGCCTCCGCCGCCCAGGTGGAAGCCCTGGTGCCGTTCCTGAAGGAGCAGCGGCCGTTAGGGGGAAAGCCCACCGCCTATATCTGCCAGAACTACGTCTGCAACCTGCCGACCACCGATGTGGAGAAGATGGTCTCCTTACTTGGAGGGGGAAGAGGCGAATCCCGATGACAAACGGATGGAAGCTCTCGGTCTTTGGATTGATGGCTTTGTTCGCGTATGGTTGTCAGGTAGCCAAACCGACTGCCGTTTATACGGTGAAGGGAACCATTCGGGAGATCAGCGCCGACCGCCGGACGGTCACCCTCCAACATGAAGAAATCCCCGGCTACATGTCGGCGATGACGATGCCTTTCCCGGTGAAGTCCCCGGGGTTATTGGATGGTTTTGTCCCGGGGGAGGAGGTCCGGTTTCGGCTGGTCGTCTTCCCGCGCGATGCCACCATCGATCAGATCATCGCCATCCGGACGTCCCCGAAACCTGTCGGGAATAAGCCCGCAGCCTCCGATGCCCCTGACAACCAGAGCGAGCTACACCTGCCTCAGAGCGGGGAGTCGGCACCCAACTTCGATTTGGTGAATCAGGACGGACGCGCCGTGCGCCTCTCGGATTACAAAGGCAAGATCGTGGCCCTGAACTTTATCTACACGCGGTGCCCCCTTCCTACCTACTGCCCGCGGCTGATGGAGGAGTTTGATGCCGCTCAGAAGTTGCTGAAGGACGTGATAGGGCGGGATGTGGTGTTCTTGACGATCACGTTCGACCCTCGTTTTGACACGCCGGCCGTGTTGAAACAGTACGGCAGCCGCTACCAAGCGGATGACACGTCGTGGCAGCTCCTTTCCGGGGAGCCGGAGGAGATCCGCAAGGTCGCATCTTTTTTCAATGTGGCGTACTGGACTTCTCCCCAAGGAACTATTGAATCGCACACGCTGTCCGCGGCCGTCGTGGATCGAATGGGGAAAGTCGCGCGGTTCTACAGCGGTCAGCGCTGGAGCGCCTCCGATCTGGCCCGCGACGTTCGAGCGCTGTTAAGAGAGGAACCCGGATGAATCCTAAGAGCTCCTCTATGCATCTTAACTTTGAAGGAGGGGATCTGTTATGACGAAATGCAACCGTTTCTAAGATAAGGAGGTGACAATAATGAAAGGTAAGCAGATGATCTGGGCGGTTCTCGCGGCGGCAGTTGTTTCTATGGGAACGCCCTCAGTTTGGGCGGAACCGACCGCCGAGCAGTTGCGACAGGCTATTCGCGACTACATCACCCGGCAAGAGCAGCAGACCGGGGCTTTCACGATACCTGACTCCAGGGAGAAGGGGAAACTCCGGGTGCTGACTCTCGTACGGGTGCATGAACGGGTCGGCAAGACCGGCGATTACTATTACTCCTGCACCGATATGAAGGATGTCGCCGCGGGGAACCTGTTGGATCTGGATTTTGACGTGGCCGACACCGGTAAGAATCTCAAGGTGGTGGCCGTCCGAATCCACAAGGATGATGGAAAACCCCGCTATACCTACGACGACAACGACAATCTGATCCCTGTGGAATGAGCCATTTTCAAGTCGGTGCGTGTGGGTCTGGATAAATCAAAAACAAGGAGGAAAGGTCGAATGAAGAATGCGTATCGAGGGATGTTGGCTTTGGTGTTGGTCGCGGGATTTGGGATGATCCAGCCCTCTGTCCTTTTGGCGGGTGAGCACGGCGGGAAGGAGCATGGCGGAACGGCCCCGGCGGCAGCCGGCCAGGAAGGAAGCCATGGGATGGAGATGAGCGAGGCGGCCCTTCTGAAGGAAGCCGCAACCGCGTTGCGCAAAGGGCAGAGTCGGCCGGATCTGGCGGAGAAGCTGGAGAAATTGGCGAAAAGCCACACGTCGAATTAGACGCGGCGGTTTTCAGGTGTACGGGCGGACCGCCCGGGTCGCAGAGGCATCCGGGCGGACCTTCACTCCCGTTACCCTCTGTGGAGAATCTTTCCTGAGGCAACCGGCATCTTAATAGGTGGAAAGATGCGGAAGGGAGGGAGGAGATGAGGAGTGCGCTGTTACTGGGTGGAGGCGGCAGCCGCGGGGCGGTGGAGGTCGGCTTCTATAAGGCCCTCTTTGAGTTGGGTATTCCCGTGGACCGGATCTTCGGGACCTCCATCGGGGCCTTGAACGGCGCCTTCATCGCGGCCGGCTTCACGCCGGAACAGCTTGAAGCGCTCTGGATCCGGCTGGAGAAGAAGCCTTTATTCCGTCGAGACTGGCGTTTCTTGTGGAAGGGCGCGAAAGCGGAGAGTCTCTATCAAGCGGATGGGTTGGTCGACTTTCTGGAATCCGCCCTTCCCGTCAAACGATTTGAGGAGCTCAAAATCCCCTTGGTTGTTACGGCTACGGATCTCACGACCTCCGATCCGGTCTACCTCGATTCGGGGGAGCTGCTGCCCGCCCTGTTGGCCAGCACCGCTATGCCGCCGTACCTGCCGCCCGTGGCGCATCAGGGCCGCCGGCTCGTGGACGGGGGATTTGTGGCGAATGTCCCGATTGGGGAGGCAATAACCCGCGGAGCCCAATGCATCCTGGCGATGCTCTGCCATTGCGCTGGAGAGTTGACCCAAATACCCAGGGGTCTTCTGGAAGTTCAGGAGCGCGTCCTGCGGATCGCCCTGGAGCAGAAATTTCGCCATGACCTGGAGCATTACAAGGACAGAGCCCGGATGATCGTGCTGGAGCCTTGTTTTGATTTACCGTCGGACCTGCTAAAGATCAGGCAGGTTTCATCCCTGATCCAGCAAGGGTATCAATTCAGCAAAGCCGAACTTTTGAGCCGGATGCCCGACCACTTTCGAGATCATACAGGGGGTGAGTGATGAACGCGGAATGTGTCGGCCGGCGGCTCCGCGATGGCGAAAACCGGTGTTGAAAGGGTTTTGTATCCTTCTTGGGGCCGGCGCGCTGATTGTATCGGCGCCAGCCGCGGGACAGGCGGCCTCTGAGGAATTCCGCCATGCACTGTACGATCAGATCCTGAAAGAGTACGTCGTTGACGGGCATGTGGACTACGCCCGGCTGAAGGAAAACCGGTCCGACCTGGACCAGTACATCGCCTTACTCGCCGGGCTTGAGCCCCACGTCTACGCAATATGGAATACGCCCGCGAAGATCGCTTTCTGGGTGAACGCCTACAATGCCATCACCCTGAAAGTCATTCTGGATCATTATCCCATTCAACGGGTTTTCTCGCCGGCAACCTTCGTTTTTCCTGCCAACAGCATCCGCCAGATCCCCGGCGCCTGGGATCGGATCACCCATTCGGTGATGGGCCGGCCGATGACGCTGGATGAGATGGAGCACCGGGTTCTCCGGAAGGAATTTCAGGAGCCGCGGATTCACATGGCTTTGGTCTGCGCGGCCAAGGGGTGCCCTCCTTTGCGATCCGAGGCATACGAGGGGGAGCGCCTCGAAGGACAATGGGAAGATCAGGCCCGCCGGTTTCTTTCCGATCCGGCTAGGTTCCGGCTCGACCAGCGAGAGCGCGTGGTCCGGCTTTCATCGATTTTCCAATGGTTCGGGCAGGATTTCCTCAATGCTTATGGGGCGCCGGAAGGTTTCACAGGACATACCGACATCGAACGGGCTGTTCTGGCGTTCGTCAGCCGATACCTGAAATCGGAAGATCAAACCTTTCTGAAAGCGGGGAATTACCGGGTGGTTTACGTGGGCTACGATTGGAATCTCAACGAATGACCCGGCCCCTTGCGATTGGCGGGTTAGCCATTCTGGCGGTCTCCGCGGGGTTCTCTTTTTTAAGCCGTTCCTTCCTCTTTGGAACGGGATACCTTGAACGGCCCCTGCTTCCGTTTGTCGCGTTGTTCGTGGCCGGATCGGCGGCGCTTCTATGGGTCTTCCGGGGTATTTCCTCTCCAAGGCCCCAACCCAACAGTGTTCGCTGGAGGCTCGCGTGGGTCCTTTTCGTCTCTTTTCTGGCAAGGGGAATCCTGTTTTTTTCCAGCCCCATTCAAGAAGTGGATCCGTACCGGTACCTGTGGGACGGCAACGCGGCGCTCCATGGAATCAATCCTTACCGGTACGCCCCCGCGGAGGCCATGGAGCAAACGACCCCTTCTTCTCCGGGGGAAAGGGCATGGCGGGATTCGATCCGGTCGAAAGAAGCCCAGAGCGTTTTTGAGCGGATCAGCTATCCGGAAGTCCGAACAATCTATCCTCCTCTTGCTCAAGGCCTGTTCGCTCTGGCGCAAGGACTGACCCCTTGGTCTCTGCTCGGATGGCGTCTGCTGGTTCTTCTGGCGGATCTGGCCAGTCTGGCGCTGATCATAGGGATCCTTTCCATGGCCCGCCTGCCCCCGGAATGGGCTCTCCTCTACGGCTGGTCCCCTCTGATCCTGAAAGAGTTCGGCAACTCTCTCCACCTGGACGTTTTTGTTGTCTTGGGTCTCTGCGGAATGCTCACTGCCCTTCAACGGGGACGCCCGCGGTTGGCGCTCGCGGTCTTGGCGGCCGGAGCGCTGGTGAAACTGGCCCCTCTGATTTTGCTTCCCCCGTTGTTCGGCTGGGTCTGGAGAGATCAGCCCAGGAGAGCTCTCCAGGGACTGGGATGGGCCTTGGCGCTGATGGGGGCCGGATACCTGCCGTTTTTGGATGCCGGCGCCCGGGTCTTCGAGGGATTCACGACCTTCGCGGCCCATTGGCGGGTGAACGAAAGTCTCTATGGGTTTTGGAGGGCAGCAGGGTTACCTCGCGGAGCGCTCTGGGGGTTGATCGCCGCGGCGAGTGTCGGCTACGCCCTTCGATGGATGCGCCAGCCTAAGACCTCTGAAGACCTCCGGCCTTTCTGGAGAGGATCGATGATGCTGCTGGCCGGGTCTTTCCTCCTTCTCCCCACCGGGAATCCGTGGTACTTCACCTGGATCTTCCCATTTATGGTTCTTGTTCCGGTGCGGACGCTGAGATGGCTTTCCGGGGCGCTGGGGCTGTACTACTTGGATTTTTACTTCATGTACCGCGGCATGCCGCGCGCCACGGATTGGGTGCGGCTGGTGGAATACGGATCCACGGCAATGGTGGCTGGCTGGGAGTTATGGCAATGGCGACGGTCTCGATCATTCTTCCCGTCCTCAATGAGCGCGATCTCATTAGCCGCGCCCTCTCGCATCTGACTGGTCTCGGAGCGGATGAGATTCTGGTCGTCGACGGGGGCTCGCGGGATGGGACCGACCGGGTGGCCCGGGCCGCTCCGGGAGTAACCCTGCTCAGGGAGGTCCAAGGCCGGGCGCGTCAGATGAACGCAGGCGTCCGGGCTTCCACGGGAGAGATTCTGCTCTTTGCGCATGCGGACATGTCGTTTCCTTCCGGCGCGATCGCGCGGATTCAGGCCGTTATCGGGGAAGGAGCCGCGGGCGGGTGCTTCTTCAAGCGGTACGAGCCCTCCACCCAGCTCCTTCGGTGGTACGGGTGGGGGCTGAATCATCTGTTTCTGGTCGGCATGCGCCGGATGGTGGGGACGAACGGAATTTTCGTGCGCCGGGATCATTTCTTGAAGATGGGAGGATTTCCGGAGGTCCCGATCCTGGAAGATCTGATCTTCGCCGATCGATTGCGCCTCCGCGGGCGGTTGGGGGTCGTTCGGCAGCCGGTGAGTGTTTCCGCCCGCCGGTATGTGAAGGGCGGCATCCTCCGGCAGATTTTGATCAACGGCCGGATCTTTTTGGCGTACGGCTCATCACGGCACCCATCGGATCAGTTGCGAATCCTTTATGAATCCCACGCATCCAAAAGAAGGAGGGATGAAGATGAAACGATCGTTCTGGCTGTGCGCAATGGCGGGGATCGCTCTTCTGAGTTTTGCCGGGACCGGGTCTTGCGCGCAGAACTCGAACAGCGGGAAGTACCTGGTCATCCTGCAGGCCGGTAAGGAAAGCCATGAGGGAATGGCGCGGGCCGTCCACGCGTTCCTGTATGCCCGGGAGCTCAAGGAGCACGGCCATGAGGTTCGGCTCGTCTTCGACGGGGCGGGCACCGAGTGGGCGGAGGAGTTGAGCAACCCCGCTTTAGAATCCAAGATCAAACCGATGTACGACGAGTTTAAGAAGCTAGGCGTTGAGGAAGTCATCTGCGATTTCTGCGCGGGAGCTTTTGGGGTAAAGGAGAAACTCCAGGGTCGCCGACTGCCGTTGACCGCCGGGTATGAAGGCCACCCGAGCATCGCCCAATGGGCGGATCAGGGCTACCAGATTGTGATCCTATGACGATTGTGCCGCCGATGGATGAGAACAACCGGAGGCTGGTTGCGAACGTTCATCCGCCCCAATGGGTCAATCCGGAGCCGTCCGGCCGCTACAATCTGGTAGTGATCGGGGCGGGGACCGGCGGCATCGTGACGGCGGCGGGGGCGGCCGGTCTGGGCGCTAAGGTAGCGCTCATCGAAAAGCATCTTCTGGGAGGAGATTGCCTGAACTACGGCTGCGTTCCTTCCAAGTCGGTGATCCGGTCCGGCCGGGCGGCCGCCGACGCGCGTGGCGCCGGGGCGTTCGGGGTCCGGGTGCCGGCCGGAACGGAGGTTGATTTTCCGGCGGTCATGGAACGGATGCGACGAATCCGGGCCCACATCAGCCGGCATGATTCGGCGGCGTGTTTGAAGGAACAAGGAGTGGATGTCTACATCGGCCAGGCCCGATTCTCCGGGCCCGATACCGTCGAGGTGGACGGCAAGACCCTGCGCTTTAAGAAGGCGGTCATCGCGACCGGCGCGCGAGCGGCGGAGTTGCCGATTCCCGGCCTGAAGGAGGCCGGCACTCTCACGAATGAGACTGTTTTTTCGCTGACGGAACGGCCGCGCCGGCTGGCCTGTATCGGCGCCGGACCGATCGGCTGCGAGCTGGCGCAGGCCTTCCGGCGGCTCGGCAGCGAGCTGTTCCTTTTTGACGCGGCGCCTCACGTTCTTATCCGGGAGGATGCCGATGCCGCGGAGATCCTCCAGAAGGTCTTGATGCGGGAGGGGATCCGTCTGATTCTGGACAGCAAGATCCTCCGGATCGAGAAGAGCCCGGCGGAGAAAATCATCCATTACCAGGTGGGAGGGAAGGCGGAATCGGCTGTGGTGGACGAGATTCTCGTCGGGGTCGGCCGGGCGCCCAACGTCGAGGGGCTCAACCTGGAGGGGGCGGGGGTGGCGTTCGACACAAAAGCCGGTGTGAAAGTGAACGACCATCTGCAGACCTCCAACGCGCGGATCTACGCGGTGGGAGATGTCTGCCTGGCCGCGAAGTTCACGCACACTGCCGATGCTTCGGCCCGCATTGTCATCGAGAACGCCCTGTTTCCGAACCTGGGTTTCGTGGGAAACAAAAAGCTCAGCGCCCTCACCATCCCCTGGTGCACCTACACCGATCCGGAGATCGCCCACGTTGGAATGTACGAAGAGGACGCCCGGAAGGCGGGAATCCCGGCGGCCACATTCCTCCGGCGTTTCAGCGAGGTTGACCGGGCGCTGGCCGATGGAGAGGAAGAGGGATTCGTGAAAATCCACGTCCGCAAGGGGACCGGCCGGATCCTGGGGGCGACGGTGGTGGCCCGGCACGCCGGGGAGATGATGAACGAAATCACCCTGGCCATCGTCCGCGGCATCGGGCTGGGCGCCCTTTCCTCGGTGATTCATCCTTATCCCACGCAGGCGGAGGCGATCCGGCAGGCGGCGGACGCCTATCAAACGGGTCATCTGACACCGGGTTTGAAACGATTTCTGGAGAGGTGGTTCGCGTGGAAGCGGCGAGGATAACCCAATGAGGCGAGTAGGAAGATGGCTCCTTGTCGTCGGGCTGCTCGCCGTCGTGATCGGCTGGTGGTGGCAGCATCGGACCACGATCAACCCGTCTGCACTCAGGGCCTGGATTGCCCAGTTCGGGGCGGCCGCGCCGTTTATTTACGTGGCGCTGTACGCAGCGAATACCGTGACCCTCCTGCCGCCGATAGGAGTGCTCTCCCTCACTGCCGGTTTGGCGTTCGGGCCGGCGATCGGCTTTCTCGCCATCATGGCGGGGGCGATGATCGGAACATCACTGACGTTTCTGATCAGCCGGCGGCTGGGGCGCGGGTTCGTTGAACATCGGTTGAAGGGGAGGTTCAAATCGCTGGACGAGGCGCTCGAGCGGCGGGGATTCGCCACCGTCCTGTTCTTCCGGGTCGTCCCGATCGTTCCCTACGAGGCGCTGAACTACGTTTCAGGCCTGTCCAAGATCCGCTTTCGGGATTATGGTTTGGCGACTTTCTTGGGCCTTCTGCCGGGCGCGGCGGTGGCCGCCTTCTTCGGGGATTCGCTGACGCAGCCGTTTTCGCCCAAATTCATCGCCGCGGTAGGAGCCCTGGTACTTTTGATCGCCATTCCAACCATTTATCTGAAGCTAAGGAGGAAAGTTCCCCATGGAGCTGACTGAGCGACAGAGGATCTATGCGCCCCAAGCCGTGCACTGGGAGGAGGACGGGATCCATCTGTTCCTCGATCCGGAATCGCCCCACTGGGTCGCCACGGATGCCCGTGGAGCGCAGATCATGGGGTGGATCGGTGAGGGGTTGTCGTTCGGGCAGTTCATTCAACGGTACTCATCTGTTCACCGTGTGGGTCCCGCCAAGGCGTGGCTCCACGTCCATGATTTCGTCCAGTCGTTGCTACGAGTCGGTTTCGCACGCCTTAAACCGATCGTTCCGACCCCGTACCTGGGGCGCGCCGCCTACGCTCATCCGACCGGCTTGAAGGAGTTGTGGTTCCACACCAACAACATCTGCAACCTGGCCTGCACCCACTGCCTGGTCAATTCAGCGCCCTGGGTGCAGGACTGGGGGTTGCCCACGCCGGAGGTGATGCGCCTCGTCGACGAAGCGGTAGTTCTTGGCGTGGAGCGCTTCTACTTTACCGGCGGCGAACCGTTCATGCGCAAGGACATCTTTGAACTCATCCGAACCATCACTGAAACCAGGGGGCGCGAGCTCATCGTCCTCACCAACGCTACCCTGTTCAAAGGCGAAAAAGCTGAGGAGGTGAAGCGCTTGGACCGGAGAAAAGTCCGGTTTCAGGTGAGCATCGATGGGGCCTCGCCGGAAACGAACGACCGGATCCGCGGCAAGGGATCTTTCCAATCGGCGGTGGAAGGTTTGCGTTTCCTGGCCTCCCTGGGATTCCAGACCTCGATCACCACGGCCGTCACCGCCGCGAATCTTCAGGACCTCCTGGGAATCACCCGCTTAGGCAGCGAGCTGGGCGTTGCCACCCAGCATCTCATGTGGCTGCACAAGCGGGGCCGGATCGTGGGCCGCGAACGCTTTCCCTCAGCCGAGCAGTTGATCGAGGTTGTCCGGCAGGTCAAGGCGTTGGCCGGGGAACTGGGGATCGCCGTGGACAACGTCGAATCGATCAAACGCCGGGTCAATGGCCGGCCAGGGGTCAAATATGATCTCGGCAACGCCTGCTGGGATTCCCTGTGCGTCTATTCGGATGGAACGGTCTACCCATCGGCGGCGATGGTGAACACAAAGCCGTTGGCATTAGGTTCTATCAAAGACGGTGGACTTCAGAAGCTCTTGGAAGGATCGCCGGTGGCCGGGGCCTTCCGACAGGCCACGGTGGCGGCCAAGGCGGATCTTCGCGACGATCCGTTCCGTTACCTGACAGGCGGCGGCGATCTGGAACATAGTTTCTGGTTTAACCTCAACGGAGAGTCCTCTGCCGCGGCCATTGCTCCTGAGCGGATGACAGCGCTCTTGACCGGCCCCGATCCGTACTATCCTCTCTACACGGCGATGATCCAGGATGCGATGTGGGATCTGGCACGCGCTGCCCGCGCAGCTGTCAACCGGCGCTCCGGTTACGACGTCCCTCGCGTCTTGCACGCGATGGGCGATGGGGCGATCCACTGCGCCACGGACGATCTGGCGGTCACCGGCGAAGTGGACATCCGGACGCTGCATTCGAATTGCGTGCTGGCCTTCGATGTGGACAAACCGCGCAAGCTCGTGCGCGAATTCTACGGGAAGGCGGCCGAGACCCCGCAGGCGGAACTCTGCTGCCCGACGAAATTCGACGACTTGAGCGTCAGCCACATCCCGAAAGAGGTGATCGACCGGTTCTACGGGTGCGGCTCGCCGGTGACGTTGGGAGCGCTTGAGGCCGGGGAAACCTTTGTGGACTTGGGTTCCGGGGCCGGCATCGACTGCTTCATCGCGGCGAAATTCGTCGGACCGGCCGGCAAGATCATCGGGATCGACATGACGGATGAAATGCTCAAAGTCGCCGATGAGAACCGGCCGATCGTAGCGGCGAATCTCGGTTACGACGTCGTGAAATTCCGCAAGGGGTATCTGGAGCAGGTTCCTGTGGAATCCAAGTCAGCGGATTTGGTGACTTCCAATTGCGTCGTCAACCTTTCGCCGGACAAACCGAAGGTGTTTTCTGAAATCTGGCGGATCCTCAGGGATCACGGGAGAACCGTGATTGCCGACATCGTCTCCGCTCTGCCGGTACCCGCACATCTCAAGGTCAATCCTGAACTCTGGGGAGAGTGTATCGTAGGGGCGTTGACCGAGGAAGAGTTCTTGGCCCGTTTGGAGGAGGCCGGCTTCTACGGCTTGTCCATCTTGAAGAAGGTGTACTGGAAAACAGTCGAGGGATTCGACTTCTATTCGGTGACCGTCCGTGGCTACAAGTTTGAGAAGACCGTCGGGTGCTTATTTCTCGGTCAAAAGGCGGTTTACCTGGGGCCCATGAAGGCGGTGGTGGATGAGGAAGGGCATCTATTCCCCCGGGACGTGGAGGTGGAAGTCTGCACCGACACTGTCGCCAAACTTTCCCGCCCACCCTACGCCGGGTCGTTCACCGTCCTGGAGCCCGCCGCTACACGGGTCGAGGTAACTGCTTCCGGACTCCCCCTTAAAACCGCTGAATGCGGGCCGGGGTGTTGTTGAGATGCTGCTTCCTTTAGCCCTCCTGGCCGCCGTCCTGTTCCTGGCGTACACCAACGGGGCGAACGACAACTTCAAGGGGGTGGCCACCCTGTTTGGCAGCCGCACGACAGGATACGGCAGGGCGATCACCTGGGCGACCGTGACGACGTTCGCCGGCTCCCTGACGGCGGTCTGGTTATCGCAGGGGCTCATCCATGCCTTTAGCGGAAATGGATTGGTCCCGACAGCTGTGACGGCGCAGCCCGCTTTCCTGTTGGCCGTCGGCCTGGGAGCGGCCTTCACCGTATTCCTGGCGACGATCACCGGGTTGCCGATCTCCACGACTCATGCCTTGACCGGCGCTCTCGTGGGCGCCGGCCTCGTCCAGGCGGGTTCGGTCGATTTCGCCAGACTGGGTCAGAGTTTCTTTCTCCCATTGGCCGTCAGTCCGGTGTTGAGTTTCGCTCTCACGGGCGGCCTCTATCCGATCTTTCGCCTGGTGCGCGCGCGTCTGGGCATCGAACGGCAGATGTGTCTCTGTATCGGCGGCGGCCGACTCCAGCCCGTGCAGATCCGGCCGGATGGCGCGGCGGTGCTCCAAGCGACGGGGATGAAGCTCTCCGTGGGCCAGCTCCAAGAGTGTGTTCAGCGGTATGAGGGGCGGGTCATCGGGATCGATGCCCAGTGGATTTTAGACCGGCTTCATTATCTCTCGGCCGGCGCGGTCAGTTTCGCGCGGGGCCTGAACGACACGCCGAAAATCGTGGCCCTGCTCCTGGCCGCGCGGGGGCTTGGGCTTAGTCCGTCGACCGGGATAGTTGCCGTCGGCATTGCCATGGCGGTTGGCGGACTCCTGAATGCCCGGAAAGTCGCCGTTACCGTGAGCCAGCGGATCACCCCCATGAACCATGGGCAGGGGTTTACCGCCAACCTCGTCACCTCCGGTTTGGTCACGATGGCTTCGCTATTCGGTCTGCCGGTGTCAACGACCCACGTCTCTTGCGGATCTCTCTTTGGGCTGGGGGCCGTTAATCGGACAGCCCAGTGGAAGGTGATTCAATCTATCGTGCTTTCTTGGGTTGCGACCCTGCCGTTGGCTGCAGGGGTGGGGGCTGTAATCGCTTGGGGAATCGGGGGAGTTTCACCATGGCCCTTTCCGTAATCATCCCGACGCTGAATGAGGCTGGAACCCTTCCATGCCTTCTTGCCCCATTGCGGGCGGGAGAGGTGCCGGAGGTTCTCGTTGTAGATGGGGGCAGCCGTGACGGCACCCGGGATGTCGCCCGGAGATGGGGCGTGACGTTTCTGCCGTCAGCCCGGGGGCGAGCGGCGCAGATGAATCGGGGCGCGGCAGTTGCCCACGGCGACTGGCTCTGGTTCCTGCACGCGGATGCGGTTCTCCCGCTGGATTGGCAAGATCAACTCCGCCGCGCAATGGAAGATCCGGCTGTCGTCGGAGGCGGTTTCCGGCCCGTCATCGATGCGTCCGGAGCGGGCTACCGGTTCCTGAATGCGTGGGGGCGGCTGAGAATGAGGGTCCAGCGCAGTTTGTACGGGGATCAGGGGATCTTTGTCCGCCGGGATCTGTTTGAGCGTTTAGGGGGGTTCGCGGAGATCCCCGTGTGCGAAGATGTCGAGTTCTCCAGACGAATGTGGCGGGCCGGACGGGTGGCGATTCTTCCAGGCCCGCTCCGCACCTCGGCCCGGCGATGGCGGCGAAACGGCTGGTGGCGAACAGTCACGGAACATACGATCCTGGCCCTCCGCTATGAACTGATGAAGGATAAGCAGCGGTTGCCCACCTATGCGCTGTTGGCGCCGACCCCGTCCGTTCATCTGGTCGTGGTGGCGAAGGCGCCGATCCCGGGGCGCGTGAAGACGCGGTTGACGCCGCCGCTGTCGGCGGCCGAGGCCGCTCAGGTGGCCCGCGCGCTGTTGGAAGATACCTTGCGGCGAGTCGGGCGCGTTCCCGGCACTCGGCTGGTTGTCGCGGTGGATCCGCCGGAAGCCGTCCCGATGATGCGGAAAATCGCTCCAGGAGCTGAGGTCGTGCCGCAAGCCGCGGGAGATCTAGGGGCGCGAATGTCAGCCATCGTCGCGGACCGGTTCACTCGTGGGGCCTCGGCGGTCATCCTGATCGGCAGCGATCATCCCACTTTGGGGCGGGCGCAGATGGATCAGGCGATCCACTGGCTGCGCGAGGACGGCGATCCGCTGGTGATCGGCCCGGCCGAGGACGGCGGCTATTACCTGATCGGGCTCACGCGGCCGCACCTTGAGTTGTTCAGCCGAATCTCCTGGAGCGGGCCTACCGTGCTGCGGGAAACGTTGGCCTGCGCCCTGGACGCCGGTCTGCAGATCCGGCAGCTCTCCGTAGACCGCGATGTGGACACGATCGAAGATCTCGTTCGGTTGCAGCAACGGCTTTCAGGTGATCATGACGTTGCGCCGGCCACGGCCCGTTGGCTGCAGCGCCGTCGGATTCCAGTGGTAGGATAACAACCGTCATGTCTCACTCGACTGTATTGATCGTGCAAGTCACCGTTTTGGGCTTTTGTCTCTGGCTCGAATCCGTCGTCCCCGTATTTCTTCGGCAGCCGGGGCCACGGATGCGGCACGGCTCCCGCAACATCGCCATCGGGTTGGTCAACGGCGCCGTCCTCACCGCCGGTTTCTCCGGCTTGGTTTTTGCAGCGGTTCACTGGGGCGGGGCACATCCGGTCGGCGTCCTTCATTGGATCACGCTACCAGCATGGTCCGAACGGCTGATCGGATTCATCGTTTTTGACCTGTGGATGTACCTCTGGCACCGGGCCAATCACGGCCTCCCGTGGTTCTGGCGATTCCACCGGGTGCATCACAGCGATCTGGCGGTGGACGTGACCACGGCCCTGCGATTCCACTTAGGCGAAATGGTGCTCTCAACCCTCTTACGGCTGGCGGTGATCCCGCTGCTGGGAATCACCCTGGGCGATCTGCTCCTCTACGAGATGATCCTTCAGCCGGTTATCTACTTCCACCACAGCAACATCGCCCTGCCTGAAGCGTGGGACCGCCTGATGCGCCTGGCGGTCGTTTCCCCCAATATGCACCGGGTGCACCATTCGGACATCCCCTCAGAAACCAATTCCAACTACGCCAGCATCTTTTCTTTCTGGGACCGCTTCGGGCGCACGTACCGTCGGCGGGACATCCGGACGATCCGGTACGGGCTGAAGGAATTCCTCGAGCCTCGGTGGCAAACGCTGATCGGGCTGCTGAGGATGCCTCTGGCGTAAAGGGGCATCCTCAGCCTGCTTTCAGAAGGTGGTGCGGGCTCCGACCACCACGTTGTAGTCGGTGCCCAGCTCGTTTCCGTTTAAAGATTCTACGATGGGCACCTGAACGGAGGCCTCCAGCAGCCACCGGGAAGTGACGTACTGGACGCCCGGCGAGAGGAACAAGGTGTAACCTCCCGAGTCCTTGATCGTTCCTCCGGAGCGGTGCTTGGTCTGCCAGACGCCGTTGAGCTCCAGGACGGCGTGAAGGGCACGTGGAGTGGACCATTCTGCCGATTCGGCCGGCCATACCCGAACCCAAGCGCCGGTGTTGTGCTGAAAGAAATCCCCGAACTGAAGGTCATCATGTCCGGTGTTCACCTGGTAGACCAGATCCTGGCTGATCTCATACCATTGAGTCTGCCGGGTAAAGACGATTCCGGCCAATGGATCCCAAGAGCCGGAGCCGAGGCGAACGGCGGGCGGCAAACGGCCTTGTGCGTCGGATTCATCGTCTTCTCCGGTTGGGAGCTTCAATCCGCCCAGAAGGGCAAACCGGGTCGTTGCCCCGGGCGCATCTTTCCGCCAGAGGCGTGCTTTAAGAAACAGCTTGAGGTCTCCGATTCCGCTGGCCTCCCGGCTGACTCGTTGGCCGCCGCTCACGGTGCGCAGATCTTTGTCAAGGTATGGCACCGCCAGGAACCCCGCGGTCGACTCGGTGATTCCATGGACGACGACCAGCTTCACCGCATCCACCGTCATGGAGCGGTTCTGGTCGGTGGGATCATCCCCTTTGCGGGTTCGGGAGTACTGCGTCCGCAGGATCGTCTGTCCCTTGGCCGGATTCAAAGCGATGTCCGTGTTGATGGCTGAAAACGCCGGCCCGCCGTGAAGCAGAAACGCCAACCCCAGGATAAGGATGGCGTTCCTCCTCACGGTTTGACCTCCAGGATCGTCTCAATCTCCATCGCCGGAGGCAACCCTTGGTGCTCATGGACCGTCCCGGAAACTTTCACCAGGGTGCGGCTCGACTGCCAGCCGGCGAGGCGGCGTTCCAGGGCCGGATCCCCAATCGTGTGTTCAGGTGTCAGGGGGGTCTTGCTCTCCTCCTTGAACAGGAGGAACTGCTGGCCGGTCCCGCGTGTCTCCAGCACCGGATGGTCTTCCCACTGTGCAACCGTTCCAATGGCGGTCAGCCGGATCGCCCTTAAGGTGAAACC
>Ga0210019_1001295_pt1 | contig 27287 bp, 30 predicted proteins | sample CryGeyCG2114_020_2_FD_183969 | JGI IMG/M metagenome (GOLD analysis project Ga0210019, IMG submission 183969) | Groundwater microbial communities from aquifer - Crystal Geyser CG11_big_fil_rev_8/21/14_0.20 (SPAdes) (version 2) | ecosystem: Environmental > Aquatic > Deep subsurface > Groundwater ...
GTAACCCCGCCCCTGCAGGTGGTCCCACTCATGTTGGATCACCCGTGCGAAAAAACCGCTTGCTTTGAAACAAACCTTTTGACCGCCGCCATTATACGCTTCCACCGCCACAGAATGCCAGCGGGGAACCTGGCCCCGCCAGCCGGGGACCGAGAGACACCCCTCCCAGTCGGTCACCTTTCGGCGGCCGATCGGCCGGACCTTCGGGTTGATCAGCACCGTCGGTTTGAGCCGCGGGGCCTTCGGGTACCGGCCGGCCCCCTCCCCCACCAGGGCGATCTGCAGCGACAGGTGAACCTGCGGAGCGGCGATGCCGATCCCGTCGTATTCCACCATCGTCTGCCGGAGCTCCTCCAGCAGCTGCTGGAACGGCTCTTCCGCGATCTGGGCCTGGGAGACGGCCCGGGCCTTCATCCGCAGGACCGGGTGCCCCAGCCGGGCGACCTTGAAAATCATGCCGGTATTGTACCTTTTTTATGCCATTTCCGCCTGATCTAATACTTGACTAAAAAGTCATGTTTTCGGTAAACTTGTTGTTGGAGGCGGGATACCGGCGAAAGCCGGCTCCCGATACGGTTCCATGAAAATCACGGCACAGGAAGAATACGGGTTGCGCTGTCTGCTGCAGTTGGCGCAGGCCGATCCGGAGAGCGGCCTGCCGGTCAAGGAGATCGCCTCCCGGGAAGGACTTTCCCCCGCCTATGTGGAGAAGCTGCTGCGCCTCATGGGCAAGGCGGGGTTGATCCATTCGATCCGGGGGGTCCACGGCGGATATCGCCTGACCCGGAAACCGACCGAGATCTCCCTGGGGGATGTCGTCCGGGCGCTGAGTTCCCTGCCCTCCACGGAGGAGATCTGCGACCGGCACACCGGGAACCTGGAGCACTGCGTCCACATGTCCGACTGCTCGATCCGGTCGGCCTGGACGACGCTGACCGAAGCGGTCGGCCGGTTCATGGAGCAGGTGTTCATTGCGGACTTGATCGGGCCGGAGCGAACGGTGGCCAAGCGCCTCCATGCCCGGATTGAAACGCCGTTTCAGGTATAGGAAAGAGAGGATGGAATGAGTCAGCCGCTTTTGGAAATCAAGAACCTGCATGTGACGATTGAGGGCAAGCCGATCCTCAAGGGAATCTCCCTGACGGTCAACCGGGGCGAGGTGCATGCCCTGATGGGCCCCAACGGCTCCGGCAAATCCACCCTGTCGAATGTCCTGATGGGCCACCCCAAATACACGGTGACCCAGGGAACGATCCTGTTCCAGGGAGAGGATTACACCGCCCTCTCCACCGACGCCCGAGCCCGGGCCGGGATCTTCCTGGCCTTCCAGTACCCGACGGCGATCCCCGGCGTCTCGGTGGCCAATTTCGTCCGGACTGCGATGAAGGCCCGCTTCGGCGAGGCGTTCGAGGCCAAGTCCTTCCGCAAGTCGTTCAAGGGGGCGCTGGAGGCGCTCGGGATCTCGGAGAACTTCGCGACCCGCTATGTCAACGACGGCTTCTCCGGCGGGGAGAAAAAGCGGCATGAGGTGCTGCAGATGACGCTGCTCAAGCCGAGGCTTGCGATCCTGGATGAGACCGACTCGGGGCTGGACATCGACGCCTTGAAGACCGTTTCGGAAGGGATCAACCGGCTGCGGGGACCGGAACTGGGAATCCTGCTGATCACCCACTACCAGCGGATCCTCGACTATGTCCAGCCGGACAAGATCCATGTCCTCAAGGAGGGGCAGATCGTCCGATCCGGCGGCAAGGAACTGGCGCTGGAGCTGGAGAAGACCGGCTACAAACCGTACGAGACCGAAGCGGCGGAAGCCCATGCCGCCGGCGCGAAAGGAGTCCTCGGATGAGCACGCCCAAGCCGATCAACATCGGGCAGGATTACGAGACCAAGTACGGTTTCCACGACCCGGAGAAGTACATCTTCAAAGCCCAGAAGGGGCTGACCGCCCGGGGGGTGGAGGAGATCTCGGAGATGAAGAAGGAGCCGGACTGGATGCGGCAGTTCCGCCTCAAATCCCTTGAGCACTTCAACCGGAAACCCCTGCCCGGCTGGGCCGATGTGGCGATGCTCTCCCAGATCAACTTCGACAACATCCATTATTATCTCAAGCCTACCGACAAGGAGGGGCGCAGCTGGGATGAGGTCCCCGAGGACATCAAGAAGACCTTCGACCGGCTCGGCATCCCGGAGGCGGAGCGCAAGTTTCTGGCCGGGGTCAGCGCCCAGTACGAATCGGAGGTCGTCTACCACTCGATCCGGAAGGACCTGGAAGCGCAGGGGGTGGTCTTCCTCGGCATGGATGAGGGGCTGCGGCGGCATCCGGAGCTGGTCAAGAGATACATGGGGACGATCATTCCGCCGGCCGACAACAAGTTCTCGGCCCTGAACTCCGCGGTCTGGTCGGGCGGCTCCTTCGTTTATGTGCCCAAGAACACGAAGGTGGAGATCCCGCTGCAGGCCTATTTCCGGATCAACTCGGAGAACATGGGGCAGTTCGAGCGGACCCTGATCATCGCCGACGAGGGCTCCTCGGTCCATTACATCGAAGGCTGCACCGCGCCGACCTATTCCTCGGACAGCCTGCACTCGGCGGTCGTGGAGCTGATCGCCCTGCCCCATTCCCACATCCGCTACACGACGATCCAGAACTGGTCCAACAATGTGTACAACCTGGTGACCAAGCGGGCGATCGCGTATGAGAACGCGATCGTGGAGTGGCTGGACGGAAACCTGGGCTCAAAGTTGACGATGAAGTACCCGGGCGTCTACCTGGCCGGCCCCAAGGCCCGCGGCGAGGTAATCTCGGTCGCGTTCGCCGGAAAAGGCCAGCATCAGGACGCCGGCGCCAAGATGGTCCATGCCGCCCCGGAGACCAGCTCCACGATCGTCTCCAAGTCCATCTCGAAAGACGGGGGGCGGACCAGCTACCGGGGGCTCGTCAAGGTTTACCCACAGGCGCACCATGTCAAATCCTCGGTCCGGTGCGACGCCCTGCTGATGGATGAGATTTCCCGCTCGGACACCTATCCGACGATGGAGATTGACGCCCAGGACGCCCAGATCGGGCACGAAGCCTCGGTCAGCAAGGTCGGGGAGGAACAGCTCTTCTACCTGATGAGCCGGGGGCTCAAGGAGCAGGAGGCCACGACCCTGATCGTCAACGGCTTCTTCGAAGCCTTCGCCAAGGAGCTGCCGCTGGAGTACGCGGTGGAGTTGAACCGCCTCGTCCAGATGGAGATGGAGGGGTCGGTCGGCTGACCCGGAACGTTCCCATGAAAAGCGTCCAGACCTCCCAATTCCCCGCCGAAACGCTCGAAGCCCTGACGCCGGAGGCTCCGAAAGAGCTGCAGGTGGAGCGCCGCAAGGCGGCCGATCGCTTCACCGCCCTGCCCTGGCCGACCGCGGTCCATGAAGAGTGGCGGCGAACCGACCCGGCCCGGTTCAACCTGACCGGCTGGAGCCTGAAACCGCAGCAGCGGACGGTGACGGTCGGATGGGAGCCGCTGCCGGAGGCCGCCGCCCGGCAAGGGGTGATCCTGACCGATCTGCGGACGGCGCTTCGGGAACATCCCGATCGGGTCATGCCCCACCTGTTTCAAAGCGGCAAGCCGGAACAGCTGGAGAAGCACGCCGCGCTCCACCAGGCCCTCTGGAGCGACGGGCTTTTCTGCTGGGTCCCGGCTGGGGTCCGGGTGGAGACGCCGCTGTCGGCCTGGATCGAGCCAGCCGGAACCGGAGGTCGTTCCGGCGCAGCCGAAACCGATTCGGTGATCTTCCCTCACCTGCTGGTGGTGGTCGAGGAGGGGGCGGAGCTGACCTGGGTGGACGAACGACGGCCCGGCCCCCAACCGGCGGCGCCGATCTGGATCAACGAAATGACTGAATTTTTCGTCAAGCGGGGGGGAACTTTGCGGGCCGTCCGGCTCCAGCAATGGGGCACGGGGGCCGCCGAGCTGCAGCTCCAACGAGCCCTGCTGCACCGGGAGGCCTGTTTCTCCAACTGGATCATGGGACTCGGCGGCGGGATCACCAAGGGGAACATCGAAGCGGTACTCAGCGAACCGGCCGTCCGGGCGGAGCTGCTGGGAATCCACCTGGGAGCCGGCCGGCAGCACTTCGACATCCACACCCTGCAGGACCACCGGGCCCCCAACGGCTTCAGCAACCTCCTCTACAAGAGTGCACTGAGCGGCCAGGCCGAGGCGGTCACCACCGGGCTGATCCGGGTGACCCCGGAAGCCCGGAAAACCGACGCCTATCAGGCCAACCGGAACCTGCTGCTGAACCCCGGCGCCCACGCCGATTCGATCCCGATGCTGGAGATCGAGACCAACGAGGTCCGCTGCACCCACGGGGTGGCGACCGGCCCGGTGGACGATGATCAGATTTTTTATTTGATGAGCCGGGGACTCTCCAGGCCGCTGGCCCAACGGCTGATCATCCAGGGCTTTTTCGAGGAGGTCCTGAACCAGATCCCGGCCGAATCGGTCCGGGAACAGCTGATCGGGGAGCTGTCGAGCCGGCTCGACCGAATCGACGCTTCCGGGGAGGACTCCGGTGGCTGAATGGGTGAAGCTCGGACCGGCCGACGCCGTCCCCCTGGGACAAGCCAAGGTCTTCCAAGCCGGGGGGTGCCGCCTGGCCGTCGCCCGAACCGCCTCGGGATTCCATGCGATCGAAGACACCTGCACGCATGACGGCGGGCCGCTGGGAGAAGGAGAACTCGATGGAGAGCTGATCGAGTGCCCCCGGCATGGGGCCCGGTTCGACATGAGGACCGGCACGGCGGTGGTCCTGCCGGCGATCCTGCCGGTCCAGGCCTTCCCGGTCCGGGAAACGAACGGTGAACTTTTTGTGGAGCTCCCGGATTCAACCGGGGCAAAAACGAAGGAGAAAGGAACGCGATGATCACGCTGACGGAAAAGGCGGTTCAAAAGGTCACCACCCTGCAGAAGGAACAGAACAAGCCGGGCCACGGCCTGCGGCTGAAGGTGGTCGGGGGGGGCTGCTCCGGCTACTCCTACTCGATGGATTTCGAGCCGAAGGAAGCGCCCGGGGACCAGGTGTTCGAAACGGCCGGGGTCAAGCTGTTCGTGGATCCCAAGTCCCTGCCGATGGTGGACAACTGCCAAGTCGACTGGGCCGACGGGATGACCGGAGCGGGCTTCACGATCCAGAACCCGAACGCCAAGGGCTCCTGCGGCTGCGGGCACTCCTTCTCGGTTTAAGCGGAAGGAGGGGACTCCCCTGGACATCGAACGGATCCGAGCCGACTTCCCGATCCTGACCCGTCAGATTCGGGGCAAACCGCTCGTCTACCTGGACAGCGCAGCCACCTCGCAGAAACCGCGGGCGGTCCTGGAGGCGTTGACGGACTACTATGCCCGCTACAACGCCAATGTCCACCGGGGGATCCATCTGCTCAGTGAGGAGGCGACCGCCGCCTACGAAGGGGCCCGCAAGGAAATCGCCCAGCTGATCGGGGCCCCCGCCCCGGCGACCGTCCTCTTCACCCGGAATACCACTGAGGGGATCAACCTCGTGGCCCATGCCTGGGGAGAAAAGAACATCTCGGCCGGCGACGAGATCCTGCTGACCGAGATGGAACATCACGCCAACCTGGTTCCCTGGCAGATGCTGGCTGGGCGCAAGAAAGCCCGGCTGTCGTTTTTGTCGGTGAACACCGGGACCGGGGAGTTGGCGCTGGAGGAGCTGGAGCAGAAGCTGACCGACCGAACGAAGCTCGTGGCGGTCACCCTGATGTCGAATGTGCTGGGGACGATCAATCCGGTCAAACAGATTGTCCAGGCGGCCCACGCCAAGGGGATCCCGGTCCTGGTGGACGGGGCGCAGGGGGTACCGCACCTGCCGGTCAATGTGCTGGATCTCAACTGCGACTTCCTGGCCTTCTCGGCCCACAAGATGCTGGGACCGACGGGGGTCGGCGTCCTGTACGGCAAGGAGGCGCTGTTGGAGCAGATGGACCCGTTCCTGGGCGGGGGGGACATGATCCGGGATGTTTGGCTCGACCGCGCCACTTGGAACGACCTGCCCTGGAAATTCGAGGCCGGCACCCCGGACATCGGCGGGGCGATCGCCTTCGGCGCGGCGGTGGCCTATCTCAAGCGGCTCGGCATGGAAAATGTCCGGGCCCACGAACGGGCGATCACGGAAAAGGTGCTGGCCCGCTTCAAAGCTCTATCGGGCGTCACCCTATACGGGCCGACCGACCCGGAGAAGCGGGGGGCGGCCTTCTCCTTCAATGTGGCCGGCGTCCATCCCCATGACCTGGGGCAGATCTTCGACGACCAGGGGATCGCGGTGCGGGCCGGCCACCACTGCTGCAAGCCGCTGATGCGGAAACTGGGGATCGTCGCGGCGGCCCGGGCCTCCTTCTACCTGTACAACAACGAATCGGAAATTGATCGCCTGATCGAGGCGATCCACAAAGCACAGGAGATGTTCAGCGTTGTCGCTCACCGATGACCTGTACCGGGAGGTGATCCTGGAGCACTTCAAGAACCCCCGCCATCCCGGCCGGCTGGAGAAGCCGGACCTGATGGCCCAGGGGGCGAACCCCTTCTGCGGGGATGAGATGACCCTGACCCTGTCGGTCAAAGCCGGCCGGATCGAGGCCATCCGGGCCGAGTGCGCCGGCTGCTCGATCAGCCAGGCGGCCGCTTCGATGATGACCGAGGCGGTCACCGGCCGTTCATTCGAAGAAGCGGTCCAGATCGCCAAGAAATTCAAGGGGATGATGCTGGAAGGGGGGACGGCCGACTTCCCGGACGACCTGGAGGACCTGGAAGCGCTCGAAGGGGTCAAAAAGTACCCGGTCCGGATCAAGTGCGCGATTCTCTCCTGGAACACTTTGCTGGAAGCGATCGCCGCCTGGAAGGCGGGGAAGCATGAAGCCAGTCACACCGAGGGAGAGGAGGGGGACCGGCCGGACCTGGCCCACAAGAAACCTGAAGAAACGGAAGACCCCCCTGCTCCAACCGTTCCAGCCGCCGGCGCCGCCGCCGTGCCGTCCGACGCCGCCGGAGCGGTCCGGGAAAAACTCAAGGGGGTGATTGATCCGGAGATCAACATGAATGTCGTGGACCTGGGGCTGATCTACGATGTCCAGGTCGCCGATAAAGGACAGGTCCGTGTCGTCTACACCCTGACCAGCCCCGGCTGCCCGCTGGGGCCGTTGATCAAGGGGCAAATCGAAGGGGCCGTGACCAAGCTCCCCTGGGTTCAGCAGATCCACTCGGAACTGGTCTGGAGCCCCCCGTGGGACCCCCGAACGATGGCCTCCGAGGAAGCCAAGGACACGCTGGGGATATGGTGAACCGGGACGCGGAGGTCAAACCGTTCAACACCCTGGCCGACGGGCTGATCAGCCGGATCGGACACACCCCCCTGTTCACGCTGCATCGGATTGGAGCGGAGATCCCGGGCGTCCAGCTGTTGGCCAAGGCGGAATGGTTCAACCCGGGCGGATCGGTCAAGGACCGGGCGGCCGCCAACATCATCCTGGAGGCGGAGCGGGCCGAAAAACTGGGGAACGGCCAAACCCTGCTGGACGCCACCTCCGGCAACACCGGGGTCGCCTTCGCAATGATCGGGGCGGCCCGGGGGATCCCGGTCCACCTCTGCGTCCCCGAGAACGCCAGCGGCGAGGTAATCCAAACCATGCGGGCCTTCGGGGCCACGGTGACGCTCACCTCGCCGCTCGAAAGCTCCGATGGAGCGATCCGGGCGGCCCAGGAACTGGCCCAGAAAGAGCCGGACCGATACTTCTATGCCGACCAGTACAACAACCCGGCCAACTGGCAGGCCCATGTCCAGACGACCGGCCCGGAGATCTGGGAGCAGACCGAGGGACAAATCACCCACTTCATCGCGGGGCTGGGCACCAGCGGCACCTTCATGGGGACCGGCCGGTTCCTGCGGGAACGCAACCCGGCGATCCGGCTGATCTCCCTGGAGCCGGATTCGCCGCTGCACGGCCTGGAGGGACTCAAACAGATGGCCACTTCGATCGTGCCGGGAATCTATGACGAACGGCTGGCCGACGAGCAGGTCACGGTCCGAACCGAGGCGGCCTACGGAATGGTCAAGCGGCTGGCCAAGGAGGAAGGGCTGCTGGTCGGCATCTCCGCCGGAGCAGCGGCGGCCGGCGCCCTGGAACTGGCCCGAAAATTAAAGCATGGTAAGATTGTGATGGTTTTCCCTGACGGAGGTTCGAGGTATCTCCATGAGCCTTTCTGGAAACAATAAGAGCGAGACGACCGGCATCCCGGTCTACATCCCGACCGCCCTGCAGCGGTTCGTCGGGCAGCAGGAGACAATACGGCTGTCCGGCCAAACCGTCGGTGAGGTGCTGGCCGCCCTGGTGGGGACCCACCCGGAGCTGAAGGCCCACCTCTACGCCGACGAGACCCATCTGCGTTCCTTCGTGAATGTCTTCCTGAACGACGAGGACATCCGGTCGGCCCAGGGGCTGGCGACCCCGGTCCAACCGACCGACCAGATCACGATCGTCCCCTCGATCGCCGGCGGCGCCGGCGCCAAGCTTTCAAACGACGAGATCAAGCGGTACAGCCGCCACCTGATCATGCCGGAGGTGGGGATGGCCGGACAGGAAAAACTGAAGGCCGCTTCGGTCCTCCTGATCGGCACCGGGGGGCTCGGTTCCCCGCTGGGGCTGTACCTGGCCTCCGCCGGGATCGGCCGGATCGGCCTGGTGGATTTCGATGTGATCGACTTCACCAACCTCCAGCGGCAGGTGCTGTACAATCATGCCGACATCGGCCGCCCGAAGGTACAGGTGGCCGCCGAGCGGCTCCGGGCGATCAATCCCTACATCAAAATTGAGGCCCACGAAACGCGCCTGAACTCCGAGAACGCGCTGGAGCTGCTCAAGAACTACGACATCATCGTGGACGGCACTGATAACTTCCCCACCCGCTATCTCACCAACGACGCCTGCGTGCTGCTGGGCAAACCAAATGTTTACGGCTCCATCTTCCGCTTCGAGGGGCAAGCCTCGGTCTTTGACGCCAAGAATGGTCCCTGCTACCGCTGCCTTTACCCGGAGCCGCCGCCGCCCGGGCTGGTCCCCTCCTGCGCCGAAGGGGGGGTGCTGGGGATTCTGCCCGGCATTGTGGGAACCATCCAGGCAACCGAAACGATCAAGCTGATCATCGGCGGGGGGGAGACCCTGACCGGCCGGCTGTTGCTGTTCAACGCGCTGAAAATGAAGTTCCGGGAACTCAAGCTCCGGAAGGCCGCCGACTGCCCCCTCTGCGGCAAGAACCCGACGATCACAAAGCTGATCGACTACCAGGAATTCTGCGGCTTAAGGGGTCAGGAGACGCCGGCCGCTTCCCAGCCGCAGGCGGCCGACAACGGGGCGCTCGAGATCACCCCGGAAGACCTCAAGAAGTTGTTGGACCAGAAGAAACCGGTCAAGATCATCGATGTGCGGGAACCGCACGAGTACGACATCTGCAGGATCGAGGGGGCCCGGTTGATTCCGCTGAGCGAATTCTCCGGGCGGCTGGACGAGATGGATCCGGCCGATGAGCTGGTGCTCCTCTGCCACCACGGGATGCGGTCGCTCAAGGCGCTGAAGATCCTGAAGGAGGCCGGTTTCAAGAAGGCCCGGTCGCTGGCCGGCGGCATCGACGCCTGGTCCGAGCGGATTGATGACACCGTCCCGAGATACTGAGGAAACACCATGAGCGAAGAAGCCGAAAAACTGACTGAAGCGGAAACCGCCAAAGCGCTCAAAACCATCCCCGGCTGGGAGCTGCGGGCCGATTCGATTGTGCGGGAGTACACCCTGAAGGACTTCGGGTCGGCCCTGGCTTTCGTCAACCGGGTCGGCGAACTGGCCGAGGCGGCCGACCACCACCCCGACATCCTGATCCACCGCTACAAGCGGGTGACCCTGACCCTCTCCACCCACTCGGCCGGCGGGCTGACAGGCAAGGACTTCGCCCTGGCCCGCCAAATCGACGCGGCCTAACCCTTCGGGGCCGGCAAGTCCGATCCCGGGAAGGGTCGGGCCGGCCGAGCCAGCGACAACCCCACCGATCCCGCCAGGATTATTCCCACCACCGCCAGCGAGACCCCCACCGGAATATGAACCCAGTGGGAGATCAGCATCTTAATCCCGACGAACACCAGGATCCCGCACAGCCCGAACCGGAGGTGGCGAAACTTTGGGATCATCCCGGCCAGGACGAAGTAGAGGGCCCGCAGCCCCAGGATGGCGAAGACATTCGAGGTGTAAACGATAAAGGGGTCCCGGGAGACCGCCAGGACCGCGGGGATCGAATCCACCGCGAACAGCACATCGGAGGTCTCCACCACCAGCAGCACCACCAAGAGCGGGGTCGCCATCCAGCGCCCCCCTTCCCGCACCAGGAAATGCTGCTCCCGAAAACCCCGGGTGACCGGAAAAATCCGCTGCACCAGTCGGACCACCGGATTCCATTCCGGATGAACCCCCTCTTCCTGCTTCAGGAATCGGACTCCGGTGAAGACCAGGAAAGCCCCCATCAGATAGATCATCCAATGGAAACGCTCCAACAGGGTGATCCCCGCCGCGATGAAGCCGGCCCGCATCACGATCGCCCCGACAATACCCAGAAAGAGGACCCGGTGCTGGTAGGCGCTCTTCACATGGAAATAGGAGAAGATCGCCACGAAGACGAAGATGTTGTCCATCGAGAGGGACTTTTCGATCAGGTAGGCAGCCAGGAACTCCAATCCCTTGGCGGGACCGAACATCCCCCAGACGAACACATTGAAGAGCAGGGCCACCCCGATCCAGACCGCCGACCAGATCACGGCTTCCCGGATGGACTCAGCATGGGCCTTGCGATGGAACAGCCCCAGGTCGATCACCAGCAGAAGCGCCACGACCGCGGCGAACAACTCCCAGCCGAACGGAGAAGCGACGGAGGGAGTCATCTCACCCCTCGGTGGACTGCGTGGGGAGGCAGGCCTCGCAGCGGCAGTGCCGCCTTAAGAAATCGAATGAGAAGATGCCGGTCGTGTGGCCGTCGGAGAAGCGGATGTTGATCCCGTAGTTGCCCACCGGTTCGATCGAAGCCGGCTGAATATCGGAGGGAACCCCCATCGGCAGCCCCGGGGCGCTTTCCGCCTCCCGGCAGGCGGCGCAGGGACAAAGCGCCCGCAGGTCCCGCCAGGCGTAAAGGGATTCATGGCCGTCGGCCCAAACGATCCTAAGACCGGAGGCGCCGACCCGCTCCACCTGTTTGGGAACCGCTTGAACGCTGATGTTATAATGCCCTCATGTGGGTCATTCATCCCTTCCCCGGCGGCCTTCTGGAAATCACTGGGAAAGACCGCGTTCCTTTCCTGCATAACATCTTGAGCCATGATATCAAAGGGCTTCCGACCGGACAAGGACGGCCGGTCTGCCTGCTCAACCGCCAGGGGCAAATCCGGTTCGGCGGGTTCCTGCACGCCGGAGAAACGGCCCATTGGCTGGAACTGCCCGGGGGACAAGCCCCGGCGGTCCAGGCGATGCTGGAGCCGTATGTGATCAGCGAATCGGTTGCCTTCCAGGACCGCTCGAGCGACCTGCAGGCAATCCCCCTGCTGGGGGAAGGGACCGACACCCTCCTGCAGAAGATCTGCTCCATCCCCGCCCCGCTCCAACAGCATCTGCAGGGGGCCGCGCCAACTGGGGATCCCGTCCGCTGGATCATCCGATGGCACTGGAACGAACTCGCCGGCTTTGTTCTTTGGGTTGACGCCGGTCAAACGGAATCGGTCCGGAAAAACCTGCTGCAGAGGGGGGCGGAAGCGGCCGGCCCGGAACGGTTCCACGCGCTGCGGATCGCCGCCGGGGTTCCCTGGGCGCCTCAGGAACTGAATGAAACGGTCCTTCTGAACGAATTGGAAACCGAAAAGGAGCCGCTCCCCGAACGGAGCTGGGTCAGCTACAACAAAGGCTGCTTCATTGGCCAGGAGATCGTCGCCCGGATCCATTGGCGGACCCAGCCGCCGAGGAAACTGACCCGCTTCATCCTCTCCGGAGAAAAAGCGCCGGAGACCCCCGCCCCACTGATGGAAAAAGGAACGGTCGTCGGGCAGCTCACCTCCGCCGCCCGGCTGGAGGAAACCGGTCAGATCGTCGGACTTGGGCTCCTCAAAACGGGCTGCGCCTCGACAAGGATGGAGGTTCAGACGGCGGCGGGAACGATCCAAGCAGAACGAACCGGCCCCTAGCGCAGGACCAGCTCGGTGTCGGTAACCCGGACGGAATCCAGCTTGCGGATCTTGGAGATGATGACCGCCAACTCCTCGTAAGGATCGGCGTCCACGAAGGCGATCATGTCATGGGCCCCGGTCACCTGGTGGACGAACTGGACCCCCGGCATCTTCCGGACCTCTTCCTGGGCCTCCTGCTCCTTGCCGGGGTGAACATTGATCATCACGAATGCTTTGGGCATGGCATGGACTCCGTCAACCGAAACGGTTAACCAGAAAAATTTTCCAGGGTGTGCGTGGAAGCGGCCAGAATGTTCCCATTGGTATCGGCCAGCAGGGTCTGATTCGCGTAGGCGCCGCCGTTGGCATTGCGGGTCGCGGTCACGGTGAAAGCGCCGCCGGCCCCTCCGGGGGCCGTGCTGTAGGTCCAATCCTGTTCCAGGTTTAGATCGGTGAGATACCGGCGGGTGATCAGGGTGCCCAAGTCCGGCGCGTAGGCGTCCCAGTCCAGAAAGTGGGTCTTCTGCGCCGCGACGACCAATTGAATCTTGGCCCGGGCGTTTCGGACTTTGGCTATCTCCATCGACTTCTGGTACTGCGGGATCGCGATCGTCCCGAGGATGCCGACGATAAACACCACCACCAAAAGCTCGATGAGGGTGAACCCCCCCTGTGACCTCAGCCGCCGCGGTTTCATCAAGAGCAAGTATACCTCATCCGAACTTCCGGAAGAGGCCCACCACCTTCCCCAGGATTCGGACCGACTGATCCTTGGGGTGGATGAAGATCGGCTCCATCGCGTCGTTCTCCGGCTGCAACCGGATCCGCCCCCCCTTCTCCAGGAAGAACTTCTTGACCGTCGCCTCCCCTTCGATCAGGACCGCGACGATCTCCCCGTTGTGACAGGTCGGCTGGGGCCGAACCATCACGAAGTCCCCCTCTTCGATGCCGGCCTTGATCATGCTCTGCCCATGTACCCGCACTGCGAAACAGCCGGGTCCCGGCACCCAGCGGGGGTCCACCGCGAGGTGGTCCTCGATGTGCTGCTCAGCCAGGATCGGCTCCCCGGCGGCGATCTGCCCGACGATCGGAATCATCACCGGATCGATCGGAATGATCTGAGCCTCCTCCGGCCGGGCAACCGGAGCCTTCAAGCGAATCCCCCGGGCCTGCCGGCTCCGTTCAATGAATCCTTTCCGCTGCAGCGCATCCAAATGGACCGTCACTCCCCGCAGTGATTTCAACTGGAGTCCCTCCCTGAGTTCCCGGATCGTTGGGGGAGCCCCATCGGTGGAAAGGTGCTCCTGAATCAGCTCGAGCACCTCTGTCTGCCGGCGGGTCAACGGCCGCTTGGATTTGTTCATGAGAAGAGACTAGCAGACAGGTGTCTGCGTGTCAAGCGTCTCGTGCAAAACGGGCGCCGGAAGATCAGAAGGTCAACTCCACCATCCCCTCAAACTGGTCGACATCTTCACTGTGGATCAGGTCCACATGCCGCCAGCCCAGGAGAAGAACCGGCTCGAATTTTTCGACTGGAAGCGGAACCCGGAAACCGGCCCCGACCTCATTGCGGGTCCCCTCCCCCATCTCCATGTTGAAGGTGAACTCCTCCAGGAAATAAAGGGCAACCGGTTTCTCCCGGATTCTCCAGAAACGGATCGGGAATTCGAAAAGGGCCCGGGATTCCCATTCCGGATCATCCGACCCCGGCTTGATCCAGGCCTGATGCACCCCGGAGCCCAGATACAGCCAAGAGAACGGCTGGACCCCCAGTTCGCCCCCCAGCTCCATCCGGGAGGTGATTTTGTCCTCCAGGTTGCTCCGGAACTCGCCGAATAGGGTGGCCCGCCAGGCTTCACAGAAGGCGCGAAACACCTCCCCCCGGGTGACCCATTCATGTCCCGATCGGGACTTGTCCCTGAAATTCGCCCGAACCCCGCTGGAAAGTTTCCAGACCGGCGAAGAAACCGGTGCTTCGGCTTGTGCCGGCCGCGCCGGACAAAAGAAAAGGGCCCCGGCGACCCAGAGCCCGATCACGCCGCGAAAAACCGTTCGCTTCACCGAACCAGTCCCTCCTCCGCCAAAGCGTATCCCCGAATCTCCAACAACCGCTCAATCGCGTCCCCAATCACCCGGTTGGGAGTGGAGGCCCCGGCCGTCACGCCGATCGTCAGCTTCCCAGCCGGAAGCCAGTCCTCAGTCACGATCGGCTCGGTCCTTCCCACCGGCTTGTGTCGGATCCGGCAATCGGAAAGGATCCCGCTGGCCTCGTCGATGTGATAGGCCGGACAATACTGCGAGGCGATCTCACACAGGTGGCCGGTATTGCTGGAATTGAATCCCCCAATGATGATCGCCAAGTCCAGCTTCTGCTTGACCATCTCCAGCATCGCGTCCTGCCGGTCCTGCGTCGCGCTGCAAATCGTGTCGAAACTCCGAAAGTGTTCCCCCAACGCGGCGGCGCCATAGCGGTCGGCCATCGCCCGCTTCAGCATCGCGCCGATCTCCAACGAATCGCTGGAAAGCATCGTCGTCTGGTTCGCCACCCCCACCCGGAGCAGATCCCTGTCCGGATCGAAGCCCTCGGAGCATTTTCCATCGAAGTATTTCAGGAAGCCGGCCTTGTCCTTTCCGGTCCGGATGTAATCGCAGACGCGCTGGGCCTCCGGCTTGTCCCATACCACGAGGTAACGCCCCTGCGGGAACTGCGTCGCCCGGGAGACCGTCGCCCGGGTCTCCTCATGCTTGTAGTTGCCGTGCACGATCGCCGTGAAACCATCCCGGCCGTACTGCTCCACCCGCTTCCAGACCAGCACCACCGAGCCGCAGGTGGCATCCACCAGAACGCACCCCTTTTTCTGCAAGCGGTCCATCTCCGGCACCTGGGTCCCGAAAGCAGCGATGATCACGACATCCTGGGGCGTCAGATCGTCAATCGAACAATCCCCCTCCCCCGGCCCGTTGAGGAAGCCGATCCCCATTTCTCTCAAATTATTATTAACTCTGGGGTTATGGATCAGCTCGGTGGTCAGAAAAACCCGCCGCTGAGGGAATTGCTTCTTCGTCTCATACGCATAGTCCACCGCCCGCTCGACACCATAGCAGAAGCCGAACTCCTTGGCCAGCAGGATCGTCAAATCGCCGACCTGGAGCCGGTTGCCCCGGGAGCGGATCTCTTCGATCAGGCGGCTGCGGTAATCCTGGGCCAGATCCTCCCGGACCTGTTCCTTTAACCCAAAGCCACGCCTGAAGATCGGGATTTCGTTCGATTCGGACATGATTGATCGATTATAGGGCTTTTCCGAGGGCAAATCAAACGGTATAATGGGCCCCTTCCATGAGCAAAGCATCCAAACTCAGAGCTCTCCTCCAACAGGGAGGACCGGTGGTGACCGCCGGAGCCCATGACGCGATCAGCGCCAAGCTGGTGGAGGTGACCGGCTTTGACGCGGTCTGGGTCTCCAGCTTCGGCCTCTCCGCCGCCCAGAAATCGATGCCGGACGCCAATGTTCTGACGATGACCGAATCGCTGGAGGCGGCCAAGAACATCAACGCCGCCGTCACGATCCCGGTGATCGCCGACTGCGACAACGGCTACGGCAACGCGCTCAACGTCATGCGGACCGCCCAGGAGTTCGCCGCCGCCGGCATCGCCGGCATCTCGATCGAGGACGCCACCTTCCCGAAGCGCTGCTCCCTTTACGGCGGCAAGCATGACCTGGTCTCCACCGAGGAGATGGCCGGCCGCCTGCGGGCCGCCAAGGAAGCGACCCGGGAGCATCCCGATTTCCTCCTGATCGCCCGGACCGAGGCGCTGATCGCCGGCCTGGGGCTGGAGGAGGCCCTCCACCGGGCCGACGCCTATGCCGCCGCCGGCGCCGACGCCCTGCTGATCCACTCCAAATCGAAGTCGGCCGAAGAGGTGCTGGCCTTCACCCGGCGCTGGAAGGGGGGAAAACCGCTGGTCGTGGTCCCGACGATGTTCCCCAACGCCAGCGTCGAGCAGCTGCATGCCGCCGGCTTTTCGATCATCATCTTCGCCAACCAGGCGCTGCGGGCCGCGGTCACCGCGATGCGGAACCAGCTGAGCAAGCTGCGGCAGGAAGGCCGGGCCGAGGTGATCAACGGCTCGATCGCTCCCCTCCCGGAGATCTACGACCTGGTCGGGGTCCCCGAGATGCAGCGGCGGGAGGAAAGCTTCCTCCCCCCCGAGAAGACCCCGACCACCTCGGCGGTCATCCTGGCGGCCGGCTTCGAACCGGAACTGCTGCCGCTGACCGAGAAGGCCCCCAAAACGATGCTGGAGATCAAGGGAAAGACGATCCTGGACCGCCAGCTCCACCTGCTTCGCTCGGTCCAGGTGCCGGACATCGCGGTCGTCCGGGGCTACCAGTCCGGCGCGGTCAATCCCCCGAGCGTCACCTTCTTTGAGAACAAGAATTACGAATCGACCGGGATCGCCGCCTCCCTCCTGGCCTCCGAGCCCCACTGGAAGGAGCGAACATTGGTTCTGTACGGGGACATTCTGTTCGACCGGGCGATCCTGGAGCGCCTCCTGACCGCCCCGGAGGCGGATCTGCTGCTGGTGATGGATCGCTCCTGGGGGGACCGGCCGGCCGAAACGCCGGTACCACCCGGCACAGAACTGGTCCTGACCGAAGAGGGCGCGGAGAAAGGGGTCCGCTTCCTCTCGTCGGAGAAACCGTTGAAGATCCGGCAGATCGGACAGAAGATCCCGGCCGCCCAGGCCAGCGGCGAGTTCATCGGCCTGGCCCGCTTCTCCCATCAGGGGCTGCAGTGGCTCAAGAGTGCCGCCGCAGCCGCCGGCCCGAAAGCGGACCTGGCCGACCTGCTGACCGGCGTGATCCAGGCCGGCCATCCCGTCCACGCCCTGGAGATCTACAAGGGGTGGCTGGAGGTGGACACGGTCGAGGATTACCGCAAGGCCTGGGCCAAGCTGTAAGTGGGGCTCAGGGCAAAGCTTCGCAAGAAACTGCTCCGTTCCCTGCTTCCCCCGCCGGTCCAGGTCCGCCATGGCGAATATTCGATGATCCTCTCAGCCGATGACGACCCGGCCCAACCCTCCGACCGGCTCTTCACCGCCGCCCTGCAGGGGATCGAAGCGGCCCGCCGGGTCTCCCTGGTCCCCTTCTATCAAACCGGCCGGCGCTTCCCCGCCGAAGCGGATATCTGGCCGGGGGAGAATTACAAGCTGCTGGCGGGACTGGTGCAGACCCTCCACCCAAAACAGGTCGTGGAAGTGGGAACGGCCGAGGGAGTCGGCGCGGTGATCCTGAAACGGTTCCTGCCGGAGCGCTCCCGGATCACCACCTTCGACATCAAGGATTGGCGGGATTTCCGCCACCCGGTCTTCACCGAGGCCGATTTCGCCGACGGCCGGCTGGTGCAGCACCTGGAAGACCTGACCGACCCGGCCATCTTCGAAAAACACCGCGCGCTGTTGGAGGCCGCCGACTTCTTCTTCCTCGACGGCCCGAAAGACGGCGTCATGGAGCCGAAACTCCTCAAACTGTTCGAGACCGTTCGATTCCGGGAGCCGCCGCTGATGGTCGTGGACGACATCCGGCTCTGGAACATGCTGGCGGTCTGGCGGGGAATCATCCGCCCCAAGCTGGACCTGACCTCCTTCGGTCACTGGTCGGGGACCGGCCTGATCGACTGGACCCCCACCCCGGCCGCCTAATCCCTTTTAGATAGGACGAATTCTTCAAACCCTCGGAGGGGAGAAAAGGCGGGACCGCTCCTTGAGGAGGAAGCGGACCCAGAAAACCTGTGTGCCGATGGCCAATGCCAACAGGAACAGGGGAACCGCTTCGAGCAGGACCATTGCCAGCACGACGAGGGAAAAGTTCTCATTGGTCAGGTTGACCGCCCACCATCGCTTCCAACCGGGGGCAGCCCCCTGCCCCGGCGTCCGGGCCGGATCCCCTTCGACCGATGGCCCAAACCCCTTGAGCTTCGCCCAAGCGGTTACGCCGAAATCCAACGCCATCCCGATCGCCCCGACCCAACCGACCCCGATCCATGCGGACGGCCCGCCGGAACCGGAGGTCGTTCCGGCAAAGCCGGAACGGACCACCCCCGCGGCCAGAGCCAGCGGCAGCAAGGTCTGAATCAGCCCGTCCACCCCGATGTCCAACCAGGCGCCGAAGCGACTGCTCAAGCCCCGGTTGCGGGCCACCGCCCCATCCCAATTGTCCAGGATGTAGAACAACTGGAACAGCAGCGCCCCGAGCAGGAAGCCGTCCCGCCCCCCCATCTGGAAAGCGGCCAGCGCGAATAGCCCCACCCCGCCCGAGATCACCGTCCATTGGTTGGGGGTGAGGTTGACCCGAAGCACTCCCGGGAGGAACAGATCGGACAGCAGCCGGTTAAAACAGCGGGATCGTTCGATCTTCGGTAGGATCTCCTCCTGCGCCCGCTTCAGGTCCCCGGGGGTGTCGATCTCCGTCCAGGGGAGGTCCCCGATCAACTCCACCCGGACCACCGCCCGCTCGAACAGGTCCGGATAGACCTGTTCATGCTCAATCTGAGTTTCTCCGGCTTGGACCCGCTGTTCCAACAGCTGCCGCAGAATCCCGGCCGCTTCCGCCGAGAGCTTGAGCACTCCGACCGCCTCCCCGGCCCGGGGCCAGGCTTGGCGGATCGATTCGGAGGGGCGTTTCGTGATGTGCCGGGCCCGGGCGTTCTCGGAAAAAACCATCTGCTCCTCGCCGGAATCCTCAGCATTGGGATCCACGAGGATCCCGTTGATCCGCCGGGAAGCAAGCAGCCGGCGAAGCATCCCCTCCGGAATCAACAGATCGGCGTCCATGATCAGGAGGTTCCGGTCCAGGAAAGCCGCCGCGCTGTGGAGGGAGAGGATCGCCCCCTCCCGGTAGCGGGGATTCTGGACCGGATGAAGCGCAAGCCCCGGGGCGGCCTTCCGGGCCTCTGCAATGACCGCTTCCGCCTGATGACCGACCACCAGGACCGCCTCCCGGACCCCGCACCGCTTGAGCATCTCGAGCAAACGAGCCAGCAGGGTCCGGTCCCCGACCCGGGCCAGGCACTTCGGCGGCGTGTTGGGCCCCATCCGTTTCCCAATTCCAGCGGCCAGAATGACCGCGGTTTCCGTTCGAGCCGGCATGGCGATCAGGCGGAGCTCATCGGGGGGAAAGGATCGGCTCCCCCTCCGGACCGGAATCCACCCGGTAGGCCCGGGTGCAGGTGCCGGGGATGTTCAGGCACCGCCCATCCTCGAGGGAGAAGAGCCAGCCGTGCAGCGGACAACGGACCGCAGGGATCCCCGGCTCCCCGGGGGACAACTCGACCGAACCGTCGGGAGCCGCCCGCTCCACCCGACCGCGGGACAACGGACCGCCCCGGTGGGGACAGCGGTTGTCGAGGGCCACCAGGCAGCCGTCCAGATTGAAGACGGCCGCCTCCCGCTCCCCCTGCCGGAGGAGCCGTCCCTCCCCCGGTGGGGGGATCTCCCAGCCGCTCAGACCCCGACCCCTTCCCGGAGGAACTTCGTCTCGCCGGCGGTGTAACCCCAGCGGCGGGCAATTTCCTTGGCGTCCTTTTCCCGCCAGGCCTCGTACTTCAGGAGCACATCCAACCCATCGCAGGTCCGCTCCAAGTCGGTCTCCATGCCCGGAAAATCCGGCCAGCCGTTTTCGTTCTTGTTGGCGGCGATCCACTCCATCCCCTTCTCGATCACGGAGCGGAACTTCTCCTCCTGTCCCAGCATCCGGGAGAGGAGCAGCAGCGACCGGGTGGAATCCATCGAGTGGTCCATGTTCCGGCTGTCCCACGACCCCTCGGCGGCCTGGTTCTGGACCAGCCAAGCGCTGCAGCGCTCGCAGGCGGCCTTCACATCCAATCCCTCGGGCAACAGGAAGGAGGCGGCCAGGGAATCCTGCCCGAGGTGGGCGGTCGTCTCGACCCCGCTCGGGTGGAACTTCTTGTCGTACCAGCCGCCGTCGGACGACTGCCCGTCCAGGATGAACTGCAACCCCTTCTTCCAGGGCTCCCGGACCGCCTGCTTCATCTCCTCGGTCCCGAGCGCCAGCACGACATTGAAAAAGCTGACCGGATGGGAGGTGGTGTCCAGGTCGGACCACTCGCTGTCCACCCAGTGGCCGTCGGCATGCTGGGATTTCAGGAAATAGCGGATCGCCTTCCAAACCGACGCCTCCAACCTCGGGCTCTGGAGCGTGACATTGGCCCGGATCAGCATCAGCGCCATGAACGCCGATACCCAGGCGGCCGATTCCTTCTCGCTCGACTCCCGCCCCCAGCCGCCGTCCGGAAGCTGCTTGGCGACCGTCGCGTCATACTCCTCCGAGAATTCCGAAACCTTCCCCATGTGCAGGATCACCCGCAGGGCGTGGGCCACCAGCTCCATATCCTGGTCCCCAGCGGTCAGACTCCAGTTCTTTCTCTCGCTCAACAGGAACTTCCACTCTGACTCGATCAACCGCACTGCCTTGTCCAGATCCATGTCACCCTCTCCTAGTTTGCTTCGTTTCTTCCATTTGCGAAAACCAAAGATTCAATCCCGTTCCCAAAGCGCTCGAAGCGGCCCGCATCCGGGACCGCATCCAAGCCAGCCGCTTCCACCGGCACGGCAGAAGCAGGGCAGCCACCCCCTCCCCGAGAGAACCAATGGGGAGGGTCTCCTCCATCGAATCCAGGATCACCCGCAGGCCGCTCCAGGGAATCCCCGCCCGTTCCGCCGCTTCCGCGATCGCCACGCTCTCCATGTCCACCACATCAGCCCGGAAGCGGTCCTCCGCCGCCCGTTTCTGCGCCGGCGACCTCAGGGGCCGCTCCACGGTCAGGAAAACCGCCGGCCGAACCCCCGGAAGTCCCCGCATTACCGAGCCGCCAGGCCGGATCCGGCGGCCGTCCGCCGCCACCACTTCGGTCGCAGCCACCAGCTGTCCACCCGGCCAACCGGATCGGAGCCCACCGGAAAAACCGCAGGCGAGGACCTGCCGATACCGCTTCTGAGCCAATCGCCGGGCCACCCGCTCCCCCGCCTGCGGCCCCATACCGGTCACCAGCAGTTCGACCGAGCCATCCGTCGGCAGTCGCAAGGCGCTCAACTCCTCCCGGACCGCGGCGACCAGCAGCAGCGGGTCAGTGCCCATTGTGCCGGGTGAGATAGCCGTTCTCCCGGAACCAGTCGACTGCCTTGCGCAGCGCGGTCTCCACCGGCGTCTGCGGCAGCCCCAGCTCCCGGACCGCCTTTGACGAGTCAAAGAACATCTTTTTACCGGACATCCGGACCCCCTCCCAGGGGATCCGCGGCGAACGGCCGGTCACCCGGCTGGCCAGGGTGGAGACCGCCCCGAGTCCCAGCACCACCGGCCTGGGAAGCCGAACCGTCGGAGCCGCCCGGCCGGTGATCCGGGCCAGGATCTCCAGGATCTCCCGCATCGTCAGGTTCCCGTTGCCCAGGATGTAGCGCTCCCCGACCCGTCCCTTGGCCATTGCCAGGAGATGCCCCTCGGCGACATCCTCCACATCCACGAGGTTCAGCCCGGTCTCCACATAGGCCGGCATCCGGCCGTTCAGGAAATCCAAGATCAACCGGCCGGTCGGGGTCGGCTTCAAATCCCCCACACCGACCGGCGTCGAGGGGTTGACGATCACCACCGGAAAACCGGTTTGGGCCGAGGCCCTCGCCTCCGCCTCCGCCAGGAACTTCGACCGCTTGTAATGGCCGATCATATCAGCCAGGGTCACCGGCGTCTCCTCATGCCCAGGGGTGCCGTCGGCCGGAATCCCAAGCGCCCCGACCGAAGAGGTGTACACCACCCGCTCCACCCCGGCCCGCCGGGCCGCCTCCAGCAGGTTCCGGGTCCCCTGCACATTGCTGCGGTAAAGCTGTCTCGGATCCGGGCTCCAAAGCCGGTAATCAGCCGCCACATGATACACCTGCCGGCAGCCGGCCAACGCCCGGTCCAGGGAAGCCGGATCGCACAGATCCCCGACCACCGGTTCGGCCGGCAGATCCCGGAGGTTCCGGCGATCGCTGGTCGGCCGCACCAGGAGGCGGACCCGCTCCCCCCGCTCGCAGAGAAGGGCGGCCACCCGCCCTCCCACGAAACCGCTGGCGCCGGTCACCAGGACCGGCCGGTCCGCCGTCACCCGGTCACCCGTTCCGGTGCCCGGGAGCCGACCCCGAACTCCAGCAGTCCCAACCCCATCCAGGTCAGCTCCCGGGCCCGCCGGACCAAACCGAGGGCCAGCCCGGGCGCCAGCGGAATCCCGAAGCCGGCGCAGACCAGCACCACCGCCCCCTCGCTGGCCCCCAGCGTCCCCGGGATCATGAATGCCCCGGAACGGAGCAGCACCCAGAGGGCCTCCAGCGACCAGGCGGTTGCGAAGGAGATCGGCACCCCGAGGAAATGGAGGATCAGGTACACCTCCACTGCCCCGGCCGCCCACCCCAAAAAGTGGAACCCAAGCGATCCCAGGCAGGCCCACGGTGAGCGGCGGTAGAAGGAGCGGATCGCCTCATCCCATTGAAGCACCGCCGATTCCAGCCGCTCCATCCATCCCGGCAGGAACCGTTTGACCGCCCAGGAGGCCCGGTGGAAGGGACGCAGGAACTGCAGCAGCAGGAAAAGCCCGATCAGCGCGCTCAGCATCCAGAAGACCGACCAGACCAGCTTCATGACCGCCCCCTCCAGCGGTTGGGCCAGCGTCATCCAGAGTCCGGTCGCGATGAACAGCATCATGCTGACTGCAAAGGTGGTCTTGGCAATTACGACCGAGGCAACCCCTTCATGGAACTCGATGCCGTGCCACTTGCGCAGCAGCAGCGCCTTGACCGGCTCCCCGCCGACAAAGGAGGTGGGGGTCACATAGTTCATCGCTTCCCCCGCCAGCCGTACCCGAAAAAGAGAGAACCACGGCACCCGGTTGGCGGAGGCGGACGGCAGCGTGAAACGCCAACCCCAAGTATCGAGACCGAAGATCAAGATGTAGAAGAGAAGGACCGCGCCGAATTGCCAGGGACTCAAGGAAGCCAGGGTGGAGCGGACCGCCGCCAGATCCATCCGGGAAAGGAGCCAGGCGAACAGGGCGCCGCCGACCAGAAGCCCCAGCCACTGCCAGCGCCAGCGCTTCACCCCGCCCCTCCGAAACCGACGGACACCCCCGCTGTCATTTCGAGCCCCGAAGGGGCGAGAAATCCCATCCGCGAGCCCAAAAGATTTCTCGGGCCTTTGGCCCTCGAAATGACACGGGGCGGGGTCAGCGGCTCAGAGCCGTTTTGAGAACCGACAGGAACAGTTTGAGGTCCGATTGCAGCAGCCCTCCCATGTGGGCCACCCGGAAGATCTTCTCCCGCAGTTCCGACTGGCCGGCGTAAATCACGAAGCCCCCCTTGCGCAGCAGGGCATGCAGCTTCGTGTAGGAGATCTCGGTCGGAACCATCAGGGCGGTCAGGGAGTTGGAAAGATCCTTCTCCGGGAGGAGGAACTCCAGCTTGAGTTTCTTGAAGCCCTGCCTCAGGAAGACCGACCGCTGCCTGTACTTCGCGATCCTGGACTTCAGCCCTTCCTTGATCAACTCGTTGAGGGCCGCGTGAAAAGCGGCCACCAGCGGCACCGCCGGAGTGAACGGCGGCTCCCCGGACTCCTGGCTCTTGAGGGCCCCGGCCAAATCCAGGTAGAGGGAGCGGGGTTTCTGTTTCTGAATCCGAACCACCTCGCTCTGATTCACGAGGACGAACGACAGCCCCGGCGCCCCGTGGAGCGCCTTGCCGGCGGAACCGACGCAGAGATCCACGCCGGCCTTGTCCAGATCCAGCCGCTCGGCCCCGAGACTGCTGATCGCGTCAACGAGGAACCGCTTGTGCAGTTTCTTGGCGAGCCCCCCCACCGCTTCCACCGGATTGAGCATGCCGGTCGAGGTCTCGTGATGCACCATCGCGACGGTGCCGATTCCCCGCTCGCGCTTTAAGGCCGCATGCACCCGATCCAGCGCCGGCGCCTCGGTCAGCGGCGCCCGAACCTCGACGAGAGGAATCCCGTGGATCTTGGCGATCTGAGCGATCCGGGACCCGTAGACCCCGTTGTTGACTACCAACAGCTTCTTGCTGGGATCGACCGCCGAGAGGATGGCCGACTCGAGCGCGGCGGTCCCGGAGCCGCCGATCAGGACCGAGGTCCAGCGGCCGTCCAATCCCAGCGCGTGAATGAGTTTCGCCCGGACTGCCTCCTGCATGCCGGTGAACTCCTGCTCCCGGTGGCAGATTTCCGGACCGGCCAGCGCGTGCTTGACCCCCAAGCTCAAGAGCACCGGACCGGGACAGAGCAGGATCTGGCGCTTGGTCACCTGCCGGATCGTCTTCTTCGGGTCCGGCGTTTCCACCGGCGGAACGGCCGGAGCCGCCTTGGAGGGGACCGCGACCGGACCGATCCCCTTGCGCAGCACCCGCCGCAGCCGGCGCCGGCGGCGCTGGATCAGCTTGGCGATCATCCGTTTGCGGGGGAAAAAGGCGCCGGCGGACGACTTCTCCTTGTCGGCTGACTGCGACCGGCGCGCCGGCTTGGACCGGCGGGCAGGCCTGGCTCGACGAGCCGGTTTCGATTTGAGCTTCCCCTTGCGCTTCCCTTTTTTCATGACGCGATGGCCTCCATCAATCGTTGTGTGATCCGCTCCGGGTCCGCCTCAACGCGGGGCGCGGCCGGTCCGGTATCGGGCCGGCACTTGATCAGAAGGAAGCGGGGGCCGGCAGCCGGCGCTCCCCACACCTTCCGAATCTGTTCCGGGTGAACCAATCGGTGAACGACCGGATAACCGGCCGCCTCGGCAAGCCGCTCCAGCGGAACAACGCTGGAAAAGGTCGGCTGCTTCCCCGTTGAAACGAACGCCTCGTTGTCCAAAACCACATGGGTCAAGTTCTTGGGCCGGTCGGCGGCGATCATCGGCAGGACACCCAGCCCCATCAAAAGCGCCCCATCCCCGTCCAGGACGACGACCGGCAACTCCGGCCGGGCCACCGCCAACCCCAAGCCGATCGGAGCCGCCAACCCCATCGAGCCGATCATGTAGAAATTCCGGGCTCGGTCCCGGACCACCTGCATGTCCCGGCAAGTGTAACCGGTCGTGCAGATCACAACCTCCTCCTTCAGGAGCTCGGCGACGACGGCAATCGCCTCCCGGGTCGTCATCATGAAACGATCCCCTTGCGCAGCATCAGCGCAGCCGGCCGCCGCTCCCGTTCCAGCCAGGCGGCCGCTTCGTCCACCGCCCCGGCCCAGCCGGCGGCATCCGGCACCCAAACGGGGATCCCGATCTCCTTGAGCAGCGCCTCCCCATGCGCCCCAATCACCCAATGCTCCGGCGCGTCGGCCGGCCCTCCCGACGCGCAGGCCCCATCGGGGCGGGCAGGCGCTCCGCCGAAACCGCGATAACCGATGACCAGCAGGAGCGGAATCCGATAGATCCAGTTGAGACTCATCAGGGCGTTCAGGGAATACCCGAGCCCCGAGTTTTGCATCAGCGCTACCGGCCGCCGGCCGGCCAGGTACGCTCCGGCCGCCAGCCCAACCGCCAGGTCCTCCCGGGGAGCCGGACGATACCGGCCGGGAACCCGGGTCAGTTCCGTGATCAGCGGCGCCAGGATGGAGCAGGCAACGCCGGAGTAGAAATCGAACCCCCGGGCCTCCAGCGCGGCAAGGGCTTCCCCCGCCGGGGCCGCCGGAAGGGTCTTACCGGACACGAACCAGCTCGGCGTCCGAAGAAACGGCCGGCTTCTCCTCCTCCCGGCCCCACCCCATCTCCCGCAGCATGTTCCGGAAGGAACCGGTCGCGTCGGAGACCGCAGTCGGCTCGTAGCCGCAGTGGACCATGCAATCGGCGCAGCGGGGATCCTTCCCCGTCCCGTACCGGTCCCAATCGGTCTCCTCGATCAGCTCCCGGTAGGAATTGACATACCCGTCGCTCATCAGGTAGCAGGGCTTCTGCCAGCCGAAGACATTCCGGGTCGGGTTCCCCCAAGCGGTGCAGCGGTAGTCCCGCTCCCCCCTGAGGAACTCCAGGAAGAAGGAGGAATGGTTGAACCGCCAGCGGGGATCGGCATTGTCCAAGATCTTCCGGAAGAGGGCCTTGGTCTCCTCCCGCTTCAGGAAATGCTGCTGGTCCGGCGCCTTTTCGTAGGCGTAGCCGGGGGAGATCATCATCCCATCCACCCCGAGGTCGGTCAGAAAATCGAACATCCGGCGGAACTCCGTCGGATCGGAACCGAGAAAAATCGTCGTGTTGGTTGAGACCTGAAAGCCGGCCTTCTTCGCCAGCTTGATCCCCTCAACCGCCTGCTTGAAAACCCCCTTGCGGCAGACCGACTTGTCGTGCGTCTCCTCCAACCCGTCCAGATGAATGCTGAACCGGAAATAGGGGGAGGGGGTGTAATCCTTCATCCGCCGCTCCAGCAGCAGGGCGTTCGTGCAAAGGTAGACAAACCGCCGGTGCTTGACCAGCCGGCGGACAATTTCAGGCATCTCCGGATGGATCAGCGGTTCCCCGCCGGCGATCGACACCACCGGCGCGCCGCACTCCAGCGCCGCCTTCTCGCATTCGTCCGGAGAGAGCCGCTTTTTCAGGATATCCTCCGGATACTGGATCTTGCCGCAGCCGGCGCATTCCAGGTTGCACCGAAAGAGGGGCTCCAGCATCAGGACCAGCGCGTACTTGTCGTTCCGTTTCAGCTTCTGCCGGAAGATGTGAGATCCGACCGAAAGCCCCTGCCGCCACGCGATTGCCATTTATCCGTTTCTCCTCAGCTGTTCCCCGGCCTCGATCAACGCCAGCAGGGGAAAATAGGTTCGATACATCGGATATTTCAGGTAGAAAACCCGGGGGAAACCGGTCCCGGTGAACGGCTCTTCCGGCCAGTTGCCGTCCGGCCGCTGCTGCTTCAAAAGGTACTCGACGCCGCGCTTCAAGGCCGGCTCGGCGCTCATCTGGAGATGAAGCAGAGTCATGACCGCCCAGGCGGTCTGCGATGGGGTGGAGGGCCC
>Ga0210019_1001304_pt1 | contig 27199 bp, 28 predicted proteins | sample CryGeyCG2114_020_2_FD_183969 | JGI IMG/M metagenome (GOLD analysis project Ga0210019, IMG submission 183969) | Groundwater microbial communities from aquifer - Crystal Geyser CG11_big_fil_rev_8/21/14_0.20 (SPAdes) (version 2) | ecosystem: Environmental > Aquatic > Deep subsurface > Groundwater ...
TTAAAGGCCCTATTGTTTGGAGTTGGGGTTCCGGTTATATCTTTTTTGGGTATCGTGGGGATGTGGAAGCCTGCCATGCTTCCTTTCCAGTTTAGTAGCGGGATATATAAAGGGCTTTTTGTTTTAGCAATAATTCTGCTCCTGCTCTTTATCTTTGTGACAAGAAACAGAAAAGTAATGATTAAAGCGTTGCTCTACGGTCTAGGCATATCTTTTCAGGGTCTTTTCATCCCGATTTGCATATTCATTTCTCCGATTTTTGCCAGATTGGGATATGGAATCGGAGCCCTTATGGTCTATAAAGCATTCGGAACTAAAATTGAATAAGTTGTATGTCAAAAAAAATTTTAATCATAGAAGACGATAAATTTCTGAAAGAACTGATTGCTCAAAAACTTGTCAAAGAGGGATATAATATCGCCGAAGCGATAGACGGCGAAGAAGGGATAAAAAAGGTCAAAAGCGAGCAGCCGGATTTGGTTTTGCTCGACCTTATTTTGCCCGGAATTGACGGTTTCGAGGTTTTGTCGAAAATGAAAGAAGATTCCAGCTTGGTTTCAATACCGGTAATTATTCTTTCCAACCTTGGCCAAAAAGAGGACGTGGAAAAAGGGTTAAAATTGGGGGCGGCCGATTATCTGATTAAAGCCCATTTCACTCCGGGAGAGATTATCGATAAGATTAAAATCATCCTTAAATAGCAATAATGCCGGAGCTTCCCGAAGTAGAAACAATAGTCAGAGATTTAAACAAAAAGGTCCTGCGGAGGACCTTTGTTGATGTTTGGACGGATTTCAAAAAGACGATTCGTCTTCGTTCCGACTTCGGCGGAAAAGTAAAAAAATCAGACATTTTTAAGGTATTTAAAAAACATGTTAAAGGCAAAAAAATCCTGGATATCCGGCGGAGGGGGAAAAATATTATTTTTAATTTGTCAGATGGTCTGAGTTTATTGATTCACCAGAAATTAACCGGGCATTTGCTTTACGGAAATTGGAATATGAAACGGGGAAAGTGGCTGGCAGAAGAAAAAGGATGGCTGGAAGACTCTGTTAACAGATTTATCCACCTGATGTTTTGGCTGGATAACGGGAGAATGCTTGCGCTTTCTGATTTAAGAAAATTCGCCAAAGTTGAATTATGGAAAAAAGAAGATTTGAGAACGTCCGAAGAAATGAAAAGTTTGGGGGCAGAGCCCTTGGAAAGATCTTTTACCTTCGAGAAATTTAAAAATATCCTCACTAAGCAAAAAGGCAAGATAAAACAAGTTTTGATGAATCAAAAAGTGATAGCCGGGATAGGGAACATTTACTCAGATGAAATTTTATGGGGAGCAAAAGTTCACCCGTTCAAAGAGATAAAGAGATTAAGCGATGAAGAAATTAAGAAGATTTATCAAGCGATGAGAGAAATTTTACCAAAAGCGATTGAATTGGGTGGCGAGAGCATTTCCGATTTCCGAAGAATTTCCGGAGAAAAAGGGGGTTTCGATCCTTTAAGAAAAGTTTACAGAAGGGAAGGCGAAAAATGCGGTCGTTGTGGTATAATTATTAAAAGAGTAAAATTAGCCGGAAGGTCGGTTCATTTTTGCCCCAATTGTCAAAAATTCTAAGTTTCAAAAAGGTCGAAGAAAATAAAATCTTATAAAAAAATGACAGTAACAATTTCTGAAATTATTTGGGCAATCGATGCACTTTTGGCTTTTATTTGCGGAGTGAGAATTTATCAAGCATACCGAAATACCCAAGACAAGGCAGTGGGCGATTATGCTAAATTCTTTACTCTCTTTGGTTTTGGTTTTGTTGGTGCCGTCATCGCCGATCCTATAATGCCGGGTGAATTTAATACTAAACTTACTATTGTTATCAGTCTCTTTGTGATGTTTTCAGGAATGGCTTATTTGGCCCGAATGGCTACTGCTTTAGCATACCCCAAATTCGAAAAGCAGGCTTTTTGGACAGTGATGATAGGCAATATTTTAACCGTCATCGCCAATCTTAAGTATTATCTATTTGCTCCGACCCGGGCGCCATTTTTAGATCCAAACACTGGGATGTTCGTCATAAATTTCCCGGTAATTGTGACAATTTTAGTAGTTCTGATAGTGGTCTTTGCTATGTTTGTTCCGGGGATTGTTTTTATCCGCAAAGCTTTAAATATTCAAGATAAGGCAGTAAGGGCGAGAGGAATGCTTTTGGGTTCCGGTTTGATTCTGTTTGCGGTTGGGTTTATGGCTTGCGGCGCAGCTAAAACAGTCATGCCTATGCAAATTAGCCATCTATTTATCGCCTCTTCTTATCTGCCATTCTTGGTGGTGACTTTCTATGTTATCAGAAAAAAAGTGCCAGAAGCTATTCCTACGGTTCAAGCTGTGACAGCTGTTGCTCCAAAAATTCGCTGGTAAAATATTGAAAAAAATAGATTTTTTAGCTTTTTTGACATTTTTTCTCCGCGGTTTTTTAAATAAAACAAGCTATGCTTATTTTTCTTTATGGCCAAGATACATACAGGATGCGGGAGAAATTAAAAGAATTAGTCGAAGAATATAAAAAGGTTCATAAAAACGTTTTAACTTTGAAATCTTTTGAGGAAGAAAATTTGAATTTCGACGAAATTAAAAATGAAGCAAAAATATCTTCAATTTTCCAGGAAAAAAAGTTAATAATCTTTAAAAATGTTTTGTCTCTCCTGAAAAACGAACCTCGTTTTATGGGTCTGTCAAACGATTTGCAAAAATCGGACGATATAGTCATATTCCTTGAAGAAAAAGATTTTAACGGAAAGAATGAACTGGTTAAATTTTTAATGAAAAATGCAAAATCCCAGGAATTCCAGCTCCTGAACAATGATAAATTAAAAAACTGGGTCAAAAAAGAATTTGAAAATTACGAAGTAAAAATTGATTCGACAGCTTTAGAAAAACTTATTAATTTTGTTGGTAATGATCTCTGGCAGATGAGTAATGAAATAAGAAAGTTAGTTAACTACAAAAGAGGAGAAAAAATTAAAAAAGAGGATGTTGCGCTTTTAGTTAAACCAAAAATTGAGAGTGATATTTTTGCTACCATTAATTCTATCGCAGCGAGAAATAAAAAAGAGGCTCTGAGTTTAATTCATAAACATTTAGAAAAAGGGGACAATCCTTTGTATCTTCTTTCTATGATTAATTTTCAGTTTCGCAATCTGCTAATTATCAAAGACCTTATTCAAAAGTATCGATCCCCTTACACCCTTTCAAAAGTTACTAATCTTCATCCTTACATTATTAAAAAAAGCTACTCTTTGGCTCAAAAGTTCACCATTCAAGAACTAAAAAAAATCTACCAAAAAATTTTTCAGGTAGATTTAGCCATTAAAACCGGTCGGGTTTCTCCGGAAGCCGCTCTGGACCTGTTTCTCGCCGGAATTTAAATTACGCTCGATTTATCGATCGGGTGATTCTCGATTTTGTTCTTGAAGCCGTATTCTTTTTGATTAATCCCGTTTTTCCCGCTTTGTCCAATAATTTGTAAACCTGAGGCAAAAGTTTCTTTACTTCGTTAATTGCCGAGCTTTCGCCGCGCGAAAGCGAAGGTGGAAAAGAGGATTTATCCTCTTTGACCTTCTTCTGATAAGGCGATGAACTTTGTTCATCTTCACGCTTCGCTTGCGCTCGCGTAATTAAATTTCTCACCTCCTTTAAAAGGCTTTTTATTTTTCTCTTTTTTTGGACGTTCCGAGTTCTTCTCCTCAGACTTTGACGAAGCGATTTTTTTGCTGCTTTAGTAATCGGCATATTAGTTTCATATTAAATCATTTTATCTTTTTTATCAACCCTTCGATCCCCTCAGGGTTGATCCTGAGCGTAGTCGAAGGATCAAGTCGCGGATTTCCGCGGCTCTTTCAAAATCTAAGGATTTGGCCGCCTCTTTCATCTCTTTTTCCAAAAGCCCCGTACCAGAAACTTCGTTTCGGTACGGGACTAGTCCAGCACCGTGCTTTGCTCTGGTGCTGGGTTTTTTATCCTGAATTGCCCAAAATTCCGACAGGACCTCCGCTTTTTTTGCGAAAGGCCATTCTCTGATTTCTTTCACGACGGGTTGAGGCGTTATTTTATTTTTTTTATTGTATTCCGATTGAATTTCCCTTCTCCTTTTTATCTCTTTCATGGCCGAACTCATTGATTTCGTCATTTTGTCTGCGTACAATATAACCCGTCCTTCCAGGTGCCTTGAGGCCCGGCCCATAGTTTGAATCAGGGTGGTTTCCGACCTTAAAAATCCCTCCTTGTCGGCATCCAAAATGGCAACCAAAGAAACCTCCGGCAAGTCCAGGCCCTCTCTCAGAAGATTTATCCCAACCAGAACATCGTATTTACCCTCCCTTAGTTCTTTAAGGATTTGAGGTCTTTCCAAAGTTTTAACTTCAGAGTGAAGCCATTGGGAGGAAACGCCTTCTTCCGCCAAATAATCAGAAAGGGCCTCGGCTAGTCTTTTGGTCAGAGTTAAGGCCAGGGTTCTTTGTCCTTTTTTAGTCCCTTTTTTAATTTCCTCCGTCAGGTCTTTAACCTGATTTTTTGTCGGCCTGATTTCAATGGACGGCTCCAATAACCCCGTCGGCCTGATTAATTGTTCTATAATATGCCCCGTACCAGAAACTTCGTTTCGGTACGGGACTAGTCCAGCACCGTGCTTTGCTCTGGTGCTGGGTTTTTTGCTAGCTTGTTTCATTTCGTATTCTCCCGGCGTAGCGGAAACATAGATTGTTTGGTTTATTTTTTCTTCGAATTCTTTTGAAGTCAAGGGTCGATTATCAATGGCCGAAGGCAATCTGAACCCGTATTCAATCAAAATTTCTTTTCTGGCTTTGTCCTGGACCGCCATGGCGCGAATTTGAGGCAGAGTTTGGTGGGATTCATCAATAAAAACAAGAAAGTCTTTTGGAAAGTAATCCAATAAGGCGAAAGGCGCCTGGCCCGATTTTCTGAATTCCAAATGTCTGGAATAATTTTCAATTCCGTGGCAGAAACCCGTTTCTTTTAACATCTCCAAATCATAATTTGTTCTTTGTTCAAGGCGTTGGGCTTCTAACATTTTTTTTCTTTTTTGCAGTTTTTTTAGTTGTTCCTGCAGTTCAAGTTTTATGTTTTCAATGGCGATATTTACTTTTTCTTGGGGAGTCACCCAAAAATGAGCAGGAAAAAGTTGGTATTTGGCGTTTAGCATCTGGTATTTGGGAGTTAAATCAGCGGGCGAAATTGAGATTCTATCGATTTCGTCGTCCTCCAATTCTACTCTTAAAATTTCCTTACCGGTTACTAAATAGATATCAACGATATTCCCACGGACTCTGAAAGCGCCGGGCTTAAAATCAACGTCATTTCTTTGATATTGCAAAGAGGTCAGATGGCTCATAAAATCTTTTCTTTTGATTTTTTGGCCGGATTTGATCTCCAAAGAAACTTTTTGATATATTTCTGGGCTGCCAATATTGTAAATGCAAGAAACCGAAGCGACCACGATCGCGTCTTTGCGGGTTAATAAATCCTGCGTGGCAGCATGTCTTAATCTGTCAATTTCCTCATTAATCTTGGCGTCTTTTTCGATATAAGTATCGGTTTGCGGAATATAGGCCTCGGGCTGGTAATAGTCATAATAAGAGACGAAATAATTTACCGAGTTTTCCGGAAAAAATTCCTTAAATTCCTGATACAATTGAGCGGCCAAGGTTTTATTATGGGAAATTATCAAAACGGGTCTTTGGATTTTTTCAATTACCTTCGCCATAGTAAAGGTTTTCCCGGAACCCGTCACTCCTAAAAGCACCTGATGTTTCGCTCCGGCTTTTAAATTTTTCACCAATTGAGCTATGGCATCCGGCTGGTCGCCAGTCGGCTTAAACTTCGAAACCAATTTAAACATATTTATTTTCATTGATAATCTAACTAATTAAACGTACGTTTTATTTGTTAGATAGTTAGATTCAAACCTTAAAGGTCTTTCGCAGAAAATGATCATCTTCTAACTGACTTACTTCTAAAATTTGAATTTGTCGTTTACTGGCTCCTAAAAATTCTCTTAGGAAATTTATTTCTTCCTGGCATTTAAAAGGATATATCCAAACGCTTTTTTGAAAAAAATAAAAACCAAATTCTTTTAATTTTCTCCGGAATACATTACGCACAACAGCCGAGGAATTAGGAATGTCAAAAATAACAATCCGCCATTTTTTATCCCATTTTTTGGGTCTTTCAATATATAAATCATCAATCTGGTATTTTCCGGCCCTCTTTTTTCCTTCTTTAGTTAAGGCGATACAAACATCATGACCTTGCTTTTTAAATTGTAAGAGCCCTTTTTTCTTTAAATACCAAAACGTGTTGGTAAATTTTTTTCTAAAAACCTTTTTATTTTTGAAGATAGTTCGGCTCAGGGAAAATGTAAAATAAGGCGAAGAAAATGCAATATAAATCATACCTGCGAGAAGGAGATATTTGAGAATTTCTTTGGCATAATATTTCGTCTTTAATTTCCGTATGGGTCTCATGGTATTACCAACAAAATAAACGTACGTTTAATTTGTTAGATTGATTATATTACATATTATTATAACTCAGGTAGATTACTAAGGCAATGCATGTAAGTAATATATATCCGTAAACAAACATAGGTTCCTCGATGGTTGACAAAAATATGATTATTTGTTATGATGTTTTATCTATCAGGTCAAATATGAGAAAGGAGGTAAAAATAGTTCTTTGGTATTGAGTCTGTCGGGCCTGAGCCGATTCAAAAAAGGAAAAATAAAACATAGGAGGTGTTGTTATGGCGACGTTACACGTTGTCACCGGCGACCAATACAGAATAATTGACCGCCGGATGAGAGAAATCAAGCGACAGCTCGACCAAGACGGAGGCAGCCCGCTTGATCCCGAATGGGTTGCTGGAGAGCTTCAACGTATTATTGACGCCAGCGGAAAAGTCTTAACCGAGATAACTGACTGGCAGCAGTTCTACCACGACCTTTTCGGGCTCGAGATAGACCTTTTAGGCCTGTCGGTTCCGGCGAAAAAGAAGGGTTTCGACCGTCTTGTCATTGTGGCCCAGGGGATGACTCTCCAGCGGCTCTACGACAATTGTGTCAAACTTTGCCCCTGCTGGAAGTGGACCGATGATGACTTGGACAAAATCGTTCAGTCAGAGCGGACCGCCAAAGACGGCACTTACGCTGTCTGGTTCCGGGACGTGGTTGAGGCGGATGAGGAGCTAAAAAACCTCTCTGCCAATGACCTAAAAGAAAAAGGCATTCCCGGGATCACTTTGGAGGAAAGACTCCTTATGGAGCTCAAGTACTTCAAAGAGACCGGTAACCATCTGGATATAAAGAGCTGGACGCTCTGTTCGGGTTCGCGCTGCTCCGATGGCAGGGTTCCGGGCGTCAGCTGGTACTCGGGCAGGCTGGGGGTCGATTGGTGTCGTCCTGGTGGTGCCGGTGGCAGCCTGCGTTCCCGCCGAGCAGTTTCTTGCTAAATCTCGTAATTTGTACCTTGTACCCTTGGGGGTTGACTTTCGAGTCAACCCCCGTATTTTTTATCTTTGAGTTTTTGTATATAATATACTTGGCTGATACAATCGGCTGAGCATATAATGTTTTATGTGCTTAGTAGCGGTTTGCCTCGCAAAAAAGAAACTGCTTGTCTGGTTTTAAAGAAGATTTGTCTTTTTTTAGATAATGCTTCGTAAATCATTCCGGCAGAGAGCCGGTTAACTCAGATAATTTTATTATAAGATTGTCGGTGAATTAGATGAAGCCAGACAAACAAACGGGTTCGCGCTACTCCAATGGCAAGGTTCCCAACGTCAACTGGAACTCGGACAAGCTGAAGGTCGATTGGTATCATCCTGACAATGCCAATGACAACCTGCGTTCCCGCCAGAAGTTTCAACTAAAGAAAGAAATCCCGAGATTATCGGGATTTCTTTAGTAGAATTATTTTGAAAATTGTTAAAATCCCTTCAGATACCTTATCCAGCCATTTGTCATTTTAGAAATTTCCTGTAAATCCGATTCAAAGTCTATATATTTTCTATTTTCAACAATACCCAACTCATAAGCAATTCTAATCAATCTTTTTAAAACCTCTATTTTTATTCTGGCTGAATTTAATATTAAAAGTTTGTTTATTTTTATTTCTAAAGAAGCGGTAATTATCAAATCTATAATTTCAAGACAGATATTTTCTATTTTTAGATAGATTCCAAAGCGGTCTCTTTTCGGTATTCTTGGTGAAACCGAATAAATCTTTTTGTAAAACTCGCAAACTTTATGAACCAAAGGAACATTAAACTTGGAGGCGTCGGGGGGGGGCGTTAAATGTAAAATTTTCCATAATGTTTTTGAAGAAATAATCTCTCTTGAAAATTTATTTTCGGCTTGGCAGGAATTTCGCCTCGGCAAAAGAAATAAACCGGGCGTCCAGGAATTTGAATACAATTTAGAAGACAATATCTTTCAACTCTATCGGGAATTAGAAGACAGAACTTATCGTCATTCCTATTATACCTCGTTTTATATCCAAGACCCCAAATTAAGGTATATTCATAAGGCCAGAGTTAAAGACAGGGTTTTGCACCACGCGGTTTTCAGAATTTTATACCATGTTTTTGATCCGACTTTTATTTTTGATTCTTATTCTTGCCGATTGAAAAAGGGAACCCACAAAGCAGTAAACCGGCTTCAACAATTTGCCAAAAAGGTTGGCAAAAATAATGCCACAGATTGCTTTATTTTAAAATGCGACATCAAAAAGTTTTTTGACTCAATTGACCAAGATATTTTGATTTCTTTAATTGAAAAGCAAGTTAGGGACAAAGATGCAGTGTGGTTAATTAAAAAGATTGTTAAAAGTTTTTCAATTTTGCCACATAAAGGACTACCCCTGGGCAATATTACCAGCCAGCTTTTCGCCAACATTTATCTTAATGAATTAGATCAATTTATTAAGCATAAATTAAAAATAAGATGTTATATTCGCTACTGTGACGATTTCGTGATTTTAAGCGATAACAAAGAATACTTAGAAAATCTCATTTATACAATAAACAGTTTTCTTAAAGATAGATTGAAATTATCTCTCCATTCAGATAAGATTAAAATAAGAAAGTATCATCAAGGCATAGATTTTTTAGGTTATGTAAGTTTTCCACACTACCGTATTTTAAGGATAAAAACCAAGAAAAGAATGTTCCGAAAGATAGAACAAAGGATTGAAGAATTAAAACAAGGCAAAATTTCAAGAGCATCTTTTGATCAGACAATCCATTCTTATTTTGGCGTATTAAAGCACTGTAATTCCTACAAATTACAACAAAAGTTAGAAAGTAAAGTTTATCAAAATACAACAAGATGAAAGATTTGATCAAAAAATTTATTCCTTCTTTTTTGCTTAGCTGGTATCATTTTGGATTGGCTTTTTTAGGCGCGGTTTTATACGGGTTTCCGGCGCGAAAATTAAAAGTAATCGGAGTGACGGGCACCAATGGGAAAACTACGGTAGTTGAATTTATAACAAAAATTTTCGAAGAGGCGGGATTAAAAGTCGCTTCCCAGTCATCCGTCAGATTCAAAATTAAGGATAAAGAATGGCCGAATACTTTTAAAATGACGATGCCCGGCCGTTTTTTCATTCAGAAATTTTTAAGGCAGGCGGTGAAAGCTAACTGCCAATATGCGATTGTGGAGGTCACTTCCGAGGGGATAAAACAGCACCGCCACCGTTTTATTGATTTTGAAGCAGCAGTTTTTACGAATTTGGCTCCCGAACACATTGAGGCTCACGGCGGATTTGAAAACTACAAAAAGGCCAAAGGAAAACTTTTTCAGACAACTAAAAATATCCATATTATTAATATTGACGACAAAAACGCTGATTATTTTCTCCAATTCAAGGCTCGGAAAAAATATACGTATGGATCAGAAAAGGGCGATATTAATGCCAGAAACACCCGATTCAAGCTGCAATTAATTGGCGATTTTAACGTCTACAATGCTTTGGCGGCGATTTCCGTGGGAATATCCCAGGGAATCAGCTTGGAGACTTGCGAAAGGGCGGTAGGAATGGTTAAGGGGGTACCCGGTAGAATGGAATTAGTGGTTCAAGAACCTTTTAAAGTTTTTGTCGATTATGCCTTTACCCCAAACGCCTTGGAAAAAGTTTATCAAACCCTGAAACCCGAAAATAAAAGGCGAAGAGATAAATCTCTTCTTTACCCTTCGTTGCGGCTTGGGCGAATGATTTGTGTTTTGGGCGCTTGCGGCGGAGGCCGGGATAAATGGAAAAGAAAGGTGCTGGGTCAAATCGCTGCAAAGTATTGCGATGAAGTTATTGTTACCAATGAAGATCCGTACGATGAAAACCCGATGGAGATTATCGATCAGGTGGCAAACGGTGCGGGTCCTAAAGCAAAAAAAATATTGGACAGAAGAGAGGCTATCAATAAATCACTAAAATCGGCACAGGAAAGTGATGTGGTGATAATTACCGGTAAGGGCTGCGAACCGTGGATAGTTGAGGCTCGCGGCAAAAAAATACCTTGGGACGACCGCCAAATTGTAAGAGAAGAATATGAAAAAATACGAAATTTTAGAGCATAAGGCGGATTTGAAAATCCGGGCTTTCGGGAAAACGAAAGAAGAGCTCTTTTTAAACATGCTTTCGGGAATGAGCGAAAACATGAAACCCGAATTGCAAAAACCCGGAGAAAAAACAAAAAGAAAAATCAAATTGAGCTCTTTTGACTTTCAGGCTCTTTTGGTTGATTTCTTAAGCGAGATTTTATATTTAAGCCAGGTGAACAAAGAAGTTTTTTTTGAGGCGAAATTTAAAAAATTTACTGATAAAGAAATTGAAGCCGGAATCTCAGGCCAAAAAGTTGAGAGATTTGGCGAAGATATCAAAGCTGTAACCCACCATAATTTAGAAATAAAACAAACCAAAGATAAAACTTGGGAGGGGACAGTATTATTCGATATTTAATAAAGCCCTTTCATAATTTAAGGAGGAAATTTGTGATGGCAGAAAAAAATAATTTAGAATGCCCAAATTGCGGTAAAAAGACGATAGCAAAGCCAAGAGTTTATTATGAAGTTTTCAGAAAGACAAGACAGCCGGATGGTGTTTGTGGAAACTGCGGTGCTTTTTACTGGAAACGTCCCGGAACGGCCATTCCTTCCATCATCATTAAATCTGTAGAACAAAAAGAGGGACAAGAGCCAAAAAAATGGGACTGGTTTAAAGCATTTACAGAGCAAGAAGAGAAAAAGAAAAGAATAAGAAAAGGACATTCCCCGTAAAAGAGCCGTAACTGAAAGGCGGCTCTTTTTTAATTGAAATTACCTTAAAAATTAGATAAAATTAACCATCACTATGCAAAAGTCAGATTTTAAAAAAATAAATAATTATCTTTGGGAAGTGCCAAAAAGTTATGAAATATATTAACCTTAAAATGCCTGAACATTCTTATTTTTTCGGTTTTGCTCAAACAGATGGTAGTTTAACAAAATCTTCAAGAAATCGAGGGAAATTACAAATAGAGATAGGAGAAAAAGATTTGCACATATTAAGGTCTTTTAAGAAATTATTTCCTTTAATTTATTCTTCTATTAGAACCAGGGTTAGAGATACTAACTTTAAAAAGCATTACAGAAGTTATGTGCTGGCCATATTTAATATGCAATTCAGGGAAGAAATCAACGAATCAGGAATTCAATATGGTAAAAAATCAGAAAATAACTTTCCTCCTAATGGTCATTTTTGCGAAAGGGATTACATTAGAGGTTTATTAGACGGAGATGGTAGTATCGGAATGAGGCTTGGTAAGTATCCCTTCGTCAGTTTCACAGTAAAAAGCGAACGATTGAAAGATTATCTTCTTAATGTGATAGAAAAAATCACAAAAGAAAAGAAAAAATTGGATAGAAATCGAAGAGATAATATTTATAATATCATGCTTAATAGAGAAAAAGCGCAAAAATTTATTAACTACCTGTATTATTCGGGTTGTTTAACTCTTAAGAGAAAATTCAAAAAGGCTAAGGCAATACTGCTATGGGAAAGACCTAAGAGTTTAAAGAAGATTTTTCGGAATGAATGGCACAATTGGGAAGATAATTACGTATTAACTCATGCACTCGAAGAAAGTTGCAAGTATCTTAAAAGAACAGATAAAAGTGTAAAAATGAGACTTTGGCATCTTAAACATAAAAAAAATAACGCCAATGTTTTATGAGAAAAGAAGATTTTATCAAAATAAATGATTGGTTGTGGGAGATTCCTAAATCTTACAGAAATGATATGAGGGTTCCTGCGAGAGTTTATGCTTCAGAGAAGATACTCCAAGAAACAGAAGATGAAGCCTTAATTCAGTTAGTGAACACGACTACTTTGCCAGGAATTATGAAGTACGCTATTGCAATGCCTGATATTCACTCAGGCTATGGTCCTCCAATTGGTGGGGTGGGGGCGATAAAATTACCGGAAGGAGTAATTTCCCCCGGTTTTGTTGGGTATGACGAGAATTGCGGTGTCCGTTTATTGCTATCAGGACATACCGAAGAAGAAGTTAGTCCTTATTTAGACAGATTAACAACCGAGATACAAAAAGAAGTTCCTTCTGGTTTAGGCAAAGGGAGACAAACAAAGCTTTCTATTGAGCAAATTGATAGAATTTTGGAAGGAGGAGTGCCATATTTAGTTAAACAAGGCTATGGCGAAAACGAGGATATTGAGAATTGTGAAGAAAAAGGAAAAATGACTGAAGCCGATGCCTCTTGCGTTTCGAATCAAGCTAAGAATCGGGGGAGAGATCAGGTTGGGACTCTCGGGAGTGGAAATCATTTTTGCGAAGTGCAAAAAATAGAAGAGATTTTTGATGAAGAAACAGCTCAGGAATTTGGTTTATTTAAAGATCAAATCGTTGTTATGGTGCATACGGGGTCGAGAGGACTTGGTCACCAAAATTGTACGGATTATTTAAGAATAGTGGTGAATGCCATGTCTAAATATGGAATAAAGTTGCCGGACAGAGAATTGGCTTGTGTACCATTTAATGCGTCCGAGGGTCAAAGATTTTTTAGAGCAATGTCTGCTGCTTGTAACTACGCTTGGTCAAATAGACATATGATAACTCACTACGTCAGAAAAGCTTGGAAATCAATTTTAGGAGAAAAAGCAAATTTAAGATTACTTTATGACGTTGCTCACAATATTGCTAAAGTTGAGAATCACGAGGTTGATGGAGAAAAAATAAAATTAATTATCCACAGAAAAGGCGCAACAAGAGCTTTTCCGCCTAATCATTTTGAAATTCCAGAAAGATATAAAAAAACCGGGCAACCGGTAATTATCCCTGGCTCAATGGGGACAGCCTCTTATGTTTTAGTCGGAACCGAGAAATCAAAAGAAGCTTGGCACACTGTTTGCCACGGCGCAGGCAGGACAATGTCCCGGCATGCGGCAGTCAGAGCGATGTCCGGCGAGGAGGTGGTAAAAAATTTGGAATCAAAAGGTATTATTTGTAAATGTTGGTCTCTGAGGGGCATTGCCGAAGAGGCGCCCCAGGCCTATAAAGACGTTGACGAAGTGGTGGAAGTGGTGCATAATGCAGGATTGTCGAGAAAAGTGGCGAGATTGACGCCTCTGGCAGTAATTAAAGGAGAGTAGTTAATGAAGAAAATGCCAAAATCTTTAAGAAAATACATCCGTGGAGAAAAAGCCCGAATCCGCCGGGATTTTTTCGGTTTCAAGAAGCAAAAAGAATTGATAGATGAGTTATACAAAAAATTTTTGAAACAACCCGTCGTAGAAAAAACAGAAAAGATAAAGAAAACTGTCCCGCTGTAAGCGGGACAGTTTTTAGCTTGTCCTGAAAACATTGAAGGATTAGAATAAAGTCATGCGTACAGGAATTGCTACAGTCCCCTTGGATTACGGTCGCTGTCCGCGCTGGTTGTTTGAAAGAATGGAGAGGTTAGGCCGGGGCATTGCCATTGCCATTGTCGAGGAATTTGGGCCGGAAGAATTTTTAAAGAGGCTGTCGGATCCGGTCTGGTTCCAATCCTTGGGCTGCGTCATGGGTTTTGATTGGAATTCTTCGGGGTTAACGGTAACCACTCTCGGAGCCTTGAAAGCCGGTCTTTTTGAAATCCAAGACAGATTGGGCATTTACGTCTGCGGCGGCAAAAGAGAATCAAGGAAAACGCCGGAAGAAATAGAAGCCTACGGCATTTCCAGACAATTTTCTTTCGCTCCAAATTTGATTTATGCTTCCAAAATGGCGGCAAAAGTGGATTCTTCTTTAATCCAATCGGGATACCAGATTTACCAGCATAATTTTCTTTTCACTAAATCCGGCAATTGGGTTGTAGTCCAGCAGGGAATGAATACCGGGAATCAAACTGCCAGGCGCTATCATTGGCTTTCTTCGATACTAATGAATAAAAAAAAGGATAAGCCTGATTTTATAGAAGAGCCGCATTCGGGGATTGCTTCGCAGATAAAAGGAAAACCGTTAAATTTAACGGCCAAAGAAAGCGACGGCAACAGGACTGTTTCCTTGGGACTGGTCAAGGAAGAGCCAAAGAAGTTTCTTAAAGATTTAGATTTAATCCAAACTAAAAGAGAAAAAAATATTACTTCCATGTCTCTTCCAAATAAAGAATTTTTTTGGCATCCCGTAGTCAAAGAAAAGTTTGATTTGAAAAGGCTGCAAAAGACCATTTTCGCCGTTAACGACCAAAAGCCGGAGGATTTTGAAAAAATGCTGTCCTTAAAGGGAGTGGGGCCGAAAACAATCAGGGCTTTGTCTTTGGTGGCGGAAATAATTTACGGCGCCAAGCCTTCTTATGAAGATCCGGCAAGGTATACTTTTTGCGTAGGAGGAAAGGATAATGTCCCGATGCCCATCGACAAAGGAGTCTATGATCGAGTTATAGAAATTATGGGAAAAGGGATTAAAAAAAGCGATATTTCTCTTCGCGAGAAAGCCGAAGCTCAAAGAAGGTTAAGCAACTTAACATGAAAAACTATTCTTCTAATCGTGCTCAAAAAGGAAAAACAGCTTATCGAACGCCAGATAGATTTATTTATAAACAAGTTTTAAAATCTGCCAAAGAAAAATGCCGAGTAAAGAAAAAATCTTAGAAAAATTGGCAAGCCAGATTAGAAAGTGCCGAAAATGTTCCCTTTGGCGGATGAGAAAAAACACTGTACCTGGCGAGGGACCTGCCAACGCGAAAATTATGGTAATAGGCATGGCTCCCGGGGTTCAAGAAGATAAAATAGGGAAGCCATTTGTAGGAAGAGCGGGTAAGTTTTTAAACGAATTATTTAAAATAGCCAAAATTGAAAGAGGAAAAATATTTATTACTTCACCTCTTAAATGTTTACCCCAGCCGCCACCGAATCGAAAGCCCACAAAAGAAGAAATCAAAGCTTGCCTACCATATTTAAAAAAACAAATCGAAATTATTAATCCTCAAAAGTTTATTTTACTTGGTGAAGTTGCTTTCTTGGTATTTTTCCCAGACGAGAAATTAAAAGATTTTCGAGGGAAATTTATTAAAAAAGGCGGCAAAAAATATTTTATCAGTTATCATCCTGCCGCAGGCATCAGGTTCCAGAAATTCAGGAAAATATTGGAAAAAGATTTCAGGAAGCTTTCCGGACGTTTTTAACCATGTAAGTGTCCTTCAGCTTATAACCTGATTTTCGGAAATAATCTCTCGCTCCGATTCCCGCGATTACGGAAATATTTTTTAAATTATATTCTTTCCCTGTTATTTTCTCCGCTTCTTTTATCAGTCTTTTCCCCAATCCTTTGTGTTGTGGCGAAATTAGGAGTGAAGTCGGGCTTTCTCCTATGGGATGGAGCTGGCCGTAAGTGTGAATTTCCCTGATTATCGCCTTATTTTCTGAGGAAATGCGTAAGCGCAATAAACTGTAAAGTTTGGTTCTGTTTTTATTTTCGAAACTTAGAAATATTTCTTTACCGTCCGAAGCCGAATAATCTTCCCGAAAAAGATAAATTTTTTCTTTAGGTGTATAACTTTCCTTTACTTCCCGACACCTGATGCATTTACACTTCCAAGCGCCAGCGAAGGAGGAAGAAGAAGATTTATCTTCTTCGCCCTGCTGATTTTTCTTTTTCATATCTTCCATTAATAATTGCCGTAAATTGGAAATTTTAGCGGGTCCCGAAACCACGCTTTTTGAAGGAATGTCCCTGGTTATCCTTTGGATCCTGATATAATAAGGGATTTCTTTTTTTATTGATTCAATCAGATTCATCAGTTGTTGTTTTGTATAGGGACGATATTCCCCCTTTTTCCATAATTTATATAAGGGGGCCTCTTTTAAAAGCGCGCAAGGATAAATTTTCAAAAGATCGGGCTGGAAGCGGGAATCGGAGAACAATTCTTTGAACATTTTTTCATCATGTTTCAAATCGGAACCCGGCAGATTTGGCATCATCTGGTATAAAACTTTAAATCCGGCATCTTTTAAAAGTTTTGTCGCCAAAATCGTTTCTTTGACCCCGTGTCCCCGAAAATTCAGTTTCAAGACGTTGTCATAAATCGACTGGACCCCCAATTCAACCATTGTAACCCCCAATTTTCTCATCCGTTGGATCTCTTTTGCGTTAATAAAATCGGGCCTCGTCTCAACTGATAATCCCACGACTCTGTGTTTTGTTTTTTCATTTAATCTTTGGGCCATTTTTAAATTTTTGCTGTTTTTTTTATTGCACGCCTCAAAGCATCTTTTAATAAACCAATCTTGGTATCTTTTCGGATAAAAAGACCATGTTCCGCCGACCGTTCTCAGTTCTATTTTATCCGTCGGGTGGCCCTCCCATTCCAGCATTTCTATTCTTTTCCCGACCTGCAGATAAGGATCGTAGTTTAATCTTTTAGCCCTTTCCACTGCCGGTTCTCCGGAAACATAACTTTTGGGAATGCCTGATTCCTGCGGACAATAAAGGCATCGGCCGGGGCAGGGATAGGGCTTGGTTAAAACCGAAATATTTACGATTCCCGAGAGCGAACGGACGGGTCTGGTTTTGAGGAGCGACTCGACAGTAATCGATTTTTTGATCTTTCTCTTTTTTAATAATTCATGGTAAGTTTTCAGTAGAGCGATATTATTCGGGCAGGGGATTTTATGCTTTTTGGCCGTTTTTCTTTTGATTCCAGCCAAAACATCCCGATTTTTTACTTCGGATTTCGAAAGATATAAAATCATTGATTCTAAAGCGTTCATGGACAAAAAATACGCTGAATATTTATTGGAGAAAACTCGTCAAGATTATAATCAGATTGCCGATGATTTTTCAAGGACTAGAACTTACGTTTGGGAGGAGCTGGGTTTTTTCAGGGAATACGCGCTTCGGGGAGACAAAATTCTGGATTTGGGTTGCGGAAACGGCAGATTGTATGAATTATTGAAAGAAAATTCAGTTGATTATTATGGAATAGACAACTCGGAAAAACTGATAGAAATCGCTAAAATTCGTTATCCTAAAGTTAAGTTTCTGGTTGCCGATGCTTTAAACTTACCATTTCCGGACAGTTTTTTCGATAAGGTTTTCAGTATCGCCGTTTTACATCACATTCCTTCAGAAGAGTTGAGATTAAAATTTTTGGAGGAAATAAAAAGAGTTTTAAAACCTGAAGGATTCCTGATTATAACCCTTTGGAAATTCCACGCTTTCAAAGATTTGTGTTTAATAAGCAAATACGCAATTTTGAAATTATTCGGGAAATCGAAAATGGATTGGAAGGATTTTTTTGAACCCTGGGGCAAAAAAACCGAAAGATATTATCATTATTTTTCAAAAAAAGAATCGGCGTGTCTGCTAGAAAAAGCGGGATTTAAAATTAAAAAATGTGATATTGTAAGAAACAGAAGGGGCAACCGGCAAAATATTTATTTAATTGCAGAAAAATAACGCCCTAAACAAAACTTTATTAAAAAGTTTTGTCGGGCTCGATAAATTTATTAAGAAATTTGTATAGAGCCCCCATAGCTTAACGGACAAAGCGCGACCCTCCGGAGGTTGAGATTTCCGTTCGATTCGGAATGGGGGCACCCTAAATCGATTTCATCGATCGGGTGCTCGGCAGTTCGATTACTGTCTAGAGCACAAAATTGTGGATAAAATGGGGAGAAATTCCAAGGATTGACACATTCGACATAACTTAGTGTTAATCTCCTTGAGTCTGATCCTCGGAGCCATCCTTCGCTAAAACTTTGGGATGGCAAGCAAAGATATATGATAAAGGCATGTTCTTTAGGACATTGTGTTATAATGGAACTATGAAGTGTCCAAAGTGCAAAAAAAAATTATCGGAGAAAATCAAAATCGGCGATGTCAAAATTGATCGTTGCCCCAAGTGCGGCGGACTTTGGTTTATTGCGTCTGGCCAAAGATAAAAAAGCGTCGGAAGCCAGATGGGTGGATGCCGAGATCAAGGATAAAAGCATTAACTGGTTTCAATTTAAACTCTGGAAAGATAAGGGAAAATTTAAAGCCAAAAAAGAAATAGAATACTGCCCGATTGACGAAATACCTCTTTACAAACTTAATTACGGCGATACGCCGATTGAAATTGATGTTTGCGGCGTCTGTTACGGCATCTGGCTTGATAAAGGCGAGTTCAAGAAAATTATTGATTACGTAAAAAACAAGGCTGAATACGAGATGCTTTACAATTACGCGAAAAATCTGGCGCAAGAGACAAAAGAAATTTTTGTCGGACCGGAGAGTATCAAATCCGAAACAGCGGACCTGCTGATGCTTATCAAACTCTTGAAGTATAAATTAATGGTGCAGCATCCGGAATTGGTTAAATTAATTTCTAATCTACCGTTAACGAAGTAGGGTAAAAAAGGTCGAAGGATTTTAAAATTAAATCTTAACAAAATAAAAATATGGATAATATAAACGTAAACCAAAGAATAAAAGACATAAAACCAGGAAAAGTTATTTCCCGCATAATTATTGGAATGTTTGTCCTAACGTTTATTCTTGGCGCTTTTGGAACCATAGGAGCGGGTGAGCGAGGAGTGCTCCTTCAGTTTGGAGCAGTTCAAGACAAAGTATTTGACGAGGGGCTCTATTTTAAAATACCGTTTATCCAGACAGTAATAAAAATGGATGTAAAAATTCAAAAAGATGAAATCCCGGCAAGCGCTTCTTCTAAGGATCTGCAGGTAGTAACTTCTAAAATTGCTTTGAACTATCATCTTGATCCAAATGCAGTAAATAAAGTCTGGCAGGAGATGGGGAAAAACTACAACACTCGCATTATTGCTCCTTCTATCCAAGAAGGAGTTAAAGCGGTAACGGCAAGATTCACGGCCGAGGAATTGATTACCAAAAGAGAAGAAGTGAAAGAACAAATTAAATCAAATCTTGCTAGCAGATTGTTTGAACATGACATTATAGTTGATGAGTTTAACATTATTGATTTTGAATTTTCTCCAGCATTTAATGAGGCCATTGAATCTAAAGTTAGAGCCGAACAGCTAAAACTTAAAGCCGATAGAGATTTAGAAAGAATAAAAATTGAGAAAGAACAAATGATAGCAGCTGCTCAAGGAAAGGCAGAAGCTATCAGAATTGAAGCGCAAGCATTAATACAGAACCCTAAAGTGGTAGAACTTCGTTGGATAGAAAAGTGGGATGGAAAAGTTCCAACTTACTGGGGAGGAGCAAGTCCATTTATTGGAATAAATAATTAAAATAATAAATGGATTGACAAAATATTTTGCTCCGGTTAAACTTATAATCGAGGGGTGCGAGTTTTATACTCTATGGACAGATAATTTTTGATGAAGGAGATTACAGTAGCTGCCTGGTTATTGTCCAACCGGACTTAAGTAAAAATCGAGTTCGTCAAGAATTATTACCCCTCGTTAAGAAGCTGTTAAACTGAAATTTGACGGCTTTTTAATTTGACGGCTTTTTTGATTTCTTGAAATTTGCTAAGATGATTATATGAAACCTGCTAAATACAAAATTGCCGTCAGCGGCGCTTCAAAATTGGACAATTGCCTTTCGCGCGTCGCGGAACTTTCAAAAGAAATAGGCAAAGAAATTGCGCGTCAGGGTTGTATTCTGATAACGGGAGCAACTACCGGCTGTCCGCATCTTGCGTCTTTGGGCGCAAAAAAAGCAGGCGGACTCAGTGTCGGTTTCTCTCCCGCCGCTTCGGAGATTTCTCATATAAAAACTTATAGGCTGCCCTTAGAATCATACGATGTTATGGTTTACACAGGTTTTGATTATTCCGGGAGAAATCTTCTGATGACCAGAGCCGCCGACGGCGTTATCATTATATGCGGCAGGATGGGGACTCTTAACGAATTCACCATCGCCTACGAAGACGGCAAACCAATAGGAATTCTGGAGGGTTCCGGCGGAACGGCCGACCTAGTTAAATATTTGCTGAAAAGACCCCATAGAAAAGGAGCGTCCCTTGTTTACGACAAAGACCCCAAAAAACTGATTCAAAAACTGATAGAATTAATCAAAAAAGAGAAAAATTAAATTATAAAAAATAAAGGCCGAATTTTTTAATAATAATTTAAAATAAAAAAATTATGCCGAATAAAGAAACTTCAAATGCCGAAGAAGGAAAATTAATAGGGAAAATCACTCATTATTTCGGGAATATCGGAGTAGCGGTAATCGAACTCTCTGACAAACTTAAAGCGGGCGATACCATAAGAATTATCGGGGGCGAGACCGATTTCAACCAAATCGTTGATTCGATGCAGATTGAACATCAAAAAATCGACGAGGCCAAGAAAGGCGATTCGGTCGGTTTGAAGGTCTCTCAGAAAGTCAGAGAAGACTACAAGGTTTACAAGGTCTGAGTAAGCGCATATTAATAAATTCCAAAAAAAACATAAAATGGAGTTTTCTGAAACTTCTCAAATTATTTTTCAATTATTTTTAGCCACTCTTTTGGGCGGCTTGATCGGTTTGGAAAGAGAAACTAAAAAGAAAGAAGCCGGGCTTCAAACTTATAGTTTGGTGGCCTTGGGCGCCTGTCTTTTTACCGTAATTTCGTTGCTTCTTGCCAAATCTGGCATCATTGACCCTTCCCCGATAATTTTAGCGATAGCTATTGGGATGGGTTTTATCGGAGCCGGAGCCATCTTCCGCGGGGAGAACCAAATTAAAGGCCTGACTACGGCTGCCGGACTCTGGGTAACGGCCGCCATAGGATTGGCAGTCGGGGCTCGGTTTTATTTATTGGCTGTTTGCGCCACTTTTTTAGTTTTAATAATTTTCGCCGGCTTTGGTCTATTGGAAGAAAAAATATTTGTGAGAAAAAAAGAAAATGGCGATAAAGAGTAAGAATTTTCTTCTTGCGCTTTCCGTTTTGATCGGAACGACAATCGGAGCGGGAATTTTTGGAATTCCTTATGTAATATTTAAAAGCGGGCTGATACCCGGCCTTTTTTATTTTATAGTTTTGGGCGGCGCCGTTCTTTTAATCCATTTATTTTTTGGAGAAATAGTTTTAAGGACAAAAGAGAAATATCGTCTGCCGGGTTTCGCTTTAAAATATCTCGGAAGGCCGGCAGAGACTTTAATTACCATTTCAGTCATCGTAGGGGTGGCCGGTTCTCTCCTGGCCTATCTCATTTTAGCCGGCGATTTTTTAAAAATTTTGTTTCCTTCTTTTTTAGGATTGTCTTCTTTCCATTTTGTGCTTATCTCTTGGCTGATTTTATCTTATTTTGTTTTCCAAGGGATAAAAATAATTGCTCCCGCCGAACTTCTCACAAACTCACTTTTCTTTTTTATCGCTTTTATCATTTTCTTTTTCTCTTTGCCAAAATTTAATTTTTCAAATTTACCCGTTTTGAATTTGCCAGATATTTTTTTGCCCTTCGGGATAATCTTGTTTTCTCTGGTCGGCTGGTCGGCAATTCCGGAAATAGGAGAAATATTAAAAAATCCGGATGAGAAAAAGTTTTTTAAAAAAGTGATAATTTTTTCAACGACGATATCCGCGGTATTTTATATTTTATTCGGGATATTGGTTGCCGGCGTCAGCGGCGGAAATACTTCGGCAGACGCCCTCTCGGGTTTGGTACCTTTTTTAGGCGGTAAAATTGTATTTTTCGGCGTTTTGGCAGGGCTGATAACAATCGTCGATTCCTTTTTAGTGCTGGCCCTTTATTTGAAAAACACTCTCGTTTGCGACCTCAAATTCCCCAAAACTCCGGCCTTTCTGATTGCCTGCGGTTCTCCTTTGATCCTGTTTTTATTGGGTTTCCGAAGTTTTATCGACACTATTGGGTTTGTCGGAACCGTAGTCGGAGCGGTTGAGGGAGTCATTATTATTTTGATGTTTAAAAAAGCCAAAAAAATGGGAGACCGGCAGCCGGAATACAGTTTAAAAATCCCTTCAATGCTGTTATACTTTTTAATGACGGTATTTATTTTAGGCGCCGTTTTCCAGTGTTTTAAATAACCATGAAATTTGTCGCCGATTTCCATATACATTCGAAATACTCTCGGGCAACCTCCAGAGACATGGATTTGGAAAACCTTGATAAATGGGCAAAAATCAAGGGCATTAAAATTTTGGGAACGGGAGATTTTACTCATCCCGAATGGTTTAAAAATTTAAAAGAAAATTTAATGCCCGCGGAAACGGGTTTGTTCAAATTAAAAAACTCTAACAGCGAAACCCGATTTATTCTGACATCTGAAATAAGCTGTATCTATACAAAGGGAGGAAAGGTTAGAAAAATTCACGTCATAATTTTTTCGCCATCCCTTGAAGTCGTGGAAAAAATTAATACGCAATTGGGATGGATCGGCAACCTAAAATCGGACGGCAGGCCGATTTTAGGGTTGGATGCCAAAGAGTTGGCAAAAATAGTTTTAAATATTTCTGATGATTGTTTAATTGTCCCGGCTCATATTTGGACGCCTTGGTTCTCAATTTTCGGTTCCAAATCTGGGTTTGATTCAATTGAAAGATGCTTTGAAGATTACTCAAAATACATTTTCGCCGGAGAGACGGGACTCTCTAGCGATCCTTCGATGAACTGGCGGCTGTCGGCCTTAGATGGAATTAGTTTAATAAGTAATTCAGACGCTCACAGCCCTCAAAAGATCGGTCGGGAAGCAAATGTTTTTGACACAGAGATTAGTTATCAATCAATTACTGAAGCAATAAAATCAAAAAATCCCCAAAAATTTCTATACACGGTTGAATTTTTTCCCGAAGAAGGAAAATATCATTTCGATGGCCATCGCTTCTGCGAGACAAGATTATCACCCCAAGAAACAAAAAAATATAACGGGACTTGTCCGGTTTGTGGCAAACCCTTAACCATTGGAGTGCTTAATCGTGTCGAACAATTAGCCGACAGACCCGAAGGTTTTAAACCAGAAGGGGCAGTACCCTTTAAAAGTTTGGTGCCTTTGGCGGAAATTATTGCTGACGTGTTGGGGTTAGGCGTCGGTACAAAAGAAGGAGAAAGAGAGTATCAAAATTTAATTGAAAAATTCGGCTCGGAATTTAACGTTCTCCTCGATGTTGCCAGAGAAGAATTAGAAAGAATAACTTCACCGGAAATTGCCGAAGGAATAGTCAGAGTGAGAGAAGGAAAGGTTATCAGAGAACCGGGTTACGACGGCGTTTACGGTAAAATTAAGATTTTTTCTCGGGAAGAAGAAAAAACCTTTTCAAAACAATCGACCCTGTTCTAAAGAGGAATCCATTTTATCAGATTGTCCTCGGCTTTGAATTCCCCGTCCAAAAATTTCTCAATTACCCAGATATTAGTTTGCGAGTGTTTTGTGATTTCAGAAACCGAAATCTGGGATTTTCCCCGGGCCAAAGCCATATAGGGAAGAATTTGGTCAGCCGAATATTTATCGAGACAAGCTCCGGATTTTTGTTCTTGCAACAATTCCAAGCCAGCTTTCTTGCCGACATCTTCCGCCCTTTCCCCTAATTTCCCCAAAGCGTCTGCTCCGATTACCGTATTCTCAAATTCCGCCGCCAAGGTGATCTGGCTTCCCGGGCATTCGGTTTCATAATATTCGACCCTTTCTTCAACGGGAAGTTTTAATTTGCCTAAGACCTCCCTTACTCCGGCTATCTGCCTTTCGGCAACTTTTTTATCCTTTAAAAATTTCGAAGCCCCTGAAATTACTAGAATCTTCTTTAAATTTCCTCTTTCAATCAGATTAAGATTTTTTAATCCTGATTGACCCGGGAAGACCGTGACCTCCACCCTGGCTCCGCCTTCCGGATAGCAGCCCCTTTTTAAAACACTAACTTCTACTTTGCTTTCCATTTTTTCCAAGATTCTTAAAAAAACATAGCGGAAATAATCAATAGTTGGTGAGAAAAAAGTGTCGGTGGCTCCGCCTTCGAAAGTTATTTTTAGAGGTGCCGGAGCGACCAAGGAAGGTAGAATTAATGTTTGTAAAACCAAAGTAATGCTTCCCGCGGTTTCAATTTTTATCTGAAGGTCTTTTGTTTTGATTTCATCGGGATAAAATTTAATTTCTTCAGAACCCAAATAATCTCCTTCCAGTTTTCCGTTACAAAGTTGAGATAATGCCTGGATTCCCAAAAGATGTTGGGGCATAAGCCCGGTTTTTTCACGGCCCTTTCTGATATTAAAAACCCGGCAGGGTTTTTTAGTCACTGCTGAGAGAGCGCAGGCCGTCCTAAGCATAGCTCCACCTCCTTCATATTTTGAGCCATCTATCTCAATTAAGGAAGACATATTTACCACGTTTTACTTTTTTAACAATCCTCTCCTCTGTTAATATCTTTAAGTAATATCCTGCTAAGTCGTAACCTCTACTAATTTTCACTAACTCTTTTCCCAAATCACCAAAGAAGAAATAACCTCTCTTCTTATAAATAGGATTTAAAACTTTAATAGCAAATTTTTCCGCTTCACCATTTGGGAACTCTTTCACTTTGTACGATTTTAACGCATCAGATAATTTCTTAAGTTTGCTTTTAAGGTTAAAGGCTATAATTCCAGCGAATTTTCTTAAACTATCTTGTTGTCCTACTTGAATTCGCCATTTTGCCGTAATTTTATCTTTTTGAGATTTATATACTCCTTCATAATATATTCTTGCGTCAATCCCTAATTTATATAATAAAAGTTGTTCGCCAAGCAAAAGCGTGTTTATCGGGATAGCAGAATTATTAATGGACATCCATTTCCCAGGTTTTAATAAGTTTAAATTTAATTTTTTACTAGTTATATCTATACTTCTTGTAAGCCTAACAGCTCTTTTGCCATGTTTATCAAAACAAACATCGCCTTCATCATCAAAAACCCTTCTCAAATAAGCTGTCTGGATTTCTTTTGAGCCAGTGAGAATATCGCGAGGTACTGAAGTTTTATATATTCGTTTATCACCCCGAGGAACCCCCGCTATTTCTAGAGCTGATCCTATTCCGGAGGGGAATTTCGTTACATAAGTTTTCCCGTCAAAATAAGTATGTACGTTAAAATCACCAAAAATACTTTTGCAAAGTTTTATAAGTCTTTTATGTAAGAAGTATTCGGAGGCTAAATATTGAGGGATGCCCTCGGGGTATTTTGATAGATGACCATCGGAAAGAAAAGCAGCCCTTATTTCAGCTCCCTCTGGATTGTGAAATTTGAATGGTAAATTCGGTTTAAATTTTGATTTTGAAAGTTGAATTACATTTTTTTCTATTTTACTTAATGGAAAATTGATAAAAGTTGCTACTTTTATTAAAGTTGAAATTTGCGGATTTCTCTTTAATTTCCAACATTCGGCTATGGTTCTTCGGGAAATTTTTAATTTTTCTCCTAACCAAGCAAAATGCCCACCGGCTTTTTTAATTGCTTTTTTGAATATTTGTTTTTGGAGGTCTGGTTTTAATTTTATATAATGCCCTTTATATAAATCCCACCAATGAATAACTGTTTTTACCTGAGGTGCTTTATTTGTATAATCTTTTAGTTTTTGTTTTATATCTTTATCTAATTCCATATTTCTGACATAAATAAAATTTTCTTCTATATTAATTTTAGCATTTTCAATGACATATAAAAACGCCTAATTTGAATTGGATACTACATTTTTACAAAATTAAGACAAAATGATAGATTTGGGTTAGGAAGTATGAAAGACATTGAATTAATTCATAAATTAAATAAAGACTGGCGGCAGGGCACGATAAAAGTAAAAAAAGCCGGCGGGCAGACGAACAGAAATTATATTGTTCAATATAAGAATAAAAAGTTTTTTGTCCGTTTTCCTTGGGAAAGAGCCGACATTGTCGACAGAAAAGCGGAAGCCCGAAACGTTCTGGCGTTAGCAGGGTGCAATAAATTAAAAAATATATTGCCAAAGTTTTACTTTTACGTTTTCTGCGGAAAAAATATTTTATGTCCGAAAGAAAAGGCTAATTTCCCAAACGGCACCATGATTACGGAATACATCGATGGTAGGGATATAAATGGGGAAGATCTCGAAGACCCAAAAATTCAGACGGCCTTGATAAAAACTCTCCATATCTTCCATTCAAGCGGAGTCAGGTTTTCCAATTCTTATGATGTTTTTCGGGACGAAATTCTGAAATATGAAAAAAAAGCCAAGGAATATCCGATTGAAAGAATTGTAAAAAAGGGCGAAATCAAAAAAATAGAAAAGATCGGGGAAGAAGCCAAAAGACAGCTTGTCCTTGGCGGGAAAATTTCCACTCACGACGACCTTATTTTCGAAAATTTAAGACTGGGAGAAAAAGGAAAGGTTTATCTTTTGGATTTTGAATATTCAGGCTTCAATATCAGAGACGGTCTGCACTACGATCTGGGGATCATCTTGGGAGGAAACCTTTTCCAGAAAAATCCGATAAAAATAAAAACCTTTAAAGAGATGCTGAAAAAAACAAAAAAAATTTACAAAAAAGACATCAATGATCGCAAAATATACTGGGGAGCCTTAACCAATATCTTGGTTATGTTCTGGTGGGGCTTGGTAAAATATTTCGGTCCAAAAGCAAAAGAAGAAAAGAAATATTTTAGAAAATACGTACTAGATAGAGCCAGAGGGATTAAAGACCTTTACGAAATTGTTAGAAATAAATAAGGCGTCTTGTTTTTCTTTACAAGACGCCT
>Ga0210019_1001305_pt1 | contig 27184 bp, 24 predicted proteins | sample CryGeyCG2114_020_2_FD_183969 | JGI IMG/M metagenome (GOLD analysis project Ga0210019, IMG submission 183969) | Groundwater microbial communities from aquifer - Crystal Geyser CG11_big_fil_rev_8/21/14_0.20 (SPAdes) (version 2) | ecosystem: Environmental > Aquatic > Deep subsurface > Groundwater ...
CGGAAGCCCTGGAAGACCGGTACGACGGTATGGTCGCCCTTTCCAACCAGAAAGAATGCGGCTATAAATTCGCCCAGCGATGACGCAAAACAGGCGTGGGGCTGTTATATCCTCTCCATTTTTTTTTACCCGTTCCGGGCATGAAGTAAATGTTGGGGATATCACATACCCGTTCTACCCCTTGTATATCTATTTATGTTCAATGCCGTAGAAAGTGGCCATCAATCTTGCCATTGGGCTCATGGATTTTCCCTTAGGCGGGCAATTTTTTCCTGCTACTTGAGCCCCCTTCAAAACTTTCAGTTTCGGGTTTGGCCTTCTGGTGCTTGAATTCATGCTGTTCCCTTTCAAAAAATTGACACATACAATAAATATCCATATATGTGCAATTCCCGGGCCAACAATTAAATTTCAAAATACCCAAGGTCAGGAAACGGGAGGAAGTAAGTCTTCGAGGAAGAAAGCCGCGAGTTCGGAACGGCTGGCGAGGCCGGTTTTCTGGTAAATCGCCTGCGACTGCTGTTGCACGGTTTTCAATTTAGTGTTGCGGATATCGGCGATTTCTTTCAGCGAAAATCCTTTGAGCAGGAGGAACCCAACCTCTGTTTCCGCCGGGGTCAGTTGCCAATGCGCAAACTGCTTCTCGATCTTGACCGACAAGCCGGCCAGAAGTTGATGCGTCTCACCTTTCCACCGTTCTTTTTCTTTAATAAGATTTTCCACATCATTTTGCAGTCCTTCAATTTTCTTCCGGGCCTGAGCCAGTTGCTGGATACTGCGGACAAAAACTGTACCACTGATGGCAAACAGGAGTCCTTCCAAAACCAAATGAGTGCCTGTGCCCCCATCTGAATAATCGCTGATGAGGTCGAGTCCGACCAGCACCACAAAAGTCCCCGACAGCACCAGCAACATGAGATTGCCTTCCCGCCCATCCACCATTTGCCCTATGCCTCTTGTAACCGACGGAATTTATTCATTATTTTTATCCACCATAGTGCGGATGGAGATTTTCCATTTTTTGGCGAAAATTAGTATTGTTTAAAACAATTTTCCCAGGAGGTTATCATGTTTGATTTGCCGTTGCACCCTATTGTGGTTCATTTCCCCATTGTTTTGGGCTCTCTACTGCCCTTTTTGGCCTTATTGCTTTGGTGGGCCATTAAAAAAGATCTTCTGCAACAAAATGCCTGGGCACTGGTTGTGGTGATGGCCCTGGCTTATGGTGCCACTGCCATCGTTGCGGTGGAAGTCGGTGAAGAGGACGAAGAGAAAGTAGAAGAAGTCGTATCTGAAAAGGTGATAGAAGAACATGAAGAAGCCGGGGAAATGATCCCCTGGGTCGCGGGGACTTTGTTCCTGGTTTCTATTGCGGGGATGGTAAAGAAAAACTCGCATGCCCTCCGGTTGGGACTGGCCGTGTTGAGTCTGACCGCCCTCATTCCCTTGGTTTCTGCAGGGCATACAGGCGGCGAACTGGTCTACCAGCATGGAGCCGCGATTGCACATCTTTCGCCAGACAAGCAGGCCCTGATAGAATCGGGAAAGTTTCGGATAAAACATGAAGACGGCGATAAAGATAAAGACCATGACGATTAGTGCCAGGAAATACCGGGCCAGTGCAAATTGGCCCGGTGCACAGCAATATTGCCAAACACGAAATTCGTCATAGCTTTACCCTGAAAAAGGAATTACATTGATAGCCAGACTAATTTTTTCAGGTGCTTGCTCATGCGGGGATTAATTCTGGAAAAACTAAAAACGAGTGGCTACCTGCCCCCCCTTCCTGACGTCCTCATCGCACTGCAAAAACTGATGGATGACCCTGATTGCGATGTCGAAGATGTTCGTCGGCTTATTGCGTCCGACCCTGTTTTGTCTTCACGGATAATCACCATGGCCAACAGTGTCCTGTTCGGAGGAGGGCGCGATCTGGCACAAGATATTGAAGATGCCATTGTCCGGCTGGGGGTCAGCGCGGTACTGGAATTATGTTATACGCTCGAACTTCCTGGTTGCATCAAGGTGCCGCAAACTTTTGGCAAAACCCGGTACTGGAGGCACGGTCTGGCCGTTGCCATCCTGTCGCGTGAACTGGGCAACAAAATCTTAACGGATAAAGAAGAATTGAGTTCCTGCTATTTGGCGGGCCTGGTTCATGACATCGGTTTACTGGTTTATGATTATCTCGTTCCCGAACAATTCAATCAATTTCTCATAACCACCGATTTCCATGATTCCGACCAGCCGTTGGAAACTCTGGAAATAAATTTTTTTGGCATCAGCCATTCAGAACTAGGTGCGGCTTACCTGAAAGAGTGGTGGTCGGTTGCTGATATGGTTGTGGAAGCAACGAAGACCCATGGCCAGGTCGGACTGCAAAAAGATAAAACTCCGAGCCTGGCTCGCGTGGTCAGCACCGCAAACCTGATTGCCAACAAATATGATTTGGGCCACCCTTTCGAAACCGGGCACAAGTCTGCGGATGAGCATTATTTAACAGCTCTGAATATGTCCAGGCAAGAAATGGACGAATTGGTAGATTGGACACAGGTCGGGCTTCTTGCTTCAGAATCGGTTCTTTAATCATCTGGTTCTTCATGCGGTTTATTCCACCTGGTTTTTCTTTAATTTCCTTAAAGATATTTTTCCGTGCCATTTTATTGCGTGCAAAATGCATCCAAAGGATTTACCCTGCCGGTTTGATCGAATTACCAGAGACCTCCAATGAGCCAGACAACCCAACCTTCTCCTGAACGTGAGGGCCTGACTTGGGCCAAAGTTTCCCGGTTTCTTGCCCTGCCATTCAATCCTTCCCGGCTGAACACCTTTATGCAGGTAAAAAAATTTGAGGACGTTCCCATTGAACGGCTGGTGGAGCAGGGCCTTGAAGGAATTCTTCTTGATGCCGATGGAACTCTTGGGCCTCATCACGCCAAGGAGTTTAGCCAGTCAGTCATAAACCATGTTCGCGCCATGCTGGCAAAAGGATTAAAAATATCCATTTATACCAATGCATGGGAAGGCCGGTTTCAATCGTTTCAGGAAATGGGGGTCAAAGTTGTCACCAATGTACCCGCCAAACCTGACCCGCATGGATTTCGCATCGCCATGACCGATTTCCTCAACCTGGATGATCCTGCCAAGGTATGTATGATTGGGGATAATTATGTGACGGATGGCGGAGCCATTGATGCGGGAATGCAGTTTATCCATGTTCAACCGGTTAAGGGAAATGAACCCTTTTTTCATTCTGCCACCCGGTTTTTGGCTTATCTATGTGCTAAAATGTACAGAAGGTAAGCAGAACATCCTGAACACGAACCAGAAAGGCCTGCATTAAAGGGTTTACTTCTGCCGCCATTGCAAGAATAATAGTCAGAGCATTGTTGCCAACCATCACCACTTAAAATCAGAATATGGAATTCGAACAGGTTCAGGAATATTGCAGGGAAGCGTCACAAATTGCCAAACATGCGGGAAAGCATGCGGGCCTTTCTTTCCTGATTGGAGAAAAATTCGGGACAAATTTCAGCCTGCTCAGAAAAGCCCGGCGGAAACTGCAATTTCTCTACCCTGGTAATGATATGTCTGAAGACCACCCTCTGAATCAGGGGGGACGCGCCTTAAAAGTGAGCTACGCCATGACGGTTCAGGAGCATTACAGCGAACCTTTGGAAGAGGTCAAATATCTGGAGTCTCTCCTGGCCGACTTCGCCAAGGCCATCCTTGCCACATTCAGCCAGGACGAAATCAAAAACTATCTGGAGTCTTCGCCCAATCTGGGCATTGGTTCTGATCCTCATGAACTCCAGGAGATGGAAAACGAGGCGGAGTTTTCGGTCGAAGAACTGTTATTGGAGGCGGAAGAAATTCTGGCTCTGGAGGACATCAAGAAACTGCTTCTACAAAAAAAAAGTGATTAAAACCCTATGGAACCGGAACCAATTCTAAAGCAAAGCACACGGCTGATACTGGCATTCCTCATCCTCTGTGCCTGCACTATGTTGATCCTTTTTACTGGACCGGGATTCAGTTTTGTCTGGCAGGTGATTCTCTCCGGCATTCTTTTCTTTTTCCTTTTCTGGCTGATCACCTGACAGTCAGCCAGAGCATCCCCAACAAAGCCACACCCGCCAGAGCCAAAGCGGAAATCGCCAGGGTTTTTAACGCTGGCAGGTCCTTTTCCAATTTCTTGTTGACCGGCTCCATTGCCAACTGGACAGTTTTTTTGAGTTCTTCTTTGACCTCATTCAAAATTTCCATTTTCATAAAGCGGGTGTTTTCCGCCACCAGCTTGTCAAGGTCTTGCAGTATTTTCTCACTAATATCAGGGGTGGCTTTCACCAACTCCTGCCGGACCGCTTCAAGTCCTTCTTCATTCAGGCGCGCCATCTTACGGTCAATTTCATCCATCTTCGTTCGTATGGCTTTTTCCACTTTCGGTGCGATGTTTTCCTCAATGCGTTCCATTGAGTCCCGTGCATTGGCCAATGACTCATGCAGATGCTCCTGGATTTCTTCCTCCAACGCATCTTTTCTGGATTCCACATGTTCGGCAAGAATATCCAGCCTTTGGCGGATTTCGGACACCGTTTGAAATCCTTCACGGGCTTGCTGTTGTTCTTTTTCAAATTCCGGATTTATTGAATCAGACATAGTAACCATTTATTTTTATTAGCCCGTTTCAGGGCCAGCGGTTAACAAAATGTTATTTATAGGGATTATGAACTCAAATCCCGGCAGTTTCAAATAGTAAACATTGATGGGCGCAACTTGACTTCCCGCCTACGGTCAGGTATTTTGATACTATTGATAAATAAAGGGTTATTAATTGGAAAAAGCCATACGGGAATTTAAAAATTACCTTCTGGTGGAGAAAAATGCCTCTCCCAATACGCTGGACGGTTATCTAACTGATATTGCCCAGTTTCAGGAATTTTTGACTCACTCCGGTCATGCTGTCCAATCCTCTTCCATCCAAATTGGGGAAATAGACCGGTTGGCGATACGCTCATTCATGGCTCATCTCTATGAGAAAAATTATTCCGCCACCACTATGCGGCGTAAGCTTTCAACATTGAGCTCATTTTTCCGGTTCCTGCGCCGGGAGGGATATGTTAGAAATAATGTTGCCAGCACTGTGCCTGCGCCTCGAATGCAGAACAAACTGCCGTCGTATTTTTCGGTTGATGAAATGTTCCGCCTTTTGCAATTGCCTCAGGGGGATGGTTTCCTGACTGTTCGGGACCGGGCTATACTGGAACTGTTTTATAGTTGCGGTCTGCGTATCAGTGAACTGGTTGGGTTGACCCTTGAAGATATCAATCTGAACTCCCGCATGGTTAAAGTGCTGGGAAAGGGTGGCAAAGAAAGGCTTCTGCCGATGGGGCGCCATTGTGTTGAGGCACTGCGAACCTATCTTAATGCCCGGATGAATAAAGTTCGGCTTGGGCAAGGAGTAAAGCAACCCCCTCAATACCCGTTCCGGGCACGAAAGCCAGGGAAGAATATCACGTCCCCCTTATCAGGGGGAAGCTCAATCCCCCTCTGTCAAGGGGGGCCAGGGGGGTTAAACACTTCTCAGGAAAAATGCGGCCTACTGTTTCTGAATCATCGCGGTGTCGGCATCACTGTCAGAGGAGTGCGTAAGGTCGTGGAAAAATATATCAGGCAGGGAAATTTCGCGGGCGGGGTTTCCCCGCATTCGATCCGGCATTCCTTTGCCACCCACCTTTTGGAAGGCGGAGCAGACTTGAGGTCCATTCAGGAATTGTTGGGACATTCCAGCCTTTCCACCACCCAGAAATACACGCACTTGACGCTTGATCGATTATCCGAAACCTATGACAAGGCGCACCCCCGCGCCAAAGAAAAACCCGTGTTGGAATAATATTAACCTCCATTTTTCTTCTGATACCAGTACAATACTCGATATGATGCACGCAACCACAATACTAGCTGTCCGCCACAAGGGCCAGGTTGTCATCGGCGGTGACGGTCAAGTCAGCCTCGGCAACACAGTTATGAAACACACCGCCAGCAAGGTTCGGCGCATGTACCACGACAACGTGGTCGGCGGTTTTGCCGGGTCTACCGCAGATGCCTTTTCGCTGTTTGCCCGGTTTGAGGAAAAGCTTGAAAAGTTCCAGGGAAACCTCCCCCGTTCAGCGGTTGAACTGGCCAAAGACTGGCGCACAGATAAAATGTTGCGGCGCCTTGAGGCCATGCTGATTGTGGTCGACAAGGATCATTCCCTCCTGCTTTCAGGAACCGGTGACGTGATCGAACCCGATGATGGCGTTTTGGCGATCGGCTCGGGTGGAATGTTCGCCGCCGCCGCCGCCAAAGCTCTGGTCCAGCATAGCGATCTTTCGGCACGAAAAATAGTGGAAGAAGCTATGAAAATAACCGAGTCTATTTGTATTTATACCAACTCCCATTTAACGATTGAGGAATTGTAGTTCATGAATGACACAGCACGGACCGAACCCGCATCTCAGGGTGCTAACGATACGCTCATGGCGTCACTGACCCCGAAACAAATTGTTGAGGAACTTGACAAGTTCATCGTCGGGCAAACCAACGCCAAGCGTGCCGTGGGCATTGCCCTGCGCAACCGCTGGCGTCGGCTACAACTCCCCGACACCCTCCGCGATGAAGTGGGACCCAAAAATATTCTCATGATCGGTCCAACGGGTGTCGGCAAGACAGAAATCGCCCGAAGACTGGCAAAGCTTTCCAAATCCCCTTTCATCAAAGTGGAGGCCTCCAAATATACTGAGGTGGGTTATGTTGGCCGCGATGTTGAGTCCATGGTCCGCGATCTGGTGGAATTGTCAAAAAATCTGGTTAAAGAAGAAATGGAAACCACCTTCCGTGAGCAAGCCCGTGAGCAAGCCCTGGAGCAACTTCTTGACCTGCTACTTCCACCACCTGCGGGAATGCAGGGAAAACCAGGCTTTAGCCTGGACTCAAACGGAAAACTTCACTACGAGCAAACCCGTGAAAAGTTTGCCCAGATGTTAAAGGAAGGCAAACTCGATGATCGTGAAGTGGAAATAAAAGTGCGGGATAAAACTCCCTCCATCATCGACCTGAGCTCCGGCGCTGGAATGGAGGAAATGGGCAATAACATTAAGGATATGCTCGGCTCCCTTATGCCGCAAAAAACCAAAAATAAAAAACTGAAGGTTCCAGAGGCATTCAAGGTGCTTTGCCAGGAAGAAGCGGAAAAATTACTCGACCAGGATAGTGTGATGCAGGAAACCCTGAAACGTGTCGAACAAAATGGAATCATCTTTATCGATGAGGTCGACAAGATTATCGGCCGTCAGTCAGGCGGAACCGGTGGCCCCGATGTTTCCCGCGAAGGAGTACAACGCGACCTTTTGCCTATCGTTGAGGGCTCTTCGGTCAACACCAAATATGGCATCGTGAAAACCGACCACATCCTTTTTATAGCGGCTGGGGCGTTCCACTCCGCCAAGCCTTCCGACCTGATTCCTGAATTTCAGGGTCGTTTTCCAATTCGTGTTGAATTGGATTCACTGACCAAAAATGATTTCGTGCGCATTCTTACCGAGCCCGACAACGCCCTGGTCAAACAATACACTGCCTTGCTGAAAACAGAACAGGTGGATATAAGTTTTCTGGAGGATGCCATCGAACAAATCGCTGAAATGTCCGCATTGGTCAACCAGCGCACGGAAAACATTGGCGCCCGGCGGCTACAAACCATCATGGAAAAGTTTCTGGAGGAAATTTCTTTTGATGCTCCTGATCTGGTGGAAAAAAGCATCACCATTGATGCCCATTATATTCGCGAGAAATTGAAAGATATTATCCAGGATGAAGACCTGAGCCGTTATATTCTCTAAAAGAAATTTTTGTCGAGGCCCTTAAATTCCCCATGGAAAAACTCATACATAAAGCAGAAATCCTTCTGGAAGCATTGCCTTACATCAAGAATTTCTATGGTAAAACCATCGTCATCAAATACGGCGGCAACGCCATGGTTTCGGAAGACCTCAAAGAGAATTTTGCCCTTGATATCATTATGTTGAAATACATCGGCATCAACCCCGTCATTGTTCATGGTGGCGGCCCGCAAATAGATAAAACCTTGAGCGCCTTGGGAATCCAGTCTCAGTTTATTGAAGGCCAGCGTATAACCAGCAAGGAAACCATTGACGTGGTGGAAATGGTTCTTGGTGGAAAAGTGAATAAGGAAATAGTTTCCCTGATCAACCATCAGGGGGGAAGCGCAGTAGGCATAACCGGAAAAGATGGAGACCTGATTCAGGCAAAACGGCATAAAGGGGTGAAACATTCGCCGGAAACAGATCGCCCTGAAATTATTGACCTGGGGCTGGTCGGCGAGATCACTAAAGTGAACCCGCGTATTCTTGAGACCCTGGATCAGAGTGGATTCATCCCCGTTATTGCACCGATCGGCAAAGGGAAAAACGGGGAAACTCTCAATATCAATGCCGACTTTGTGGCCGCGAAGATTGCATCAGCCCTGAAGGCCGAAAAACTGGTTTTGATGACCGATACCGAAGGGGTAAAAAATAAAGACGGGAAACTTCAATCCGGCCTGACCCGTAAACAAGTTTCCGAAATGGTTCGAAGTAAAGTCATTCGCGATGGAATGTTGCCAAAAGTCAACTGTTGTCTGGAGGCCCTCAAGTCCGGGGTCCATAAAACCCACATCATTGATGGCCGTGTTCGGCACGCCCTGTTACTGGAAATTTTTACAGCAGAAGGCGTTGGAACCCAGATTGTAGAAAAAACCAAAGACCTGAAACAGGCGTGACTTTATAAGCCGAGACTAATCTGACCGCTTAACATGCCAAGGTATCCTTGATATTGACAAAAATTTTACAGGTTGATAGTTTGTTTATGGTAAGTTGGATTTCAGAAACCTTTAAAAACCGCATAATGCAATGAGCGCACCTTTATTAGATGAGAGAAGCAAGGTCGTTCTTTTAGCCGTCATTGATAAATATATCGAGTCTGCCGAACCGGTGGGTTCCCGCACTGTAGCCAAGATCCACCCCGAACACCTTAGCCCCGCCACCCTCCGGAATGTGATGGCTGATTTGGAGGAAAAGGGCTTTCTGAGGCAACCGCATACTTCAGCGGGCCGTATTCCCACCGATAAAGGATACCGGTTTTATGTAAACCACCTCCTGCGCCCGCAAAGTTTTTTAATGAAGGCCGAAGTGCTGTCAGATTCCCAGGAGTTGGAATACCCGGCTGGAAAACAAAACCTTCAGGGACTGCTCGAACGGGCCTGCGAAAATCTTTCTAAAGTTTCCCACCAAACAGGATTGGTAATGTTACCCAGTTTTTCCAATGCCTGTTTCAAGCATATTGAATTTACTAAAGTGGGTCCCCAAGCCGCGTTAGCCGTCTTCTTCTCGGAACAGGGCATTCTGCAAAATAAAGTGCTTCCCATTGACGCGAAGGTGACCCAGGATCAACTGACCTCAATTTCTAATTATTTAAATAATGAGTTTTGCGGAAAACCCATCCGATGGATTCGACAGGAGTTGTTAAAACGGTTGAAGCTTGAAAAGGAGCACTACAATAATCTGGCCAGAAAAGCCCATTCCCTTTCTTCTGCCTTGTTTGTTGAAGAAAAGGAAGGCAACGAACTGATTGTAGAGGGAGCCTTGAATTTTCTAGACCAACCTGAGTTCACAGAGGATATCGGAAAAATCAAAGCTCTCCTTGTCACACTCGAAGAGAAAACAAAACTGATCAACCTGCTCGACCTTTGCCTGCACCATGATGGAATGACCATATTAATCGGCGAAGAAAATCTTCAGGAGGAAATGGGAAACTGCAGTTTGATCGCGCAAAATTATCAAATGGGACAAGACAATGTTGGAACACTGGCAGTTTTTGGTTCCAAACGGATGGACTACAAACGTATTATCTCCATTGTGAACCATACCGCAGAAATGGTTTCCAAGTTAATTTCTGAAAATCAGGGAGTTTGAAAAGGTGACATCTAAAGAAAATTCAATACAAGAAGAAAATCCCGAAGTTCTGGACCCGGAAGTCCCGGACATTGAGGAAGAAGCATTAGTCGAAAAAGACCCTATCGAAGAGCTTCAGGAGCAACTGAAGAAAAAAGACGAAGAACTGGCCCAGCAAAAAAATGACTTCCTGAGGGAAAAAGCCGATCTCGAAAACTTCCGCAAGCGATTGATCAAAGACAAGGAAGATGCCGTTCGATTTGCCAACGAGAGGCTCCTGAAGGAACTGGTGCAAATTAGCGATAATCTGGACAGGGCTATGAATGCGCCTAACACTTCCCTGGAATCACTGAGGGAAGGCGTGGAAATGATTCAAAAACAGTTCAACACGTTTCTCGCCAACCATAAAGTTGAAGCTATTGAAGCCATGGGAAAACCATTTGACCCGAACCTTCATGAGGTCATGACCCAACTGGAATCTGAAGAGCACGACGAAAACACGGTGATGCAGGAATACTCCAAAGGCTATACTTTAAATGGCCGGATTCTTCGCTCTGCGAAAGTGGTAACTGCAAAAAAACCCGCTAAAGAGACACCCCCTGAAAATGAAGGGGTAAAAGAAAATGGAGAGAAATAATATTTTTGCCCTGCCCGGTTCGGGCAGGGATATCTCCCCTGTTTACATCCATGCCCGAACTCCCTGAAGTCGAAACCCTGAGGCGGGCTCTTCTTCCCCTGATCGTCAACAAAACCTGCACGGGTCTCAAATTCTACCGAAAAGACATCCGGTTTCCCATTCCCAGAACCACTTTGCGCAAACAGATGGAAAACCAGGTTGTTTCCCAAATCCAACGCATCGGCAAATATCTGCTCTTGAAAGTCCCGAATGGGGCTCTGCTCTTGCATCTGGGTATGAGCGGACGTATCTCCCTGCAGGCTTCGATGATTCCCCGTGAAAAACACACGCACGCTATTTTCCAGTTTGGGGACGAAACCTTCCTGCACTTTGTCGATCCGCGGCGGTTTGGCTGTATACTCTGGGTTCCGCAAAGCGGGGAACATCCTTTACTGGATAAACTGGGGCCGGACCCATTCTCCCCGGATGCCAGTGCCAGGGCCTTAAAAAACCACGCAAAAAATTGCCGGTCGCCCATTAAAACCTTCATCATGGATTCCCGGCGCATCACGGGGATCGGCAACATTTACGCCTGTGAATCCTTGTATCTGGCAGGCATTAACCCTGAACGCAAAGCCGGGAAAATCACACTGGCAGAATGGGACCGGCTCCTTTCCTGCGTCCGGTCAACACTGGAAAACAGCATTGCCGCAGGCGGAACAACTTTACGCGATTTTTTCGACCCCAACGGATCGGCAGGGTATTATGCGGTAAAATTGTCTGTTTACGGAAAAGAGGGCGAACCTTGCGCAAAATGTAAAACCCCGATATCCCGCCTGATCCACTCGGGCCGCTCCACTTTTTTCTGCAAAACCTGCCAGAAAAAATAAGCCACTTCTTAAAAAGCCAGGGGAAGTTTGGGATAATTATGAATTGGGTAATCCCCGGTTTCGCCGCGAAGCGAGTTGCACTTTTTCAGCGCCGGTCAAAACTGCCTCTCATACAACACAACCCCAAAACGATCAATATGCTCCCGCAATGGAGCATGGCGGATTGCGCCAAAGGCTTTCACATCAAAATGGTAGGGCAAGGGTAGTTCGTCCAGTTCAAAAGCCAGAGCTTCAGCCTCCATATCGTCGTCTACCCCCACAAGAGCCAGGTCAATATCCGACTCGTGTCGATGGGTTCCCTTGGCGCGGGAGCCGTAGAGGACAACCTTCAAGACGACCGGATGCCGACGGAATACTGAGCACAACAATTCCAGTCCGTATGGGCTTAACCCGGTATCCCTCATGAGTCAATCATCTTTTCCATAAGCCATGAATGCAGACGGTCGAAAGCCGCAAGATAACGCAGTCCTACAGCCTCGATAACCTTCTCAAACGCCTTGCTATCATAGGTATGGGACAACAGATTGCGGTGCAACATCATATCGATCCACACCTGCCCGTCGTCCAGAATCTTCGCGGCAAATGCCTCCTTGATTACGTTGCGGGGCGTAACCGGATTCACAATCAAACCGTTTTCCTCCAGATAATCCCTGAGAGTTTTCCACGCCAGTTCATAAGTAAATTCAAATCGCTGAACGAGGCCTTCCTTCTCCAATTGCGAAAGATTGTCAATCCCCGAATCGAACACCTCGCGCAAGAGAACAAAAGCGCGATCAAAGTTTTTGAAACGCTGTTTCCATCGGATATCGGGCGCATTCATAGAGACTCCGGTTTTTTTCTCCGGACACCAGCCCGGAAAATCGCGGGGAGGGAGAAGGAAAGTTTTTCGCTTCATTATAAAATATTTTTCCGGTTACCGGAAATAAAATTCTCTGTTTAAAAAACCTTCCTGCCTTTAAAATAAGGCATGAAACTTTCCATCGGACTCATAACGCTTAACGCAAAATTTATTCATTCCTCGCTGAGTTTAAGATATCTGAGAAACGTCAGCCGCCATGCGGGCTACCAGAATGTATGGATACGGGAATTTGTCATCAATCAACCGGTCTGGAAAATTGCCGCGGAGATCCAAAAACTTGAGCCTGACGTTTTGGGAATTGGAATTTATATCTGGAATCGGAGCCAGAGCCTGGAGTTGGTCGAACGCCTGCAAAAACAAATGCCCCATCTGAAAATCGTTGTCGGCGGACCAGAGGTGTCGTTTGAAAAAGAGGGCTCCCTCCCCTACCCTGTAATCTCCGGCGAGGGCGAAAAGAAATGGCTGGAGTTTCTTGAGTTAAGTTACAAAGAAGTGGCGCCCTCCAACGAAACGCTTAAACGCTGGCGGACCTACGGAACCGACCTGCCAGAACTCTGCCCCGCATATCTGCAAGAAGATTTCCCGCAACTGAAAAACCGCATCGTCTATTTTGAAACCTCCAGGGGTTGCCCTTACCTTTGCTCGTTTTGCCTTTCCGCGCTGGACAAAACAGTTCGCTACTTTGATGAAGAAACCATCCAGAGTCAGATACGGGAACTCGTCGCCGCAGGCATTCAAAAAATCAAGTTTGTCGACCGCACTTTCAACCTCAAACCCGGACGCATGAAAAAGCTGATGCAGTGGTTAACGCAATTCAAAGGAAACGAATTCCATTTTGAGGTGGTCGGAGATATTTTAACCCCTGAAATCCTGGATTTTCTGAAAACAGTTCCCCCTGGAATGTTTCAATTTGAGATCGGGATTCAAACAACCACGGAGTCCGTTCAGGAAACCATTCAAAGGAAGCAGAACAACGAAAAACTTTTTGCAATGATCAGGCAATTGGTGGAACAAGACCGCATTCATTTTCACTGCGATCTGATCTTCGGCCTGCCCGGAGAAACCTTGGCGGATATCCTGCACTCTTTTTCCCAAGTGATGTCGCTGAGGCCTCACGAATTGCAGTTGGGGTTTCTCAAATTTCTTCCAGGGGCGCCCATCAACGACCTGATTGAGAAAGAACAGTACCGTTACCTTTCGACCCCTCCCTACGAACTGATCTCACACCAGAATCTATCGGCCAAAGAGGTTCTGTATTTGAAACACTTTGAAGACATTTTTGACCGTTATTATAATTCCCGGCGGTTCCGTTTTTCCATCCACTACCTGCTCGAAAAAATGGACCCTGTAACCCTGTTCAACCGTTTGCTGGAACACCATGATGGGCGTGGATTATTGATGAACCCCATTTCTCTGGATGAACATTACCGCATTTTTCGGGATACATTTTATCCGTCTCCCACATCCATGGAATTGGACCTGCTGAAATTAGACTATCTATATGCCCAGAAATCGTTTCGATTGCCTAAGTTTCTATCCTCAGATTCCCCAGGAAAAACATGGGAAAAAGACCGCAAAACACCGGTCATCCCTTTTGATCATGAAATTGAGATATCCGGTACGCAAGCCATTTTAAAAGTGGCGGCAAATCCTGTATACTATGCCATCGCGCATTCCCAGAATGGAGACGGCTATTTTCGCCGTCCCACCGTCAATGCCGTTTCTGGGCATAAGCACCCCAAGTCGAATAAAATGAGGGCATAAAGCCTATTAAAAAAAACCATCAGGAAAGAAAGATGACACCTCTAAATTCAAAAAGCCGAGCCATCACCCAAGGAGACCGACGAGCCCCCAACCGAGCCATGCTAAGAGCAGTCGGGTTCACCGATGAGGATTTTGACAAACCCATTGTAGGAATTGCCAACGGGCAAAGCGATATCACCCCATGCAATGCAGGACTCGGCAAACTCGCCGACATCGCCTCGGCAGAAATCCGAAAAAGCGGCGGCATGCCGCAGATGTTCGGAACCATCACAGTCAGCGACGGAATCTCCATGGGAACGGAAGGGATGAAATGTTCACTGGTCAGCCGGGAAGTAATCGCCGACTCCATAGAAACCGTTTGCCGGGGTGCCAGCATGGATGCAGTCATCTGCATCGGCGGATGTGACAAAAATATGCCGGGAGCCATGATCGCCATGGCTCGATTAAATATTCCAGGAATTTTTGTATATGGCGGAACCATCAAGCCCGGTCACCTGGACGGCAAAGACCTGACCGTTGTCAATGTGTTTGAAGCAGTGGGGCAATTCGGTGCCGGTAGCATAGACCAGTGCAAACTCACTGAAGTTGAAAAAAATGCCTGCCCGGGTTTTGGTTCCTGTGGAGGAATGTTTACCGCCAATACAATGTCCTCTGCCTTTGAAGCAATGGGAATGAGCCTGCCCTATAGCTCCACCATGGCCAATGAAGACAAGGACAAGGAAATCAGCACAGGTAAAAGCGCGAAGGCCCTGTTAAATATGATCGAAAAAAATATTCTTCCACGGGACATCATGACACGGGAAGCTTTCGAGAATGCCATCGCGGTTGTCATGGCCGTTGGCGGCTCCACCAACGCTGTCCTGCATCTTCTGGCCATCGCCCACTCCGTCGGAGTACCATTAACCATGGATGATTTCGAAATCATCAGGAAGAAAATTCCGCTGTTTTGCGATTTGAAACCATCGGGAAAATATGTCGCCATCGACCTGCACCATGCCGGCGGCATTCCGCAAGTCATGAAAATGATGTTGAATGCCGGACTCATGCACGGTGACTGCATGACGGTAACAGGAAAGACCATCGCAGAAAACCTGAAAGATGTTCCCGATCAACCCCGCGCAGATCAGGATGTCATTCTTCCACTGGATCGGCCAAAGGCAAAAGAAGGCCATCTGGTTATTCTCAAAGGTAACCTCTGTCAGGAAGGTGCCGTTGCCAAAGTTTCCGGTGTTAAAACCCGAAGCTTCACCGGCCCGGCGCGGGTCTTCAACTCCGAAGAAGAATGTCTGGATGCCATCCTTGCCAACCGCATCAAGGCCGGAGATGTCGTGGTCATTCGTTTTGAAGGGCCCAGGGGTGGACCGGGCATGCGTGAAATGCTGGCACCCACCGCCGCCATTGTCGGCGAAGGACTGGGGGACAAAGTCGCGCTAATCACCGATGGCCGGTTTTCCGGCGGAACTTATGGCATCGTTATCGGCCATATCGCGCCGGAGGCACAAATTGGTGGAACTCTGGCCTTCCTTAAAGACAACGATACCATTTCCATTGATATGGACCATAACCAGTTAAATGTAGAATTAACCGATGAAGAACTCGCAGAAAGAAAAAAAGGGTTTGTCGCGCCTGAAATAAAATATAAATCAGGGGTGTTGGCTAAATACGCAAAACTCGTCGGGACCGCCGCTAAAGGCGCCGTTACCGACTAGCCGCTTAGCATGGAGCCAATTTGCAATAACTTTTTACGGCCTGCAACCTTGTTCTCGCCTTACAAGCCCCCTGGATAAAGTTCCGCGCTAACCTGGGAAAAAATACGGCACAAAAGTTGCCAGCCATTAATTACTAACCCGGATATTGCATGAGTTGAGAGAAGTTTTGTTTTTGAGCGTCCGAGAGCGGGGGTTATGAGATTCATCGGCCCGTTTGGGGCGTGGGCGCGGCAAAAAGGGCGGTTTTTTCCGCAAGCGGGTACACCCCCTTTCAACCCACGTCATTCTCGTCAACCTACTACGTCATTCCCGCCTGCGTGGGAATGACGTATGCATTGGCCCAACGGCGTGGGTCGGGCAAGGCCCGCTCGACGTGCCGAAGCAAATCCAGACGACGGTCCGCATGCCGCAACAGCAGGTTGTCGCCGTCGGGGTCACATAACCGCCCGAAAAGGAAGTGTGAACCTTGCGGCGGTCAAATCCTGGGAATTCGATCTGGATGGAGGTGCAATCTGTCACGGCGGATTCCTTTCCTTAATTGCCAAGTCAACCTTATTTTAAAGGCAGAATTCGCCATCTTTTTTTCATGCAATATGCGGCTAGACGCTTAAATTCTCAAACCATAAAATTTTTTGACTTTAGAAACTCTAGCGGAACATCAGCATTTTTTTTACCCGCAATGGCAAAGTAATGAAGAGGTTCTCCTTCAGTAGACAATCTGTGGCGATAACGTTCAATATGGTAGATATCAAGATATTTTGAAAAAATCAACTCTCGGACCATTTTAGAAAAACCCGAGTTATCACTTTGATCAAGAAATGTATCTTTAATGTTAAAACCTATCCACCCTTTTGTTTTAATAATATTGAATGCCTCAATAAACGCCTTCACTGGAATGTCGCCAAACCCAAGTGCGGCAACAGTTATCATACAATCGCATTGCCATGAAGCTATACTTTCTTTGCTTTCTTCACTCAGCAAACAAAAATCTTCAACGTAATAGGCATCATAAACTCCTGGCCGGTCTCGTTGGGCGGCCTCAAAAGCTTCAACAATTATGTCGACACCAATCAATCTTGATACACCACGTTTTTTTAATTCCTCACCCACCATACCATTGCCTGCGCCTAAATCTAAGACGCGTAGTTCCGAAAAATTTTCTTGGGACTGTTTTATAGCAGACTCGAGAATTGCTGTTACTTTGACTGGAGATACACATTTAAGGCGATCATAGAATAGTTGCTCATACAAACCGGGTATCTGATAAATTTCATCATAATCATGAAATCTGATTTTCCTTGGATGGCCAGAAGCATGCAGGTAGAAATAAGTTTCACTTTGATCATAAGCGTTCAATTCGTCCTTTGGGAATTGAATTCTGTGCCTTTTAATCATATGTACTCCTTGGTATAATTTGAGGGAGAGCGGGAATCATTCGTTCCTTGCCTACAAACCCGCAGGTTTTTTTAACGTTGGATATATTGAACTGCCTCAAAAGAACCTTCTTGTCAGCTATTTTCAGATTAACCCAGTTTTAAAAGAAGCCAACCGGCGATGCCTTTCTGGCCGTTCAGTTCTTTATTGGACCCGTTCCAGACGGCGATGGCCATCAAGACCGATTGGTTGAACTGAACGTCATCAGCATTACCATTTGCGAGAGAACGGGTGAAAACCAGACGCCATTTATTATCTTTCCACACCGCCCCGCCTTTTACATCCTGCTGGTTCTGGTCGGTCAGGGTGCCGTAACCTTCGGCGTTTAAATCTTCAATGGTCTGGTAAGCAAGTTGAGAGTTGAAATTATCTTTCACTCCGGGTTGGCCTCTTTCTCCACCAATCGCTTTCCATTGCCAGATGTTGACCGGCTTTCCCGCCTCACCCATGGTGATTGAAGGGGCTTCCTTCTCAGCAGTGACTGGGAACATCACCGCCGCACGATCCACATACAATGCTGAATGATCAAAGTTGCTGGACTTCGTCTGGTCCTCCCATTCCAACATGATGGCCAGGATCCCATCATTTTTGGCGGCACGTACCGTGACTTCCTTCGTTGAAGGATTCGGCCATTTCGGATTGGTGATCATCTGCGGCCCGAGTTCGACCCTGACAGCGACCGGCCCGGAATCCCAAAAAGGATCACCGGGGTCCACAGGCAAGTTTCCGGGAAGGGTGGCTACCTGTATGGCAGGACCGCAACTTTCATCCTTCAAACAATCTTCGACATTTGCGCCACAGGCAGAAATGAACAGCGCGAGGATCGAAAACGCCAGTATTTTTTTTATGGAATCAAAAGTCATAAATCAGGTTTTCGAGGTCTGATTTCAATTCAGGGGTATAAGGCCCGACGAGAATCAGGTTGAGCACTTCCTGAACAAAAGTTTTTTTGGCAATCTCCATAATTTTTTCTTTCGAGATCATCTGAATCTGGTTTCGTTCCTCTTCCACGGAGAGTTCTTCAGAATAAAGATGCGGAAAGGCATAACGCACCACCTGCTTGTAGGGGTCATCCAGTTCCGAATCCAGGTCAAACATGTAGCGCTTTTTCACATGTGCCACTTCTGCATCCGTTGGCCCCTGAGTGGCAAAGGTTTTAATTTCTTCCAGCAAGACTTTTGTCACCTCAATAAGTTTTTCCGGCCGCACAGTCACATCAAAGTCCATCGTGCCGATGTCCGACATGCTGGTTGCCCGGCACTCCACAGAATAAACCAGGCCTCGCTCCTCCCGGAGCACTCTCTGTAATCGGGAAGTGAAACCATCGTCAAAAATCCGGCTGACCAGTCCCATGGTCAGAAAATCCGCATGATTGTAGGAACATGAGCGAAAACATAATTGCAGTTCGATCTGACTGTCGGAATCATGCTGAAAAAGAAACTGGGGCTGGGTCTGCTTTTCGGGAACGCTTCCGACAAAATGGTTTTTTGTAATTGGGACCCCTGTTTCCGGGAAATCTGAAAAATATTTTTCCGCCAAGGAAAGATTATGCTCATGCTCAACGGGTCCTGATATTGCCAAAACCATGTTGCCGGGAATGTAATGAGTGTTGTAATAGTCCCTCAACATTTCCACATTAATCGCTTTAATGGTTTCTTCTGTCCCGATGGTGGGCCATGATAGGGGTGTTCCTGGGTAAAGTAGTTTGCAGGCCTGGTTGTTGATATCAACATTCACCCCATCTTCATTCAGTTCTTCATAATATTCTTCAAGGATGATTCCACGCTCCAACTCAATCTCTGGAAATGTCGGGGAATAAAAAAACTCAGCGAAGAGTTCAATGCCCTTGTCCAACTGCGAGAGATGCGGACTGAACCCGTACTGGGTATATTCCCCAAGGGTGGAGGCGCGAAGGTCGCGCCCTATATTTTCGAACTCCATATTCAGGGAAATCGAATCGGGGTACTTCCGGTTTCCCCGAAACATCATATGTTCCAGAAAATGGGAGATTCCATTATTCTTTTCATTTTCAAACCGCAAGCCAGCCCGGACAAACATTGACACTTCCATGGTGTGAATATGTGGCATTTCCACCGTCACCACCGTCAAGCCGTTCGCCATCACATCTTTAAAGTATCTTAATGCAAATTCTTTAACTTCCATAATTCCTTTAGTATCGTAAAATTTTCAGAGCTAAAAGTGAAAGGGCATTATCTCACAAACCCAAAGCCAACACCCAGAAAGATATGAACAACCCTATTCAAACAAAATGGTATCTTCTCCCAAGAGAGCTTCGATCTGGTCAATCACCTCATCGGAAGGCTGAATACGCAGTTCATCTGCCACGGTAACTACACGTTCCTTCCCATCGGGAAAAATAAAGTGCAGGCGGGTATCATTATTACCCTTGTGCGAAGCGAGAATACCCTTCACCGCCACCAGGGTCTCGCGTTCCAATCCCAAAGTCCTGAAATGGATCATGACTTTGCCCTGAAAATGCTGATTCGCCTGGGCAAGCGGAAAAACCTCTGTAGCAATGACTTTGGGGAGGTTGCCTTCGGAGTCCACCTTACCCTTTACCAAAAGCGGCACTTCCTCCTGTAAAAGTTGTTGGGCGTGAGTGTAAATTTCCGGCCAGAGGATGACTTCTACCGACCCCTGCAAATCCTCCAGGGTGATGATCCCCCATTTGTCACCCTTGCGTAAGGTTTTAGGAAGGTGCTTGATCGGGATTCCCGCTATGCTGACGACTTTCTCGTTCCTCGCTTCGGCGATGGAGGCCGTAGTCGCGTCGGTGAACCAGGACAACTCCCTGGTAAAGCCATCCAGCGGATGACCTGTAATATAAAACCCGATACTTTCCTTCTCCAACCTGAGCCGATCCGCATCGCTCCACTCTTTCACACTGCCAGCGGATGACTTGTCCTCCTCCACATCCATTTCAAAAGAGTCAAACATGCTGGACTGCCCCAAGTGCATGTCCCTTTGCTTGGCCTGACCCTGCTCCATACGGGCCTGCAATTCACTCATCATCCGCGCCCGGCTCTGACCCAGGGAATCGCAGGCGCCACTTTTAATCAAACTTTCAAAAACCCGCTTGTTAGCCAACTGCATGTCCACGTTCTCACACAACTGTTCCAGCGATGCAAACCGGCGCAACCCCTGTCTGGCCTCGATAATATTGTCGATGGCCTTGCTTCCAACATTTTTTATGGCCCCGAGACCAAAGACCAGTTTATTCTCAGCCACCGAAAAATCGCGGTAGCTCAGGTTCACATCCGGCGGTTGCACGGTAATCTTCATTTCACGGCAATCGTGGATATAACGCAGAACCTTGTCGGTGTTATCCATATCACTGGTGATCAAAGCACCAAAAAACTCCAAAGGATAATGCGCTTTCAGGTAAGCTGTCTGGTAGGAAACCTGCGCGTACGCCGCGCTATGCGATTTGTTAAATCCATAGCCGGCAAACTTTTCCATCAGGTTAAAAATCTTTTCTGATTTTTTTTCATTAATATTTTTAACCCGCGACCCTTCCAAAAACTTTTGCCTCTGGGCGGCCATTTCTTCCGCCTTCTTTTTACCCATAGCCCTGCGTAGCAAGTCGGCGTCACCCAGACTGAATCCAGCCAGCACGCTGGCGATTTTCATCACCTGCTCCTGATAAAGAATGACACCATGCGTTTCCTTGAGAATGGACTCCAACTGCGGCAGGTCGTATTTTTCTTCCATCGTACCGTGCTTGCGCTTGACATAATCATCGACCATGCCGCTTTCCAGGGGACCCGGTCGGTACATGGCCAAAAGGGCGATGATGTCCTCAAAACAGTCCGGCTTTAGTTTTTTAAGCAGGTCGCGCATTCCCGAACTTTCCAACTGGAAAACGCCAAGCGTTTTCGCGTCGCAAAGGAGCTGGTAGGTTGCAGGGTCATTCAGGGGAATGGCGCCGATATCCAGATCAATATTTTTCGACTGTTTGATCATCTTCAGCGCATTGTTGATCACGGTCAGCGTTCTCAAACCGAGAAAGTCCATTTTGAGCAGTCCAAGTTTTTCCACACTGCCCATTGCATACTGGGTCACGACCTCGTCATTGCCACCTTTATACAGTGGACAAAACTCGGTCAGAGCCTTGGATGAGATGACAACTCCGGCCGCATGCGTCGAACAGTGTCGCGCCAAACCCTCCAGATTTTTTGCGATGTCCAGGAGTGCGGCGACGTTCGCGTTCTCCTTGCGCAGTTTTTCAAATTGCGGTTCTTCTTTAAACGCATCCTTAAGCGTGATGTTAAGCTTGTTGGGAACCAGTTTCGCCAACTTGTCAACCTCCCCATAGGGCATATCCAGAACCCTCCCGACATCGCGGATAACCCCCTTGGCATTCATACTCCCGAAGGTAATGATCTGGGTCACGTTCTGGTTGCCACCATATTTCTCGGTGACATATTTAATCACGTCATCGCGCCCGTCCATACAGAAGTCGATATCAATATCCGGCATGCTCACCCGCTCCGGATTCAAGAACCGCTCAAACAACAAATCGTATTGCATGGGATCAATGTCGGTGATCTGCAGGGCATAGGCCACCACACTACCCGCCGCAGAGCCTCGGCCGGGGCCAACTGGAATGCCGTTTTCCTTTGCATAGTGGATAAAATCCCACACGATAAGAAAATAGCCGGGATACCCCATTTTCTCGATGATCCCAAGTTCCCGCTCCAGCCTTTCTTCATAGACGCTCCGGTCAAACTCAATCTTGCGTTTTTCCAGTTCTGTGAACCTTTTTTGCAAACCCTCGCGGGAACGCTCCTCAAGATAAGTCTCAAGAGTATAAGACTCCGGGACCGGGTAGTCCGGCAAATTAAGCTTGCCAAACTCCAGTTCCAGTTCACAGCGTTCGGCAATTTTCAAAGTATTCTCAATCGCCTCAGGAGTCTCTTTGAACAAGGCGATCATCTCTTGCGGCGATTTGAAATAGAACTCATCCTTGGGATACTGCATCCGGTAAGGGTCAGTGATGGTTTTCCCCGTCTGCAGGCACAAAAGGATTTCATGCGCCCGGAAGTCTTCCTTATCAATATAGTGACAATTGTTGGTGGCCACCACGGGGAGCCCCAGCTTTTTGCCGATGCCTATGAGTTCTTTGTTGATCCGGTCCTGGTTTTCCAGTTGGTGGTTTTGCAATTCCAGAAAAAAATTGTTTTCGCCCATGATTTCCGCGTACTGGCTGGCCACTTTGATGGCGCGGGGAACATTCTCCCGGTTCACATTATGGGCGACTTCACCACGAACGCAGGAACTCAGGGCAATCAACCCTTCTGCGTGCTCTGCCAACAGTTCCTTGTCGATACGCGGCTTGTAATAGAACCCTTCCAGATACCCTTTGGTCACCAGTTTTAACAGGTTTTTATAACCCGTCTCATTTTCAGAGAGCAGGATAAGGTGATAAGACGCATCGCGCAGACCGTCTTTGGAGGTTTTCTCAAGGCGACTTTCCGGCGCGACATACACTTCGCACCCGATAATCGGTTTGATGCCATGCTTGCGGGCCGCATTATAAAATTCCACCGCCCCAAACATATTGCCATGATCGGTCATCGCAACCGCAGGCATGCCGAACTGGGCCGCCCTTTCAAACAAAGCCGGATGGCGGATCGAAGAGTCCAGCAAACTATAAGAAGTATGAAGGTGAAGGTGTACGAAATTGGCAGGATTCATAACACTCTAAATACCAGTTTGCCTGCCTTAAAGCAACCACCCAAAGAATAATGCCATAACCTATTAATTTATCGGGATTTAAACCTAAAGAAACAGGGCTTTTACTAAAAGCAGAACCACAGAAGTCACAATACCGGCGCCCACAAGATTAAGAACAAAACCAGCACGTGACATTTGAGGGATCGTCACCCAGCCACTACCAAACACAATGGCATTTGGCGGGGTCGCCACTGGCAACATAAAGGCAAAAGATGCCGCCAACGTTGCCGGCACCATAAAGAGGAGAGGATGAATATTTACAGCCACCGCGGACATACCCAGTATGGGAAGAATCATCGTGGTGGTAGCGGTGTTCGAAGTCAACTCCGTCAAAAACGTAATGACAATACAAATAGTAAGCACCACGCACCATAAAGGCCAACTCGCAATGCCTGTGAGCTTACTGCCTATCCATGTATCCAGTCCGGTTGCGCCAAAACCCCCGGCCAAAGCAAAGCCCCCGCCGAACAAAAATAAAATTCCCCAGGGAACTTTCTCCTGCACAGTTTTCCAGTCGAGCGCAAAAAATTCGCGCTTGCCATTCAAGTCCCGCCCCGTTGCCCCATTAACCGGAAGGACCATAAGCAGGGTCCCCATCGCCATGGCCACGGTGGAATCATGCAGGAATTGGGGATGGGCAAACAACCCCGACCAACCAGGGATAACAAAATCGCCCAGCACAATGGGTTTGCGAAATATCCACAAAAAGGCAGTGAGACAAAACACCGTCGCCACAACCTTTTCAGCGCGGTTGATGGGTCCCAGAGCATCAAGTTCCCTTTGAATGATTTCATGACTCCCCGCCGAAATATTTCGCAAAGGGATGGGCGAAACAAACCGGCACAGATACAACCACACAATTGGAATAAAAACTATCACGATGGGAATGGCCAGCACCATCCACTGGAAAAAACTTATTTCAGGGTTCTCCGGAAACAGTTTTTTATAAAAACCGGCAAAAACAATATTTGGCGGGGTGCCAATGAGGGTGCCAACCCCGCCGATACTGGCGGAATAGGCCAAACCCAGCATGAGAACGAGCCCGAACCCCTGCTCAATAGCCTCTTGCGTTGCAGAATTTTTTTGGCCGTTCAAAGACGCATCCAGGGCAATCTGCCGCACGACCGCCATGGCAACCGGGAGCATCATCATGGTCGATGCCGTATTAGAGATCCACATCGACAAAAAAGCCGTGGCGGTCATGAACCCCAGAACCACACGTTGGGGCCGGGTGCCAATCGCGGCAATAATCCACAAAGCCAGACGTTTGTGAAAATTCCATTTCTCCATGGCCAGTGCAATCATGAACCCGCCAAGAAACAAAAAAATTAGATGGTTGGCATAATTGGGGGCTACCTGCTTGCTCGGCATAATGCCAAGCACGGGGAACAACACAAGAGGCAAAAGCGCAGTCACAGGGATGGCAGTGCCCTCGCCGATCCACCAGATGGCCATGAGGGCGGTCACCGCCAGCATGCGCTGACCTTCAGGCGCTAAGCCCTCAATAGCCGGCATGGCAAGGATCGCCATAAAGGCAACGGCACCTGCAACCAGAACATAAATTTGTTTTTTAAATGAAGTCGCCAAAACGTCTCCTTTTAAAAACAATATTAACCCGCCCAGCAACACTTAACAACTACAAGTATTCTATGTGAGTACCCCTGCGAGACACGAGAACCCAGTGTCATTCTACGACCCCTTTAAATACCTCAAAAAAATTTTTAACCACGGAAGACACAGAAGACACGCCAGCTTTTGTTTTGTTTTTTTCAGTGTGTTCCGTGTATTCCGTGGTTAAAGAAAGAGATTGTTTATAGAAAAGATGAAAATGCACTCCCCGAACCTGACCTAGGAGAACATCGCCCGCATTCGCGAATCAAAAAGGGTCTGGATGTTTTTCGTTGAAGAACAAGTCATTAATTTGTCAACACAACGTTTCCAACGTTGAAGACTTGAACACGGCAGGGAACCAAAGGTTTTCCGGGGCGAAAAGCCAGGGGTCGAAAGAAGAAACATTGCTGATTTCAAAATGCCTTGATCCAGATGGGTGACTTCTGCGTACCGGTTCGACGCGACATCAACAACAATGAAAATCCGGACGCGTGTGGTATTCGACCTCTATCCTCATGCCCCGTAGGGGTATAACGAAATTTTTGAACTTGCGCGATGGAAGTTTAAAGACTTTGTGCAGGCTACGCCTGCATGAGGATAGGGAGAAGTTTATCTGTTGACACGGAGCCTGAGTTATATCCCCAACCTTAGCCTTCATGCCCCGAATGGGGTACTAATGGGTGACCCCTTTAGTAGCAATGGTTTCTAGCACAATTTCTGCTTTTTTTAGAAAGTCTACAGTGCTACTCATATCAATTGTACCGTTAGTCTTCTTCTTTCGGTATTCTTCATTCAAAATTGCCACCGTCATATACTGCCCGTTCCCAAAACGCTGTGGCTTCGCAATGTTGAGGCCCATCCTGCACCCAGTATCACGAATAATTTGATGCCATTGATTTCTTAATTTAGCCCGTTGCGAGCTGTCATTAACCCGTATCTTAAAACAACATTTTTCTTGTTCAAGTTGAATATATTGTTCACATTGATCATCTCCTTGACAGTGCCACCAAAAACCGAGAAAGCCACCTGAGGGATTAGGGACATAGCCCCAATTCCCGCCTTCCAATAAATCATGTTGAAGTTCAATGAAAAAACCTTTCCACGATTCCCACTTCCATTCTGAGACCGGAAGGATCTTATAGCTTTTGACTTCGTCGTCAATCTTTTGGAGGTAATTTCGATAGTCAAGAAAAATTTGGTTAGTAATTCCAGACATGCGCCTATCATTTAATACTTCCAGAAAATCTGAGCGAGAAAATACGATATATCCATTTTTGTGTATTTCACCATAGTTACTTTGATCACCTGTCTTGAAGTAGATGGGGAGTATCTTATCCTCAGGGATATTTTTTTTTAGATTTTCAACATATCTACATAGTTGATCGGAGTGATTTTCTGTCCCCGTTTTATCTTCAATCAAGACATAAATGTCATTATTGATGATACATAAGACATCTATGAAATTGTCTTGCTTGCGGACTTCTACACTGTTATAAGACGAAGGTTTGTCTATTTTATGATGTTTATCATGATGTTTCTGATGTTTCTCGAAAAAAATATCCAACAATCGCTTAGCGCATTCATTCAACAATCTGTGGTCGAATTCTCTATCTGGTGCTGCCCAAGCTGGTGCTGCCCACGATAGTAGCCAGCAAATAAAAGCATCTTGAGATAGCTCGCTTGTAGCAAAATTGAAAAGATTCGGCTGCTCTGCCACGCTCACGCCCCCCATTGCTTAAAAGAATCTAGGCCTACCAGATGGAGCCTTCCTTGGATGTGTACCAACGCAAGAAGTAATCAAGTAACTATATATCTGACGGCAATCAACATGTCAACCATATTTTGTCCAGTGTCCAGCCAAAATAGAAATGTCCGGTTTTTGGTTCAAAAAAACAAATTGAACATGCCGTTGTATCAGCTGTGGGAACGGTGGAAAAACAGGGTTGGGTTTTTCCACCGTTCCCACAGTGCGTCAGTTTCCATAGCTTGCTCATCCTACGGGTCAACCGGAGCGGCCCCTGACCGACCGTAGCCTTGCTGACAGGGATGGTCCGCCGCAGGCTTATGTGCCCGCTGACGGGGCCGGGATTTCAGAAAGGAGTCGGGTCTTGAATTAGTAATAGAGTCTCAATTTCATAGCAGGCAGTGTTCCGGTTTCCGAAAAATCGACTTTCGCCCCGCCTCCACTACTCATCACATGATACCAGGTTCCTGGAAATTTAATTCTCAATGGTCTTGACATGCTTACAATTTAACACCACTCTATTACTAATTCAAGACCCGACCTCTTTATTCGATTCCGGTAAGTGGATCCACGTCATTCCCGCGCAGGCGGGAATCCAGAAGGGTGAAATGAGACAACCCTGTGTATACTCCCCGCAAGCCAGAAGGCTACAAGTAGGGGCGATTCATGAATCGCCCCTACTTTGAACAACACGAAGACCGATCACCCGCGAAAACAGGTCAGGAAATGGAAACGAGCCTGTCAGCTACGCCTGATTGAAGAGCGAAACCCTGATTTGATTTCTGGATTCCCGCCTGCGCGGGAATGACGT
>Ga0210019_1001307_pt1 | contig 27106 bp, 23 predicted proteins | sample CryGeyCG2114_020_2_FD_183969 | JGI IMG/M metagenome (GOLD analysis project Ga0210019, IMG submission 183969) | Groundwater microbial communities from aquifer - Crystal Geyser CG11_big_fil_rev_8/21/14_0.20 (SPAdes) (version 2) | ecosystem: Environmental > Aquatic > Deep subsurface > Groundwater ...
TGAGAGATTTAACCGGACTATTCAGGAAGAATTCGTCGACCTGGGAAATTTCACCATTGAAGTCCCCAAATTCAATGAGAAACTGGCCGGGTGGCTGATAGAATACAATTTCAAAAGACCCCATCAAACCCTTGGCTACCAGACGCCAATAGCAGTGGCTTGTCAGAACCCCCACTTGTCAACCATGTGCCCATCTAGTACATTGTTTTAACCACAGACATTTTGCACTTCGGACAATCCAAGGAATTCGTTGGGCGACAACCCATCTAAGCCGCAATGTTCTAAGTTATTGTAGTAATTATTCCATATCTTTATTTTTTCTTCCAACTGTTTCAAGGTCTTGAACGTGTTTTTTTTATAAAACTTCTCTTGATCTTCGCGATGACTTCTTTCAACTTTTCCATTCTGAGAGGGTTTGCCCGGATCAATCAGATAATGGATTATATTATATCTCTGGCACGAAATATCGAAAGGGTGAAGCCTGGGATTTATCGGGTCTGAGCTTTTCAGGTATCCGACATATCTACTTGTGAAATTGCTTCCATTGTCCGTTTTCACCGCCCTTATTCTGAAGGGAGCAACGGCGATCACTTCATCAAGAAATTTCATTGAACTGAAATTTGAACAATCGTCGTATATTTTCAAATATCTCCATCTTGAAGCGCAATCAATGGCCGTAAATTGGTAATACCTTTTATTTCCTATCAAGTCCGGCACGTATTTGACGTCTATTTCAACAAGCTCTCCCTTGTCAAGAGGAATCTTCACATATTTATATCTCAATTTCCTCACTCTGTATCTTCTCGTTAGCCCCTCAATCTTGATTATTCTATGAATGGTGTTTCTATGAATCGTTATCCCTTCTTTCTCCAATTGCCATTTCAATTTCAAGGCGCACCTGCCCGTCTTTTTTCTTATTTCTAATATTCTTTCCTTTATTCTTATCGGCGTCTCTTTGAGGTTGCTTTTTGGCCTTCGCGATTTGTTTTCCAAGCCGTCTATGCCAAGCCCCTCGTATTTCACGAGCCAATACTTCAAAGACCTTTCTGAAAATGGGCACACTTTGGCCATATTTTTGATGGTTATTTCTTCATCTAATATCGGCTTAATCCATCTGAATTTTTCTTCTTTTGTTGATTTGGGCATGATTTTCATATGCCCTTAGACTATCTCAAAAAGTGCAATATGTGTGTAGACATTACCACATGTTATTGACAGGATAGCTGAAATATGCTATCCTGTTTTTAGTACAAATAATGAGAGGCTCAAAAAAAGAAAGGAGGACGACATGTTAGAAAGCAAGGACGTAATTTGCATTAAAAGGTGGCGGGAGCTCGCAAGAGCAAATAGGCCTATGGCTTATACCTTCCCCGCCTTCACCCTAAGTAAGTGTTTAAAATAAGATTTATTTAGGATAAAAAATCAGCCAACCGGCTGGTTTTTTGTTTGTTTTGCGCTTCTCCGCTATTTTGTGTAGTTATAATTTTAATATGGTGGTATAATATATAGAATTGCGAACGCGCAGTTTTTAAATATGAAAAAAATAAAAATAGCCCAATTAGCCCCGCTTTGGATTCCCGTGCCGCCAAGAACTTATGGCGGCATTGAGTTAATGTTGTCTTTTCTTACCGAAGAATTAGTAGCGAGAAATTACGACATTACGCTTTTTGCTTCGGGCGATTCAGAAACTTCGGCAAAGTTAATTTCTTTAACGGAAAAAGCGATTTGGCTGCAAAAAGGTCTGCGCAGCCCGCATGCCTATATCAGCGCGGCTCTTGAAAAAATTTATCGTCATCGCAACTCTTTTGATTTATTCCACAATCATTTCGATTTTTTTATGTTTCCGCTTTGCCTTTCGGAAACAGCGCCGATTTTAACAACGCTCCATCGCCCGATAGACTCAACGTCCGCTCAAGCCTATAAGGCTTATGATAAAATAAAATTCTGCGCTATTTCTGAAGACCAGCGGCAGAGCGCAGAGGAAAATGGTATTCCAACGTTGGGGGTTGTCCATAACGGGATTATTCCTGAAAGATATGTATTCAGGGAAACGCCCGACGATTATTTTATGTATCTTGGCAGAATTAATAAAGAAAAAGGAATTGTAAATGCTATTGTTGCTGCCAGAGATGCCGGAGTAAAACTTTTGGTAGCCGGAAATATGGTTGGCGGCGAAGAATGGAATTATTTTCTTCATGAAGTTCAGCCGTTGCTTAACGAAGAAAATATTAATTTTATCGGCCATCTTGATTTTAAAGAAAAAGTAAGATTGCTCGGCGGCGCGAAGGCCCTACTTTTTCCGATTGACAGACGGGAGCCTTTTGGCTTGGTTATGATTGAGGCTATGGCTTGCGGAACGCCGGTAATCGCCTACAGACGCGGTTCCGTGCCGGAAGTAATTAAAGATAAAAAAACCGGCTTTATTGTTGATAACAAAGAAGAAATGGTTGAAGCTATAAAAAAAATCGATATTATTAAAAGAATAGATTGCCGCGCTCGTGTTGAACAAAATTTTACTTTAAAACAAATGGTTGATAAATATGAAAAAATTTATAAAAAGCTGGTTTAATTTATTTGTATGAAAAAATTACGCATCGCTCAAATTGCCCCTCTTTGGATAACCATTCCGCCTTTAAAATATGGGGGAATAGAAAGAATTATCGCTATGCTTTGCGATGGCTTAACCGCCAAAGGCCACGAAGTCACGCTTTTCGCCTCGCCCGGTTCAACGGCTAAAGGGAAATTGATTTCGGTTTTTGAAAAGCCGTTGCTTGACGCCAACATATCCTGGTCAAATCCAATCTGGAATCTGCGCAATCTTTCTTTGGCAACGGAAATGGCGAACGAGGGCAAGTTCGATATTATTCACACTCATCTTGATATCTGGAGTTTATTTTTTCACAATCTCACAAAAACGCCGGTAATTCACACAATGCACAACCCGCTTTACCGGACAAACGCGGACGCCAACAAAGACGACCGTTTGCGCCTTTTTATGGAAGAGGCGAAAAGAACAAACATTACTTTTATCAGTCAGTCGGCTAAAGACCAGGCGATGCTGGAATTTCCGGAAAATCGCTCAAGAATTATTTATAACGGGAGCGACCTTTCCCATTTTACTTTTAATCCGAAAGGCGGAGAGCATTTTGTTTGGGTTGCCAGAATGAATAAACATAAAGGAGTTGAAAATGCCATTGCCGCCGCGGAAAAATTGGGCGTAAAACTTTTATTGGCGGGCAGAATAGACCCAACCCAGCAAGACTATTTTGACGATATTATCAAACCGCGTCTTAATGAAAAAATTCAATACGTCGGCGAATTGACGGAAAATCAGCTTTCGGATTTTTACGGTCCGGCAAAAGCGCTTCTTTACCCGATTGAATGGGAAGAACCGTTTGGCTTGGTGGTAACGGAAGCGATGGCTTGCGGAACGCCGGTAATCGCCTATCGCCGGGGTTCAATGCCCGAATTAATCGAAGACGGCAAAACAGGATTTGTCATAGACAGTAATATAGATTTATTAGTTGAAGCAATGGAAAAAGTTGGTCAAATTGACCGGACTTTAGTTCGGAAGCGAGCCGAGGAAAAGTTCAGCAAGGAAATAATGGTTGAAAATTACGAAAAAGCTTATTACGAATTATTATCATGAACCCCGTTAGAAGTTTTATATAGAAAAATCTATCAATTTTTTCTGTTAGAGAGATAGCTTTTGGGGTATTCCAAAAAATATTATGAATAAACAAACAGCATCAAAGGTAATGGATGAAATAACTTCTAACGGGGTGAAAAAACTTAGAATCGCCACAATGGTAACCGGGCATTTCACTACTCCGCCGCCAGCTGGAATAGTTTACGCGCCAATGGATATCGCGGTTGAGGTGAGCGAGGGCTTGGTTAAAAAAGGCCATAAAGTTGATTTTTTTGGCCCGGAAGGCACAAAAGTTAATGTAACTAAAATTATCTCGGCCGGGCTTAAAGCGTTAAATCAGCCGGAAGGCAACGCGATTACCAAGGGACCAAATGTCGGCAACGCGGAAGTTAATAAAATTTTCAACCTTTGGGACCAATATCTTATCGCTAAAATGTTTGCCGAAGCGGAAAAAGGAAATTATGATTTGCTTCACATTCACCCGGCCGACAGAGCTTTGCCTCTGGCTCTTTCTCATTTTAAAATTCCGGTTTTTTACACGCTTCATGACCCTATCTATCCTTGGAAGGCGGAAGTGTTTTCTATGTTCGCCAGCTCAAATCAGCATTATGTTTCTATCAGCGACGCTCAGCGCAAACCCGCTCCTAATTTAAATTATGCGGCTACCATTTATAATGGTATTGATTTAGACGCTTTCCCATTTTCCGAAAGCCATGACGATTATTTGCTTTTTATCGGTCGTCTTCAGCCGGAAAAGGGTCTGGCCGAAGCTGTTCAAATTGCAAGAATGACCGGCGAAAAATTATTAATCATTGGCCCGCCGGTGACCGGGGAATATTGGGACAAAAAAGTTACTCCATATCTTGGAGATAAAATTCAATATCTCGGTTTTATGCCGCGGGAAAAACTTTTTAAATATTATCAGCGGGCTAAAGCTACCCTTGTGCCAATTCAATGGGAAGAACCGTTTGGCTTAATCTTAACCGAATCTATGGCTTGCGGCACGCCCGTTATCGCTTTTGAAAAAGGGTCAGTTCCTGAAATTGTTATAGACGGTAAAACTGGTTTCATAATAAAAGATAATAATTTGGAAGCTATGGCCGGCGCGGTAAAAAAAATTGGCGAAATAAATCGGGCCGATTGCCGGAAACATGTTGAGCAAAATTTCAGCATTCAAAAAATGGTAGATGGGTATGAAAAAGTTTTTTTGAAAATCGTTTCTTGAAAAATATCATGGAACCATTAAATATTGCCATAAAGCAAAAGCATTTGTTTTCTTTTATTTTTTGGGGCCTCATTGATATTTAGCCGTTTGTAATTTATCATTTATCTTAGAGGTCAAAACATTTTGGCCATTTTGATAATTAAATAAGGAGGGGAAAATGAAAAAAATAATTAATCTCGTAGTGTTTCTGACAGTGATATATTCGGTGGGGATAGTACTCGGATTAATCTTATTTTTGCTTAAGATAACCGGCAGAATTAAAGTTTTACATCCAGAAAGATTTCCTCGTCGCAAAAAGAGCTTCCTGTTAGTATCTAATCATCCATCTTTGGCAGATCCAATCGTGGTTCTCTATTTGTTCTTTCCAGACATGCTATTTCATCCTCTAAAGTTTACTCCGTTTCACACTCCTGACAAAAACAATTTCTATAACCCCTGGTACTTTTTTTGGATACGGCCGTTTTCCATTTCTATCAACCGAAATTCTGAAAATTCTGAAGGTGGAGGAATAGTATCGTTTCTCCGTCGGATGAAAAGATTTTTGGAAAACGGAAAAAGAATTATTCTTTTTCCAGAAGGAGGAAGAACATACAAAGGATCTGAATTCTGTTACAGCGAAAAAGGGAAAAGAATCAGGAAACTGACAGATGGGGTTGGATGGCTGGCAGTAAATACCGGAGTCCCTGTTGTTCCAGTGTGGATGGAAGGAACGGATAAGTTTTTGCCGAATACGCCGAAGATCAAATTTATTTTTCCGAGGTTTTGGAAAAAAATTTTGATTAAAATTGGAAATCCGTTAAAACTCGACAGGGAGGGGATAGAAGAAGCCACTGGAAAAATTGAACAGCTTGTTTTAAATTTGGCTGACGAAGAAGGGTAGATTTTTACAATCTACCCTTTTAAATTTAAAACGTTATTCAAAATGGTAGATGGATATGAAGAAGTTTTTTTGAAGGAATCTTACCTGCCCGATAAACTGGAAGGAAAGAAGTATTTGAAGAAAAAGGATTAAAAACCGGCTGATAAAAAATGTTACAATTAGCTAAAAGTTGTGTATAATTAATTAAAGGTCGCACGCGATTAACAATTAATGTCAATATGCAAAAAACCATGCAAAAACTTAAAATTAATTCATTGTTTATTGTCTCTTTGGTGTTGGTATTTGCTTTCTCCTTTTTTATCGCTTCAGTTAGCGCATATGCCGCGGGCAAAGATGACAATATTGAAAAAGGTAACCAAGCTCAATCTCGGGACGTGGAGGAACATCGCAGCGCCGTTTCAAACTTCGTCCAGAGCCTTTTGTCGGTTGCCGATAGAGAAGGAGGAATAGGCGAACAAGTAAGGGTTATTGCCCGGGAACAAAATCAGTCCGCGAGTACAACGGTCCATGCAATGGGAAAAATTCAGTCAAGAAGCAAAATAAAAACATTTTTCTTCGGTTCCGATTATAAAAATTTAGGGGCTTTAAGAAGTGAAATAGTCCAGACGAAAAATAGATTGAATCAATTGGATAAATTGGTGGAAAACGCCCAAACTGCGGTAGATAAAGCAGAACTTCAAAATCAGGTTCAAACATTAAAACAAGAACAGCAAAAAATAGATACTTTTTTGAAAGCCAATGAAAATAAATTCAGTTTGTTCGGCTGGTTTACGAAGTTATTTAGCAAATAATTTTGCCGTTTAGATACGCCATAAAAAAACAGGCGCGAAAGCGCCTGTTTTTTGTTTGTTTTTGCGGTTTTGGGTTGTTTTGTAATTATCCATTTTTGATGGGTATTGACAACAGAACAAATAGTCGGGTAGAATAAAAATATGGTTAATACAATAACAAAGCGGCAAAAAGAGCTTTTGGAGATAATATATCAATATATAAAAGACACGGGTTACCCTCCGACTTTCGAGGAGATGAGGGAAAGTCTTGGGGTCTCTTCAAATCAATCAATAATTGACCTTTTAGAAAAATTAAAAAAACAAGGGTTAATTCAAAAAAATGAATCAATTGCTCGCGGCATTTCAATTTTGCCTGCCGCGTACGAAATTTTAGGCGAACCGCCATTGGTTGCTTTTTTGGGCTTTGCGGCCGCCGGAGCGCCACTGGAAGCTGTAGAAATTTCTGGTGAATGGGGGCCCGTTTCTAATAATGTCGCTATGTTTAAAAATAATGTTTTTTTAATGAAAATCGCGGGCGATTCAATGATTAATGCGGGGATAGACGACGGAGATGTTGTTTTAGTCCAATCCCAAAAAGAATTTATTTCAAAAGATATTGTTCTTGCTCAAATAGATGACTCATTTACGATAAAGCGTTTTATGTCTGATGACAAACCTCCATACGTTTATTTAAAACCGGAAAACCCGAAATATTCATCTATATCATTTACAGAAGAAACCAAGCTTACGGGGAAGGTCGTCTCCGTTTTAAAAAATGGTTATTGGAAATCGGTAAGATAATATGCCTACGCAAAAAATAAGCAAAACAAAAGAAATAATAGATAAAATTTTTAAAGACAGTGAAACTGTTTATGGCCTTAAAGAGTTTGAAGATGTTAACTTGGAAGATGTTTTAAAAATAACAGAAGAAGAAAGAAACAGATTTTACATTAAAGATTTTAAATCGGGCGGGAAAAAATTTGTCTATGACGAAGAGAAGCAAAGCGGCAAACCCGAAGAAATTATCCGGCAGTTGTGGCTTTATAAATTAAATAAATTTTATAAATATCCTCTTGATAGAATTGATACAGAAAAAAGCGTCCATTTCGGCTCAAAAGAATTTGCCCGCGCCGATATTGTGGTTTATAAAAACGACAAAACAACTCCTTATATAATAGTAGAAGTTAAAAAACCAAATCTTGAAAAAGGAATAGACCAGTTAAAAAGTTATTTAAACGCCGAGGGTTGTGAAATCGGCGTTTGGTCAAACGGGAGCATTAAAACCATTTTATATCGCAACTATCCGAACAATTTTGAAGATACGCTTTCGGAAATTCCGCCAGCGGATAAAACAATAGACGATTTATTGTCAGAAAAGCGCACCTTGTCCGATTTAGACCCGAAAACCAATTTAAAAGAAATTATCCAAATCGCGGAAGAGCTTATTTTGGCGGGCGCGGGCGTTGATGTCTTCACGGAAGTTTTTAAATTGATTTACGCCAAACTTTTTGATGAAATTGAAGCCCAAAAAAGAGAAGAAAAAGAAATTCTATTTAGAAAATACAAAGACCCGGCGAAAACTTATACTTCGATAAATACTCTTTTTCATTTGGCGATTAAAAAATGGCCCGGTACTTTTTTTGAGCAAGATAACATTCGTTTATCGCCCGAGCATTTGGCGGTCGTGGTTGGTCCGATGGAAAAAGCTAAACTTTTCGGCTCCGATTTGATGGTAATAGACGAAGCTTTTGAATATTTGATTCCCGAAGTTGCCAAGGGAAAAAAGGGTCAGTACTTCACTCCGCGCCATGTGATAAATATGGCGGTAAAAATGTTAAATCCTCAAAAAGATGAATATATTATTGACCCGGCTTGCGGTTCGGGCGGATTTTTAATCGCTTGTATGAATTGGGTTAAAGAAAATTATTTAAAATCAGAATACGAAAAACAGGAATACGCCAAGGAATATCTCTATGGTATAGATTTTGCCGACGAAACGGCAAAGGTGTCGCGGGCGCTGATGCTCATTGCCGGTGATGGCCGCACGCATCTTTTTAAATTAAATTCACTTGACCCTCGCGAATGGCAGAGCGAAGACCCGGACAAGTTGCATGCGCGAAGCGAGCTTTTGGCACGGCTGGAAAAATTCAAAGATTACACGCAAGAGCAGGAAAACAAAAACACTTTTAAAAATTTCGCTTTTGATGTTTTGCTGACAAATCCGCCCTTTGCCGGAGAAATAAAAGATCCGGGGCTATTAAGACAATATGATTTTGGAAGAAAAAAGGGGAAATTGGTAAACAAAATGGAACGGCACATTCTTTTTATTGAACGCGATTTAGAATTTTTGCGGCCGGGCGGCAGAATGGCGATTGTTTTACCGCAAGGTATTTTAAATAATACTAATATGGAATATGTGCGGAATTATCTTTTGGATAAAGCCAGAATTTTAGCCGTGGTTGGGTTGCATACAAATACTTTTAAACCGCACGCCGGAGTAAAGACGTCGGTTTTGTTTTTGCAAAAATGGGGCGAAAAAGAAAAGACCCTAAAAGATTACCCGATTTTTATGGCGGTTTCTAAAAAAGGAGGAAAAGACAATTCCGGCGATTATGTTTATAAAAAGGATGAAAACGGAAATTATGTCCATGGCACCAACGGCAGAAAAGTTTTAGACCACGATTTAGACGAAGTCGCGGACGAATTCGGAAAATTCGCTAAAGGTCAAAAGTTTGAGTTTTTGAAATAGTTATGCTAACAAATAAGCATTTTAAAGATATAAAAACTGCATTTTGTTTTCTTGATGAGACGGGTTTAATTCACAGCGAAAGGGATAAATTTTTTGCACTAGGAATTATAAAGTGTGGGAATCCAGAGAAGATTTATAACAAGATAAGAAAAATAAGGCAGGAATATAATTATAATGAGGAACTAAAGTGGGCAAATTTAAATAGAAAGATTAGATTTGATGTTGCGAGAGAGATCTTTAATATATTTTTGTCGGAAGACGTACAATTTAATTGCATTATTTTAAACAAGGATGAGTTGGATTTTGAAAAATATTATAATAATGATTTATATAAAGTCTATGGAAATTTTACCGTAACATTATTGAAATTAATTATTGGAAAAGATCCAGAAGAGGTACTAATTGTGTTGGCTGATGATTATTTTACTCCGGATGGTACTGATATAGAGGTCGTTATAAAAAAATTTACTAATGATCATTATAAAAATTTTGTCGTGGCGGGAGTATGTCAAATTAATTCAAAATTCTCTGATGTTTTACAAGTTACCGATTTGATACTGGGAGCAATATTGTATGATCTTAAGAAACAAAGGGGTCTTATACAAAAACAAAATGCTTATAAAAGAAAATTTTTGAACTTCATTTATCAGAAATTAAAAATAAGAAAATCATTTTTTAAAAATATATTTGGATTTGATACCAGAAACTATGTTTTGTCGGGAGATAAAATTAGAGCCACAATATTTGATTGTAAGAGATCGAAGAGAAAAATGGAGGATTAAAAAACAAGCCATGGCCCACAACGGGCGACGCTTGTTTCTTTGTAGATGCTATGAATAATAGTATCTATATACAGACTATCAAAGTATAAACATTTGTCAATTATGGACTTGGGGATAACCAAAAAGCTTGTCTGTCGATGGGTATGATCGAAAAAAAGCAAAAATTAGGGTTCAAAAGGCTAAAATTACAAAAATATTAATGATTACTTATTCCATAATCCAAAAATCTCAACTTGAAGGCGCGAAGCGTATGGACGCTGAATATTATCAGCCGGAGTATTTGGATTTAGAAAAAAAATTCGCTGCAATGGAAACAAAAACATTAGAGGATATTTCAAAATCAATTATCAGTTTTGGGGCATATTCGCTTACTAGTCATATTGAGTGGCAAGAATCCGGCGTGCCTTATATTAATGTAGGCGATATTCATGATGGATATATTAATTTTAGCAATGTAAAGCATATTAGCGAAAAAGTTAATGAAATACTTAAAAAATCAAAAGTTGATAATGGTCAAGTTTTACTTACAATGGCAGGAACAATTGGTAATGCGGCGGTTGCATATAATCTTTCAAAAAGCGCGAACGCCAATCAGGCGATCGCTAAAATTACCCCAATAGATAATGTTTCGCCTTATTACTTGGCAGCATTTTTAAATTCAAAATATGGATTATTGCAGACGCAAAGAGAAATAGTTAGTAGTGTTCAAGCAAATATTTTTCTCGGGCCGATAAAAAAATTTAAGATTCCCATTTTCGATAAAAAGATAACACAAGAAATAGAGAATAAATACAAAGACTTTTTAGAAAAACTCGAAAATTCAAAATCTTTTTACGCTCAAGCCGAAAATTTGCTTTTAGAAGAATCAGGGCTTAAAAATTTTGACGAAAAAGAAAACCCCGAAGCAGAGCAAGCTCGCTACGGGGCAGGTTTATCGTCAATTGTAAATCTTTCAGAAATAAAATTGGCCAAACGTATGGACGCAGAATATTTTCAGGGGAAATATGAAAGATTGATAGAAAATGTTAAAAAACAAAACGGAAAATTACTCGGGGATTTAGTGTTTATAAAAAAGGGTTTCGAGCCCGGCAGTGAAGAGTACAGAGAAGAAGGGAAATTATTTATTCGTGTTAGCAGTCTTTCAAAAGACGGCATTATAGATAAAGACCAAAAATATTTAAGCGACGATTTATATCAAAAATTGAAAAATAATTTTGAGCCAAAAATTGGAGAAATTTTATTAACAAAAGATGCCACGCCTGGAATCGCTTATTTGGTAAAAGAATCAATTGAGGGCATTATTGCAGGCGGGATTTTAAGGTTAAAAGTAAAAAATGATATTAATTCTGAATATTTAACGCTTTGTATAAATTCCATAATCGGCAGAATGCAGGCTGAGCGAGATTCCGGAGGTTCTGTCATAGCGCATTGGAAACCCGAACAAATTAAAAATATTTTAATCCCGATTTTGCCAAAACAAACGCAACAAAAAATCGCCGACTTGGTCCAAAAATCTCACGAGGCTCGTAAAAAGGCAAAAGAATTATTAGAAGAAGCGAAACAGAAAGTGGAGGAATTGATGGAAATTTTATGACTCAACAAGAAGCATTAAAAATATTGAAAGCGGGGCACAACGTGTATATTACCGGCGCGGCGGGGAGCGGGAAAACCTATCTTCTAAACGAATTTATCCAATATCTTAAAGAGCGTGAAATCGGAGTAGCCGTTACCGCGACCACCGGAATCGCTTCAACTCATTTGGGCGGTTTAACTATTCATTCGTGGGCTGGAATCGGGATTGCCAGCGAAGCGGGTGATGATGAAATTAAAGCTATTGCTTCTAACCGGCGAATTGCCCGACGATTTGAAAATACAAACACGCTTATTATTGATGAAATTTCTATGCTTGACGCGGCGCGTCTTTCGCTTGTTAATCGGGTAGCGAAAGCGGCAAAAGGAAGTTTCAAACCGTTTGGCGGAATGCAAGTTGTTTTATGCGGAGATTTTTTCCAGCTTCCGCCGGTTGCCAGAGTTGGAGAACCTCAGCCGAAATTCGCGTATCGTTCTTCGACATGGGAAGAATTAAATCCAAAAATTTGTTATCTTACCCAGCAATTTCGTCAAGCAGGCGACGCGCTTCTTGATGTGCTTAACGCCATTAGGCAAAACGAGGTTAGCGAAGAAATCAAAAAGTTTCTTTTTTCAAGGCGTGGCGCTATTATTAGCAATAATCGCGTAACAAAACTTTATTCTCATAATGTTGACGTGGACGCTGAAAATTTTCGTGAACTTAGCGGGCTTTCCGGGGAAAAAATGGAATATTATATGAATTTTGAAGGAATCAAGGCGGCTATTAAAGCTTTAAAAGGCGGTTGTCTGGCTCCGGAAACATTAATTGTCAAAAAAGGCGCGGTGGTTATGTTTGTTAAAAATAATTTTGAAAAAGGATATGTCAATGGAACTCTTGGCAAAATCGCGGATTTTAGCGAAAACGGCCATCCAGTTGTTAAAACTTTAAGCGGCAAAAAAATTATCGCCGCGCCGGAGAGTTGGAGCGTTGAAGAAAACGGCAAAATACTCGCGAAAATAACTCAAGTTCCGCTTCGCCTTGCTTGGGCGATTACGATTCATAAAAGTCAAGGAATGACTTTAGACGCGGCCGAAATTGATTTGTCAGGAGCCTTTGAAGAAGGTATGGGATACGTCGCGCTTTCGCGGGTTAGAACTCTTGGGGGGATAAAACTGCTTGGGTTAAATGATATCGCGCTTAAGGTTCGCCAAGAAATTTTGGAATTTGACGCCGAATTGCGGACACGCTCAGAAGAAGTATCGCGGGAATTTAAAAATAAAAATATAGATGATGAGGGTAAAAGCCGCGCGCAAAATAAGCAGAAATCATATTCCGTTTCCGAAATTAGAAAATCTTACGTTGCCGCGTATAAAAAATGGTCGTCGGAAGAAGACGAAAAATTAATCGCAGATTTTCGCGCGGGTCAAACTATTTCAGCGCTCGCAAAAGCATTAGGAAGAAAGAAGGGGGGAATAGTTTCGCGATTAAAAAAGTTGGGATTATCCTGATTGGTTAATGAATATACGTTTAATACTATCTTTGATCGTAATTATTATAATAGTTTTAGGATTAAGTATCAGTTATTTTTTTCAAAGGTCGAGACATGAAGTTGTTTTGGAACAAAAATTAAGAGGAAATATGATTATTACCAGCCCAACATTTCAACATAATGGTTTAATTCCTTTCAAATATACCTGCGACGGGGAAAATATAAATCCACCGCTTGAAATAAAAGAAATTCCCCAAAGAACAAAAAGTTTGGCTCTAATTGTTGACGACCCGGACGCGCCAATGGAAACTTGGATTCATTGGGTAGTCTGGAATGTTGACCCGAAAACTACGCAGATTCCGGAAAACAACGTTCCCGATAAAGCGACAGAGGGTCAAACGAGTTTTGAAAAATCTGGTTACGGAGGTCCTTGCCCGCCTTCTGGCACGCACCGATATTTTTTTAAGCTCTACAGCCTTGACACTAAATTAAATCTGCCTTCTGATACGCCTAAATCAGGGCTTCTTGAGGCCATGGCAAATCATATTTTAGCCGAAGCCGAACTGGTCGGCCTATACAGCCGTGTGAAATAAGGAATTTTACGAATACTGGCAAAACTACATTAGATAAAAAATGATGGACATTTTCGCTTCAAAAAAATTCTTGATTATTGCGGGAATAATTTTGGCGCTATTTATTGGCATCGCAATTGGCTATGGTTTCAAATCAAATAATGCGACGCTTTCGGGCAATCTCGCGGCCAATATTCTAAAAGAAATTATTCCGGGGAACAAAAACGATAATGTAGGTGATTTGGTAAAAGTTGTTCGTGTTGTTGACGGCGACACGATTGAAATAGAGGGCGGAGAGAAGGTTAGGTATATCGGGATTGATACGCCGGAGACCGTTGACCCGCGAAAACCAGTACAATGTTTCAGTGTTGAAGCATCTAAGAAAAATAAAGAATTGGTTGAAGGCAAGATGGCGCGATTGGAAAAAGACATTACAGACAGAGACAAATACAATCGACTTTTGCGGTATGTTTGGATAGACGATGTTCTTGTTAATTTGGAACTAGTGAAGCAGGGATTTGCTTATTCCTATTCCTACCCGCCGGATATAAAATATCAGGACGAGTTTGTTAAAGCTCAACAGGAGGCGAGAGATTTAAAACAAGGTCTATGGAACGCTTGTCCCGACGCCGAAAAGAAAACTGTCGTTCCCATTATTGATTCAGCCCCAAATGGTTCTTGTTTAATTAAAGGTAATATAGGCACCTCTGGCGAAAAAATTTATCATCTGCCTGGTTGCGGCTCTTACTCAAAAACTCGAATTGACGAAGCTCGCGGTGAAAAATGGTTTTGCTCGGAGTCCGAAGCCCAAGCCGCCGGCTGGCGCAAGGCCTTAAATTGTCAATAATAGTTGCCTTTTTCCGCCAGCTGGCGCGGAATTCGGCGGCCAACAAAAAAATTAAAAAAACAAATTTATGACTAAGGCGGTTTTTTTATTTGGAAATTGACAAGATAGCCGAAATGCGCTATTTTATTTTAGCCTTGGAAATCCAGACGGTTTTTTATTTTTATGGACATTCAAACAAAAGTAGTTTTATTTTTAACAGTCAGCGGAATAGTTTTTTGGCTCATAAATACTTTTCTTTTGATAAAGCATTTTTTGTAATTTTTTTATTTTGATTTATTCCGGCATAAAGCGTAGAATTTGAGAACTTATTATGAGCCAATATTATAACTCTAAGCGCGTAAACAATCTTTATAAGCTCGGCTCTCGAGAGCCATTTAAACTCTCCCGGTCAAAAATAGATTTATTTTTTAATTGTCCGAGGTGTTTTTATTTTGACCGCCGGCTTGGAATCGGCCGTCCGCCCGGATTTCCGTTTTCTTTAAATTCTGCCGTTGATAAGCTTTTAAAAATGGAATTTGACGTTCATCGCGCCAACGGCACAAATCATCCATTGATTGAAGAATACGGGATAGACGCGCGGCCGGTTCCGCATGAAGATTTGGAAAAATGGAGGCATAATTTTACCGGAATCCAATATTTGCACGAACCTACAAACTTTTTGATAACCGGCGCTATAGACGATTTATGGCAAAACTCCAAAGGGGAATATATCGTCGTGGACTACAAATCTACTTCTAAAGACGAAGAAATTACCGAACTTAATAAAGAATGGCAGGACGGGTATAAAAGGCAGATGGAAATTTACCAATGGCTCTTGAGGAAAAACGGCTACAAGGTTTCAGACACCGGATATTTTGTTTATTGCAATGGCAAGACTGACCGCAAAGCATTTGATGCCAGGTTAGAATTTGATATTACTATTATTCCCTACACGGGAAACGATTCCTGGATTGAAAGAGTTATTTTGGAAGCTCATAAATGCTTGAATGGAGAAAAAATTCCCGAAGCGGGCGCGGATTGCGATTATTGCGATTATATTCGGGCGATAAACGAAGAACAATAAAAACCCGCATGAAAATTTTTGTAAAAGTTAAGCCGGGCGCAAAAAAAGAAGAAATAGTAAAAATAGACGAGATTCATTATATCGTTTCGGTTAAAGAACCACCTGTAAATGGCAGGGCGAACGCCGCCATAATTAAAGCTTTGGCGGTATATTTTAACACAAGTCCTTCGCGCGTAAATATTTTATCGGGTCGCACGTCGAAGCAAAAAATTGTAGAGATTTTATAATTTATCTGAAAAGCCGGAGAGAGTTGAGAATTCGATGTTATGGATATTAAGATGTTTTTAGCAATTTTATTATTTTTTGCGCTTATTGTTACGGGCATTTTTTTGTACATCTCCAAATATAACGGGGCATCAAGCCCGGCGAATTATATTCCTGTTTGTTTTGGCAGCCGTTGTTTTAACGCCGAAATAGCTTCTTCTTTTTCGGCGCGGATGAAAGGTTTAATGTTTAGGGAATCTTTGGCGGTTGATGCCGGAATGCTTTTTATTTTTTCAAGCGAAGACAAACACTCTTTTTGGATGAAAAATACGCTTATTCCGCTGGATATGATTTGGATAAGCGAAAATAAAGAAATTGTTTATATCGCTAAAAATGTTCAACCCTGCAAAAGCCTAATTTGTCCTTCGGTTTCTTCTGAGAAATCGGCAAAATACGTTTTGGAAATAAACGGCGGCAAAGCCGATGAAACCGGATTAAAAATCGGCGATAAAGCGGATTTTGATTTGAAGGAAATTCTTTGGCGGGAATAAACCCCGAAGACTTGCCGCAGATAGTGAATAGTAAATAGTAAAATTCGATAAGGCGGCTATTGAGATAACGGCCGTTTTTTTGTATATTTAAAGGAATGTTTAGAAATCTCAAAAATTTCAACCCCGCGGAAATTGAAGAAAAAGTTCTTGAATTTTGGCGGGCTAACAAAATTTTCGAAAAATCCATAGAAAAACCGGCATCGGAAAAGTCCAAAGGGAACTATGTCTTTTTTGACGGCCCTCCTTTCGCCAACGGTTTGCCTCATTACGGCCATATTCTGGCTTCAATAATAAAAGACGCGATTCCTCGCTATCAAACAATGAAAGGAAAAAGCGTGAAAAGGCGATGGGGTTGGGATTGCCATGGTTTGCCGGTTGAGTTTGAAATAGAAAAAGAGCTTGGATTGAAAAGCAAAAAAGACATTATTGATTTCGGAGTTGAGAAATTCAACGAGGCAGCGAGAAAAAGCGTTTTAAAATATGAATCGGAATGGAAAAAAACAATTCCCAGAATCGGCCGTTGGGTTGATATGGATAATCCTTATAAAACAATGGACGTTGAATATATGGAGTCTGTTTTGCGCGTCTTTAAAGATTTATATGATAAAGATTTAATTTATAAGGGTTATAAGCCGATGCATATTTGTCCGCGGTGCGAAACAACGCTTTCTAATTTTGAAGTCACCCAGAATTATAAAGATATTGAAGATTCTGCGGTAACATTGAAATTTAAGCTTGTTGATGAGCCGAATACATTTATTCTTGCTTGGACTACAACCGCTTGGACATTGCCGGGGAATGTGGCTTTGGCGGTTAATCGGAATGTTGATTATGTGAAAATGTTATTAAAAAATTTTTCCGGGATAAGCGACGGTGTTTATATTTTTTCCAAAAAAGATTACGAAAATTATCAAGGAATGGTTGAGGCGGAAAAGAAAAAGAATAATAAAGTTAGCGCGAAAATTTTAGAAGAGTTTAAGGGTGAAAAGTTGATCGGCAAAAATTATCAGCCGTTGTTTGATTATTATGCCAAAGATAAAAAATTGGTTAATCGCGAGAACGGTTGGAAAATTTATCCGGCGGATTTTGTGAATATTGAAGAAGGAACCGGCATTGTGCATATTGCTCCGGCTTTTGGCGCCGAAGATATGGAATTAGGTCAAAAATTTAATTTGCCTTTTGTCCAGCATGTCGGAATGGACGGAAAAATAAAACAGGAGGTTAAAGATTTTGCGGGTTTGCGGGCAAAATCGAAAGAAAATACCAGAGAAACTGACGAAAAGATAATAAAATTCCTTTCGGATAAAAATTCGGTTTTCGGTTATGAAAAAGTGGTTCATTCCTATCCTCATTGCTGGCGGTGTGAAACCCCGCTTTTGAATTATGCGGCGTCTTCGTGGTTTGTGAAGGTAATGGCGGTTAAGAACGCGCTTATCAAAAATAACCAAAAAATCAATTGGTTGCCGGGGTACGTGAAAGACGGGCGTTTCGGCCAGTGGCTTAAAGACGCGCGCGATTGGGCGATTTCCAGAAGCCGTTTTTGGGGGTCTCCGCTTCCGGTTTGGGAATGCAAAAAATGCGGAAAACTAAAAGTTGTCGGTTCGGTTGAAGAAATTAAAAAAAATTCGGAAACTTCAGGCAATAAATATTTTGTTATGCGGCATGGCGAATCGGAGAACAACTTGTTTAATGTTGTAAGTTCGGATTATAAAAACAAGCATCACTTAACGGAAAAAGGCAAAAGAGAGGTTAAAGATTCACTTAAAAAACTAAGAGGCGTTGATTTGATTTTTTCTTCGGATTTTGTCCGAACAAAAGAAACCGCGGAAATAGCGGCAAAACAATTGAGAATAAAAAAGATATTTTACGATAAAAGATTAAGGGAAGTTAATGCCGGCATTTTAAACAATAGGCCGACAAGGGAATACGGAGAATACTTTTCTTCCAATGAAGAAAAATTTATTAAGCCGGCTCCGAAAGGCGAAAATTTGACCGATTTAAAAAATAGAACGGCGGATTTTATCTACGATATTGAAAAAAAATATTCGGGTAAAAACATTTTGATTATCAGCCATGAATATCCGATTTGGCTTTTGTTTGTCGGAGCCGAAGGGGCGGACGCGAAAAAAGCGATTGAGATGAAGAGTAAGAAAGATAAGTTTATTAAAACCGGAGAAATAAAAAATTTGAAATTTGTTCCATTGCCGCACAATAAAAATTTTGAGCTTGATCTGCACAGGCCGTATATTGATAAAGTGGAATTTATTTGCGGTTGCGGCGGCAAAATGAAAAGAATAGAAGATGTTTTTGATTGTTGGTTTGAATCCGGTTCAATGCCGTATGGCCAATCGCACTACCCGTTCGCTTTCGCTAAAAATCAAAAATCAAAAATCCCATGCCTACCGGCAGGCAGGAAAAATCAAAAATTAGGAAAATTATTAAAGAAAATGGGTTTTCCGGCGGAGTTTATCGCCGAAGGAATGGACCAAACCCGCGGTTGGTTTTACACTCTGCTCGTTCTTTCAACGGCTTTGTTCAATAAACCGGCGTATAAAAACGTTATTGTTAACGGGATAATTTTGGCGGAAAACGGCCAAAAAATGAGCAAGCGCTTGAAAAATTATCCCGACCCGATGGAGCTTGTTTCAAGATACGGCGCGGATAGTTTAAGGCTTTATTTACTTTCTTCGTCGGTGGTGGCGGGCGAAAATTTGAATTTTTCCGAAAAGGGCGTAGATGAAATTTATAAAAAAATGATTTTGCGATTGTGGAATATTTATAAGTTTTATGAACTTTACGCGGACAGCTCAAAAATACAAAATACAAAATACAAGATACAAAATACTAACATTTTAGATAAGTGGATTATTGCCCGGTTGGAACAATTAAAACAGGAAGTTTCAAATTCGCTTGGAAAATACGAACTTGATAAAGCGGTTCGGCCGCTCGGCGGTTTTATTGATGATTTTTCAACGTGGTATATTCGGCGTTCGCGCGATCGCTTTGTAGCGCGCAGACTAACGCAGACCGGACGCGGACTTACGCAGAAAGATATAGAACAGGATAAAAATAGCGCTATAAATACAACACATTTTGTTTTGTCGGAATTTTCAAAAATTCTCGCGCCGTTCGCGCCGTTTGTGGCGGAAGCGATTTATAAAAATCTCAAATCCTTGCCTTGCCGGCAGACAGGTCAAATCTTAAATCTCAAATTTTGCGAATCGGTTCATTTGGAAAAATGGCCGAATTTAGATAAAAAATTAATAGATAAAAAATTAATAAATTCGATGGTTGAAATCAGAAGAATAGCTTCGCTGGCTTTGGAATTAAGAACTAAGGCGGGAATTAAAGTAAGACAGCCGCTTTCAGAATTAAGAATTAAGGATTTAGAATTAAGAAATAAAAAAGAATTGCTAAAAATTTTAGCTGACGAGATAAATGTTAAGAAAGTTATTTTTGACTCTAAAATAAAGCAGGAAATTGAATTGGATATAAAAATCACACCGGAGTTGAAAACTGAAGGATTGTTAAGAGAAGCGGCAAGAGCGATACAAGATTTAAGAAAAGAAGCCGGTCTTTTACCGAAAGATAAAATTAATTTGTGGCTGGAAATTCCGGCGGAAATCCGTTCGGCGATAGATAAAAATATAAGCGAATTTAAGGAAAAAATTTGCGCTAAAAACATTAACTTTGGCCGTACCGATAAGTTTGACGTGGAAGCCGAAACTAAAATGGACGGCGTTCAAATTTGGGCGGGGATTAAAAAAGTTTAGTTAATTATGATAATTACTAATTTTAAAAACTTGGCAAAAAGTCCGCTTCGTAAAAAAGCGCTCCAAATTGTTGAGGCGGGATATGAAGCTATTAATATAAAAAAAGCGGTTTTAGAACGGATAAAAATAAATAAAAATAAGCTTTTTATTTCAGATTTTTTTGTTGATTTAAATAAATACCGAAAGATTTTTATCATCGGCATTGGCAAGGGTTCGGCCTTGGCAAGCGCGGCATTGGCGGAAATTTTGGGAAAAAGATTGGCGGAAGGAATAGCGATTGATGTAAAAAAGCCGAAATTGAAAATTGAAAATTGGAAATTGAAAATTTTTGAAGGTACTCATCCTAACCCTTCGGCCCAAAACATAAAAGCCACAAAAAAAATAGTTGAATTAGCGGAAAAAGCCGGGGAAGACGATTTAATAATCTCTTTTATCTGCGGAGGCGGCTCGGCTTTGCTTTGCGGTTCGGAAAAAGAATTGAAAAACTCCCGAGAGATTTTCAGTAAACTAACCAGCGCCGGAGCCAATATCACTGAAATTAACACAATAAGAAAACATTTGTCGGAAGTTAAAGGTGGCGGCTTGGCAAAAATCGCTTACCCCGCGTCTTTAATCTCTTTGATAATTGCAGATACTCCGCTTAATTTTAAAAACGACAGGGGTTTATCTATGGTTGCTTCCGGTCCGACGATATACGATAAGACAATAAAAAAAGACGCGGAAAGAGTTATAGGCAAATATTTCAATATAAGGACGTCCGACGTCTTTCAGACGTCGGACGTCCAAAAATTAATCCGCGTCTTAAAAGAGACGCCGAAAAATAAAAAATATTTCAAAAAAGTCAAAAATAAAATGTTCTTATCAAATCGCGAGCCAATTGCGGCAATGGCGAAAAAAGCCAAACAGATGGGGTTTATGCCCAAAATTTACTCTTTAAAATTAAAAGGCGAGGCAAAAGATTCCTTGGTGCCATTAATAAACATACTTTCCTATAGGAAAGTACCGCAAGTAATTTTGGCCGGAGGGGAAACAATAATTAAATTGGGTAAAAATCCGGGAAAGGGAGGGAGGAATATAGAAGCGGTATTGGGCGCAATTCACAATTCACAATTCGTAATTCGTAATAAGCGTAATAATCTAATAATCATTTCTTTTGCCAGCGACGGTCGCGACAATACCGAAGCCGCGGGCGCTATTGGCGATATTTTAACCATAGATAATGCTGAAAAATTGAAATTAAATTTTGAAAAATACCTTAAAAATCATAACACTTTTAAATTTTTCAAAAAAACCGGAGATTTGATTTTCGCGGACCAAAAAACTTTTAATGTTTCTGATTTAATGTTAATATTGAAATCATGAAAACTTTCATTAAACAATTTAAAGACGTCGGAATTAAAAATGTTTTGGAGGTTGGTGGGAAAAACGGTTCGTTGGGAGAAATGATTCAATATTTGAAACCAAAAGGCTTAAATGTCCCGGATGGTTTTGCGATAACAGCAGACGCTTATAGATTCTTTTTAGAAGAAGCGAGGCTGAAATCCAAGAACTCTTCCTTCGCTAAAGCTTCGGCGGGCAGGCAAAATTTGAAAGGTTTTATAAAACAAACTTTGAGCGGTTTGAATACGAAAAATCTTCAAGATTTGGCTAAGCGCGGGGAAGCGATTAGGGAAGCGATAAAAAGCGTTGAGCTGCCAAAAGAGCTTGAAAAAGAAATAGTTCTAAATTATCAAAAATTTGAGAAAGAATACGGCAAAAATACGGACGTGGCGGTTCGCACAAGCGGCACAACGGAAGACGCGCCCGATGCCTCATTTGCCGGCCAATACGAGACCTTTTTGAATATCCGTGGTTCAGTAAAGGTTTTACAAGCGGTAAAAGCGTCTTTTGCCTCTTTATTCACCAATAGGGCAATTTCTTACAGGGCGGATAAGGGATTTGATTATTCCAAGATGGCGCTGTCTGTGGGCGTGCAAAAAATGGCGCGTTCGGATTTGGGATGTTCAGGCATAATGTTTACGCTTGATACGGAATCGGGTTTTCCGGACGTGGTTTTAATAAGCGGCGCCTGGGGATTAGGAGAAATGGTTGTTCAGGGGGAAGTAACGCCGGACGAATTTTCGGTTTTTAAAAAAACCAATGCGATTATTGATAAAAGATTGGGTGATAAAACTCGTAAGATGATTTATTCTACGGGCCAGGGCATTAAAAAAACGAAAATTGTAGATACTAACAAAGAAGAAAGGGAAAAATTTGTTTTAAGCGAAGCTGAAATTTTGAAGTTGGCGAAATGGGGAGTGATAATAGAAAAACATTATACGGCTTTACGGAAAAAATGGACGCCGATGGATATGGAATGGGCGAAGGACGGTAAAACGGGTGAACTTTTCATTGTTCAGGCAAGGCCGGAAACGGTCCATAGCCGCCGCGATTTTTCAAAAATAAAAGAGTACAAGCTTCAAACTTCAAGCTCCAAACTTCAAGTTTTAGTAAGGGGCGCTTCTGTGGGCAATAAAATTGCCGTTGGTAAAGCGCGAATAATTTTAGACGCCAAGCAAATAGGTCAATTTAAAGCGGGTGAGGTTTTGGTAACAGATATGACAGACCCCGATTGGGAATCAATTATGAAAATCGCCTCGGCGATTGTGACAGATAAAGGCAGCCGTACTTCACATGCGGCGATAGTTTCGCGCGAATTGGGCATTCCTTGTGTTGTCGGTTCCGGAAACGCCACTAGGAAGATAAAAACAGGGCAAATTGTAACAGTAGACATTACTTCCAGCGACGGCGTGGTTTATGACGGCGCTTTGAAATTTAAAATAATAGAACACGACATTAAAAAATTTCCCAGGCCGAAAACCAAGATAACAATGAACATTGCCACCTCGGACACGGCTTTTGAAAAATCGCTTTTGCCGAATGACGGCATTGGGCTGGCAAGGGAGGAATTTATTATTGCCAGCGATATCGGCATACACCCGAACCTCATTCTTGATTTTGAAAAAATCAAGAAGAGGAATTTCCAATTTCCAATTTCCAATTTCCAAATAAATTCCAAATTCAAAAATGCTAAATATCTAAAACAGATTATAAAAGAAGTAGAAAAACGAACAATCGGCTATAAAGACAAAAAACAATTTTACGTTGATAGGCTTGCTTATGGAATCGCCAAAATCGCCGCGGCATTTTATCCCAAACAAGTAATTGTGCGGTTCTCCGATTTTAAAACAAACGAATATCGTGCTCTTGTCGGCGGGGAGATTTACGAACCGCAAGAAGAAAATCCGATGATTGGCTGGCGTGGCGCTTCGCGTTATTATCATCCGAATTTCGCTCCGGCTTTTGTTTTGGAACTTGAAGCTATTAAAAAAGTGCGTGAAAAAATGAAATTGGATAATGTGGCGGTGATGGTGCCATTTTGCCGAACCGTGGAAGAAGGGAAAAGAGTGCTTGAGATAATGAGAAAAAATGGATTGAGGCATAAAGCAAAAAATAAAAAATTCCTATACCCTAAACGCTCAACCCTAAACCCTCTCAAAGTTTATGTCATGTGTGAGATTCCTTCAAATGTTGTTTTGGCGGACGAGTTTTTAGATGTTTTTGATGGAATGAGCATTGGTTCAAACGATTTAACGCAATTGACGGTTGGTATAGACCGCGACGCTTCAGAATTAGTTCGCGATATTGCTAATGAAAACGACGAGTCAGTTAAAAAATTGATTGCCGAAGTGATTAAAAAATGCCGGGCCAAGAAAAAGTATGTAGGTATCTGCGGCGATGCGCCCTCGACGTTTCCGGATTTTGCCAGATTTTTAGTTAGAGAAGGTATAAAATCTATATCCCTTAGTCCAGATGCAATAATTAAAACTACAATGGACATTGTGAGAGAAGAGAAAAAAATAATTAAATGAATTTTTGGTGGAACAAGCCCCCACACCTAATAGGCATAGGCGCTGAAAGCGCTTAATAAATTAAATTAATGCCTATTAGGTGTGGGGGCAGGGTATTGAAAGTATGTCTTTAAATCCGGATACGGTGATAAAAACGACCTTGAAAGTTTACGAAAAAGAGAAGAAATTAAAAGCCAAAAATTATTAAAAATATCATTAAAAAATTATGTTGACTTTATTAGCAATTTTAGTGGGTAGTCTTTTTAATATCGGTATATTTTTTGTTTTACTTCACCTCCTCTTTAAAAAGAAACTATCATTAGGGATAAAAATCTTAATTGCATTTTTGCTTTCAGTATTACTTTCTTATTTATTTGGCAAAGCCTTGATTATCAATATTGCTGGACATGGAATCTCTGCGGCATTACTTTATTTATTGTTGAAAAGTGGTTTATTGAAGATGGGCCAATTTCACAAAAAAGATAATTGATAAAAAGAAATAATAAATAGCACGGCAGGGTAAAATAAATCTATGAAAGTAATTTGTCAAAGATTAAAAAATGATATTATTCGAAAAGTTAAAAATCCATATAAAAACGCCTTCCGAATAATTCCGTTGTAAGGTTTAACTGTAAGTTTTATTTGAACTTAGGGTATTCAATGGGTATTCGGTTGTAACCGAACACCCATCGAGGGGAGAGAAATAAAACTTATGTTTTAAATAAAAATGAGCGCTACCAGTAAAAAATATTTCGACGAGGATTTCAAAAATAAAATATGGGGCGAATTTTTGAAAGAAATTAGCGGCGCAAAAAGCAAAAATCGGCTGGTGGAAATTCTTGGAGAGGCATTAACACAAAAAGAACTAATTCTTTTAGAGAAACGTTTAGCGGTTAAATTTTTATTGAAGAGAGATTTATCTTATAGAAAAATAGCTGAAATAGCCGATGTTTGTCTCGATACGGTAGGCTTTGTCAAAAAAGGACTTAAAAAATCAGCTAGAATCCCAAGGAAATATTCAGCTATGTCTAGCCAAAAGAAGAAAAAAGAAAGAGTGCTCTTGCCGCCATACGGCAGAGGCCGTTGGAAGCCGTATTTTGACGCAATAGATAGAACGCGCCCGTAAATGGCAGCGTTAATTGGTAATGGCGGTATTCGCACTTTTTATTGTATAATAAATTTACAATTTATATTTCATGGCAGGGAGCATGGTGTTCGGTCGCAACAGAACACAGGGTATGAGTCAAAAGTTAAAAAATAATCGTAAGAAACAGAAAGAGAAATAAAATTATAAAGATTAATGGCAAGAAAATAATTTATGTCAGATTTTATTAGGCCGGAATTTTTTGATATTTTTGGCGCTCTCGCCTTCGCGTTTTTTATTTGTGTTTCATTATGGGGGCTTAAATTTAATGAGCCGTTGCCTCGGTGGATTTTGAAGGTTATTTTAATAATAGGCGTTCTTGGGTTGTCGGTAGATATATTTTGGGTTTATAAAGGATTTTTTGTGAAATGAAAATTTTTGACGCCAGCATAAAAATAATAAAAGATTCGCGCGGGAAAGACACTTTGGAAGCGGGATTGAAAACCGATAATTTTTCGGCTTTGGCTTCGGCGCCGAGCGGGAAAAGCCGGGGAGCGCATGAGGCGTTTGTTTTGGAGCCGAAAATGGCGCTGGAAAAATTTAAGGAGATTAAACCGCAGATTTTAGCCGCGTTCGCCAGTGGGCGGATTGAAACCCAGGAAGAATTTGACAACTTCCTAATTTCCTTAGATGATACTCCGAATAAAAGCAATCTTGGCGGAAATTTAACCTTAGTTTTGTCTTTGGCTTTTGCCAGATTAATGGCAAAAAATCAGGGAATTGAGCTATTTAGATATATAAATCAAGTTTCAGGTTTTAAGCTTCAAGTTCCAAAAAATACGAGGCCATTTTTCAATGTCGTTAACGGTGGGGCGCACGCGACGCATCCAGAATCAAAACTGGATTTTCAAGAATTTCAAATTATTCCCGACACGCAAGATTTCGGTTTGGCGCTGGGACTAGGGCAGGAATTTTACAGAAAACTTAAGGAATTTCTTGAGAATAAATTCGGCAAAGAAAATGTTATGCTCGGCGATGAAGCAGGATTTTCGTGCCCTTTTAAAAATAATGAAGAGGCAATTGAAATTTTGGCAGATTTAATCGTTAAGCATAAATATCCGTTAAAAATCGGTTTGGATACGGCGGCAACGCAATTTTATCAAAGCGCGGACCAACGCGGACCGGACGCGGACTCACGCGGACATTATTTAGTTAACGGTAAAAAAATTACAGCGGAGGAATTAAAAAATTTTTATCTGAGATTAATTGAATCTTATAAAATTTTATCAATAGAGGACCCCTTTTACGAAGATGCTTTTGATGACTTTTCAACACTATCATGTGTGATAGTGCCAAAGGGGGTTAAAATTATCACTGATGATTTAACAACCACTAATCCGGAAAGAGTGAAAATCGCCATAGATAAAAAAGCTGGAAACGCAATTTTAATTAAACCCGACCAAATCGGCACCCTGACTGAAACTCTAAAGGTTGTCCAATTAGCTTATGAAAATAATTGGCAGACAATCGTTTCTCACCGCAGCGGAGAGACAATGGATGATTTTATCGCTGATTTGGCAGTCGGAATTAATGCCTGGGGTTTTAAAGCGGGCGCTCCGGCCGCAGCCGAGAGATTAATTAAATACGAAAGAATATTGCAAATTTCAAATATAAAATCTCAAATCTTTTAAATTTTTCGTTTTCTTGCGATTATTTTTTAACTTTTGACTCATACCCTGTGTTCTGTTGCGACCGAACACCATGCTCCCTGCCATGAAATATAAATTGTAAATCTGACATAAATTATTTTCTTGCCATTAATCTTTATAATTTTATTTCTCTTTCTGTTTTAGATTTTATTTTTAAGATGTATTTTTGAGATTTTAGATTGAAGTTTTTACTGTAATAAAAACTTCAACAGGCTCTGACCCGTCATCTCTTTGGGTTGAGGAATATGCATCAATTCCAAAATAGTCGGCGCGACATCGGCTAAAATGCCGATATTTTC
>Ga0210019_1001316_pt1 | contig 27011 bp, 26 predicted proteins | sample CryGeyCG2114_020_2_FD_183969 | JGI IMG/M metagenome (GOLD analysis project Ga0210019, IMG submission 183969) | Groundwater microbial communities from aquifer - Crystal Geyser CG11_big_fil_rev_8/21/14_0.20 (SPAdes) (version 2) | ecosystem: Environmental > Aquatic > Deep subsurface > Groundwater ...
TCTACTCTGTTGGTTATATGCATGATGACCCTGAATACTCCCGGTTTTTCTCCTATTTAAATTTGTTCATATTCTCGATGTTGGTTCTGGTCGCGGCGGCAGACTTCTTTTTCCTGATTGTCGGCTGGGCTCTGGTTGGTCTTGTGTCTTATTTGCTGATCGGGTTCTGGCGGGAAAAAACAAGCGCTGTGCTTGCCGCCCGCAAGGCTTTTGTCATGAACGTGATTGGCGATGTGGGAATGGTTATCGCCGCCTTTGCTATTTTTGAGTCGTTTGGGACGCTGAATTTTGTCGATGTGTTCGCGGCCGCCCCGGGGATGTTTCGTCCTAATGACGATACGGTACTTTTGATTACCCTGTTATTGCTGGTGGGTGCGTTTGCGAAATCCGCTCAACTTCCCCTGCACACCTGGTTGCCGGACGCGATGGAAGGCCCCACTCCCGTTAGTGCATTGATCCATGCCGCAACAATGGTGACGGCAGGAGTTTATTTGGTGGCCCGTTGCCATGTCCTGTATGAATTGGTTCCTTACACAATGTACTTTATTGCCGGTGTAGGAATCCTCACAGCCGTCTTTGCCGGGTCGATGGCATTGGTTCAATATGATATCAAACGCGTGATTGCTTATTCCACCATGAGTCAGTTGGGCTATATGTTTCTGGCTGTTGGTATCGGTGTTTACAGCCTTGGAATGTTTCATTTGATGACCCATGCTTTTTTCAAGGCCCTGCTTTTCCTCGCGGCTGGAAGCGTGATTCATTCTCTCGATGGTGAACAGGATATCCGTAAAATGGGCGGCCTGCAACGCGTTATGCCGTTGACCCATGCGACTTTTTTAATTGGTGCTTTGGCGTTGGCCGGGTTTCCCTTGACCAGTGGTTACTTTAGTAAAGAGGCGATCATTCTGAGTTCTTACCATGCTGAGATGGGGAACTTCGTTTTCTGGGCGATAGCAGTGCTGACGGCGGGTATGACGGCGTTTTATATTTTTCGGGTTTATTTTTACACCTTTGTGGGTGGCCTCCGCAGTCCAGGCGCGCACCCGCACGAATCGCCGATGATAATGGTTGTGCCTTTGGCGGTGCTGGCTGTTTTGGCTCTGTTGGGCGGATTATTGGGGCCCTGGGTCGACAGTTTTCTTTCACCGGTTTTTGGTCGCGTTGTCGAGCACCATCATGATGGCGCGTTGGAGACCATAGCTTTAGTGGCGGGTATCGGCGGGATAGCGACTGCGGGCTTGCTGTATATGGTGAGCAAAGATCGAATGGATCTTATTAAGGAAGCGATGGCTCCAATTTATGATCTCTTGTTCCACAAATATTATGTGGATGAAATTTATGATTTTTTGATCGTGAGCCCGACAAAAGCCATCGGTGCATTTTTGGAGCAGAAAGCAGAACGCGAAGGCATAGACTTTGTCGTTGATGAGGTTGGACTGCAGGTAAAAGAAGTGAGCCGTGGCATCAGCCTCTGGCAGTCGGGAAAAGTGCGCACTTATGCTTTGAATATGATTGTTGGCATGGTGACCATTCTATTGTTTGTCGTATTCATGTAACCGGAAAAACTATGCTATCTCTTATTATATTCATACCTCTTATCGCGGCACTGGGACTTCTCATGGTCTCCAGAGAGAATACTGCCATGGTCAAGATGGTTGGGGTGGGTGCATCGGGGGCCAGCCTGGCTCTTTCGTTGTGGTTGCTCTTTTCCTTTGATACGGCTAACGCTGAAATGCAGTTTGTCCAGATGTTCCATTGGGTGCCCGCCCTGCATATCAATTACCTGCTTGGGGTGGATGGCATCAGCCTGTGGATGGTAGTGTTGACCGCATTTTTAGGACTTATTGCTGTTTTATTTTCCTTCACCCAGAAAGAAGGGCTCAGGAATTTTGTGGCCTTGATGCTGGCACTGGAGGCGGGGACACTGGGTGTTTTTCTGGCACTCGACACTATTTTATTTTATGTGTTCTGGGAACTGATGCTGGTGCCGACTTATTTTCTCATTGGCGTCTGGGGAGAGGGGCGACGGGTCTACGCCACGATGAAGTTCGTGATCTATACTCTGGCGGGTAGTTTGTTAATGCTGGTCGCGATTCTTTCCCTGACGATGGTGCATTATGGCGCGACTCATGATGTCACGTTTGATTTGCGCGTATTGACTCAAACCCACATTGACCCCGCCACGCAGATGTGGATGTTCTTCTTCTTTTTCGTGGCTTTTGCCATCAAGGTACCGGTTTTTCCCCTGCATAGCTGGTTGCCGCATACATATGTGGCTTGCCCCATTCCTGCTTTGATTTTATTGACGGGAGCCATGTCTAAAACCGGCGCTTATGGTTTTCTGCGTTTTTGCCTGCCACTATTTCCCGAAGCAGTAGAAAGCTTTGCTACGGTTATTGGGCTCCTGGCGGCCACTGGCATGGTCTATGGAGCGTGGATTGCTATTGCGCAAAAAGATTTGAAAGCCTTGGTGGCTTATTCCAGTATCAGCCATTTGGGATTTATTGTTATCGGTATCTTTGCCCATAATGGAACAGGTATTGAGGGTAGTGTGCTTCAGATGGTCAACCACGGTATTATCGCGTCGGCCCTGTTTTTGATCGTTGCATTTATCGAACTGCGAATGGGGACCCGCAACTTGAACGAACTTCAAGGGTTGAGCAAAGCCATGCCCGTTTTGTATGGAAGTTTTATGCTTATAACGCTGGCCGCTCTGGGTCTCCCCGGATTGAACGGCTTTGTTGGCGAATTCATGATTCTGATGGGAGTCTGGACATCCAGCATGTTTTCGGGGTTGTCGGGCCTCCTTGTTTTGATGGGTGGATTGTCGATTGTCTTTGCTTCCATTTATATGCTGTATATGTTCCAGGGCTCAATGCAGGAGTCGCCGGATAACCTGCCTGACGGATTAACCGATATTGACCGGTGTGAATTCAAACTTATATTGCCCGCCTGCCTGCTTATTATATTGATAGGCCTTTATCCCAAACCTTTCATTGACCGGATCACCCCATCCGTCGACTCATTACTGCATCTGGAAAAAACGGTCAACCTCCATAGCGGAGAAGAAAGCCACCACTAGCCTAAACCATTAATTCATCCTAAGCCGTGTCTTCGTGTAGGGGCGAACGGCCGTTCGCCCCTACTCCCATCGCCCGCATAATTATGACACAGCCTCATAGGGTGGGTTGGCTGGTTTTTGACAAATGAAAAGGTTTGAGTCTTGAGATTCGGAAAAAAAATTGTTGAGGGTATTTTTCTGGAACGGCCGAACCGCTATTTAGCCCGTGTCGAAGTGGCGGGAAAAGAAATTTTGGCTCATGTCCCCGATCCTGGGCGTCTGCCGGGTTTAATGCAGGCAGGCAGAAAAGCGCGGCTGATTTATCAGCCTGGACCAAAACGGAAAACAGAGTACACGCTGGTTTTGGTGCGGCACGGTTCCATATGGGTGTCGGTATTCCCGGTATTTGCCAATGCCTTGGTTCAGGACGCGTTGATGAAGCGGGCACTTCCTTTTCTCAAGGGCTACTCTGACTTTGCCCGTGAAGTGAAAGTGAATAACAGTCGCTTCGACTTTAAATTGGAGTTCCCTGAGAGATTTGCGTATGTTGAGGTAAAATCGGTGAGTCTGGTTGAAAAAGGAGTGGGCAGGTTTCCTGATGCACCGACGGAGCGTGGAGTCAAACATCTTAAAGAGTTAGTGGAGTTTTGCGAAAAGGGCTATCAAGGGGCTGTGATTTTTGTTTCGCAAAGGTCCGACACACGGTCCATCACTTGCAATGATGACATTGATCCTGTGTTTGGGGAGTGGTTGCGAAAAGCGCGTGATAAGGGAGTGGAACTTTATGGGATGAACTGTAAGGTCACACCGACAACCATCTCTTTGAACAAAGCCGTTGATATTTCTTTATAGGTTTGGCAGGTTATTTCAGGATTGCTCTAGAAACGCGTCCAAGTCAGAAATGGTAACCCATTGTTCTTGATAAAGCACCCATTCCTGTTCAATAAGCAGGGTTTTTAATTTGTTGCTGGGCAATATGGCAACTTGATAACGGATGACAACAATGGCCCGGTCAAAACCTTCTCTGGATTGGCTGGAGGTTGGTACCCCGTTTTTGAAAAACTTGATATGCAAAATGCTTGCTTCAAAAATGGTGATGCGCCGGGTGAATTCCGGGGACTTGCTCATATATTCAGGGCGGTAATCCGGGTGAACGAACCTCGCACTCCTGTCGATGGCCTTGCTTTCAAACTCATGGTTATATGCCTTGATGCTTAAGTCCAGATCTTCCTGGGTTTGGTGATAGCGGTCCAGCATTTCGCAGGAAACGGAAGAAAAAATAAGAAGAAAAAGAATTAATGCGAGTGCCCGGAAACGGTGGAATTTCAGCATAAGACCGGATATGTTAATGCAATTGGTTGAGGGAAAAAATTACTCGCTTAATTATAGATGAAAACCCTGATAACATCCAGCGGGTTGTCGAATTGATGTTTGAGTCAGAACAATTAGATGGATTGATACCGGTGAAAAATAAAGCAGAAAATAGAAAAGTAAAAGGCAGGTCTTCGAGAACGAAACCTGAAAAAAAAGCATTGACTCTTTGGGACCAGGCCTCCCGATGGTATGACACGCTGGTCGGTGCCCAGGGTACGGATTTTCAGAAAGATATTATCATGCCCGGAGTGTTTCGTTTGCTTCAAGTCGGTAAGAAGGATCACGTTCTGGATCTGGCTTGCGGCCAAGGAGTTTTTCCCCGTTATTTATCCAGTAAAGGCATCCTCGTTGAAGGGCTGGACTCCTCGGCGGAACTATTGAAATATGCCCGGACACGTTCGGGGCCATCCGTCCGTTACCATGTGGGAGATGCGGGAGACCCCACAAACTTTGAAGAAAACCGCTTCGATGGGATCGCCTGCTTGATGGCAATACAGAATATCGAAAAAATTGACCTGCTTTTTAAAAGTGTTTGCCGCTGGTTGAAACCGGGAAAATGTTTTGTGGTGGTGATGACGCACCCGTGTTTTCGCATTCCCCGCCAGTCTCACTGGGGATGGGATGAAGAAAAAAAACTTGAGTACCGGCGGGTAGACCATTATCTGACGGAAACCAATGTACCAATACTTACTCCGCCCTTTGCCGATTCCAAATCGTTCACACTCACCTACCATCGTCCGATGCAGAGTTATATTTCAGCGTTGGCCGAGGCCGGTCTTTGTGTCGATGCGCTGGAAGAGTGGGTGTCGAATAAGAAAAGCCTGCCGGGCAAACGCGCCAAGGCAGAGAACAGAGCCCGAAAAGAGATCCCGTTGTTTCTGGCTTTAAGAGCCCGGCTGATTGTCTCTAAATAGAAAGAAAATATGGCAAGCTATAGCTATGAACTTCCTGAGCAGGGTCGGCTTTTATCGCTGGTCCGCGAGAACCTGAATAAGGTTGGGGAGGAGTGGAGGACGATGGCAGATTTTATGCTCGAAGGCCATGTCGAATATAAACCGCTCAGGGCGAACCCGATGCGATCAGGCAATCAGTTTGTTTATCAGCGGGCGAAACTCAACTTGACGCTTTATTTTCCCGAACGCATTTTTGATCATTTCATCAATGAATTGGATTCTCTTAAGCTGGAACTGCTCAAGGCGGTAGTGCAATCTTCTCTGCCCAAGCGCTCCGGCTATGATATTCATGAGTTTAAAATTCGGGGGATTATTGAAGAATCTTAAGAGCCATTTATCCGGGTTCTGTTTGATTTGACCAGTCCAGATTAAAGGGAATGTCCTCTTCAATGGCTTTGCGGATGCTCGCCATCCACTTTTGGTAGAAGGTGGAGTTGTGCAGGGTGAGAAGTCGCATGGCCAGAATTTCTCCTGCCATGGCGAGGTGCCGGAGATAGGCCCTGGAAAAGTTTGCGCAGGTGTAACAGGGGCAGTCGGGTTCTATAGGTCCCGGGTCAGACTTGTATTGCGCGTTTCTGATATTTATTTTCCCTCCCTTCACAAACAGTGAACCGTTTCTGGCATTGCGGGTAGGCATGACGCAGTCGAACATATCCACGCCTGAGGAACTGCATTGCAAAAGGTCTTCGGGAGTCCCTACCCCCATTAAATAACGGGGTTTGTATTCGGGCAGAAGCGGTGCAGTGTAGGCGGTGGTGTCATGCATCAGGTTTTTTTCTTCTCCCACGCTCAATCCTCCTATGGCGTAACCGGGGAAACCTATTTCGATAATTTGTTCCGCGCTTTTTTTACGAAGGTCAGGGTACATCCCTCCCTGGACAATGCCGAACAGGGCTTGTGTGTCAGAATGGAGCGACTCCTTGCATCGGCGGGCCCAAAGCGTAGTCAGTTTCAAAGACTTTTCCGTACTGCTGATATCCGCAGGGTAGGGGGTTGGCTCGTCAAAAGCCATGATGATGTCGGCGCCTAACGCCTGCTGGATTTCTATCGAACGTTCCGGTGAAATAAAATGGGATGACCCATCAAGATGAGATTGAAAGGTCACTCCCTCTTCGGTGACTTTAGTAAGTTCGTTGAGGCTGAAAACCTGATACCCGCCGCTGTCGGTGAGCATGGGGCGAGGCCAGTTCATGAACTTGTGCAGTCCGCCAAGAGAACGGATTAATTCGTGTCCCGGCCTTAGATAGAGATGGTAGGTGTTGCCAAGGATGATTTGCACGCCAAAAGATTCAAGGTCATCCGGGGTCAATGCTTTGACCGTGGCCTGTGTGCCGACGGGCATGAAACAGGGTGTATCAATTTTTCCATGCGGTGTTGTCAAAACTCCAAGCCGGGCGGAAGAGTGGCTATGCTTTTTTAAAACTTCAAATTTAATCACTCAACCTCTCAACCACAACTGTACCATTGGCCCGGATTTCATAGCAATGTTTCAAGAATGGCTTTTTGAACATGAAGCCTGTTCTCGGCCTGATCAAAAACAATGGAATGTTTGCCATCCAGAACTTCTGATGTGATTTCCATTTCTCGATGGGCGGGAAGGCAGTGCATCACCAAAACATCCTTTTTGGCGGAATCGACCAGTTTCTTGTTTACCTGGTAGGGAAGAAGGAGTTTTATTTTATCCTCCTCGTTTTTTTCCTGTCCCATGCTTATCCAGACATCCGTATAAATCACATCCGCATTTTGGACTGCTTCAAAGGGATCTTCAAAAATTTTGACCTTGCCGTTTCCCTCCAGTTTCGGAGTCGGATTGGGCTGGCAACTTTTAGGACAGGCAATTGCCAAGTCCATTCCCATTATTGATGCTCCTGTCATCCAGGAGTAAGCGACATTATTCCCATCTCCGACATAGGCCACTTTCACTCCTTCTATGCGGCCGAGCTTTTCTTTAATGGTGAGAAAATCAGAAAGAATCTGTACGGGATGATTGAGATCTGTAAGGCCGTTGATAACCGGTATCGTGGCATGCTCTGCAAGAGCAACAACCTCCTCGTGATCGTAGGTTCTTATCAGGATGCCGCTCAGATAGCGGGAGAGGACCCGTGCGGAATCCTGAATGGTTTCGCCACGGTTCAACTGGAGTTGGTCGCCGGTCAAAAATAGCGCGTGACCGCCAAGCTCAAACATGCCTACCTCAAACGATATGCGTGTCCGGGTAGATTGTTTGTTGAACACCATTCCCAGGGTCTTGCCTTTTAACGGTAAATGCTCGATTCCTTTCTGGCGTTTTTCTTTAAGGTCAGCGGACTTTTCCAGTAAGTCGAGAATTTCTTCCCGGGTAAAATCATTGATAGCTAGCAGGTCTCTTTTCATTTTTTGACAAAACTCAAAAGTTTTTTATTTGCCGATCAGTTTGGTGAGGCTGTCAGATAGTACAGGGATCAAACTGTCGATGTCTTTTTTAGTAATATTGAGCGGGGGGATAAACCGCAACACGTTCAGTTGGATGCAGTTGATCAGAAACCCACGCTTCATGCAGTCGATGACGACATCGCCTCCCGGCTTGTTCAACTCCAAAGCGAAAAACATTCCTTTTCCGCGAACTTCCTTGACGATGGGATTGTTTTTGGCAATTTCTTTCAGTCGTTTTAAAAAATAAGCTCCGGTTGCGTTAGCGTTGTTGAGGAAGTTTTTTCCGGTCAGTACTTTCAAAGAAGCCAGCGCGGCAGAACATGCCAGGGGGTTGCCGCCAAAGGTTGCGGCATGGGTTCCTGGGACAAAAGATTTCATGACCCGGTTGGTGCCTGCCAGAGCTCCTATGGCAACTCCCCCTCCCAGGGCCTTGGCCAGAGTCATAATGTCTGGTTTGGTTTTGTAGAGTTCATAGGCGAACAGTTTTCCTGTGCGCCCGAATCCTGTTTGCACCTCGTCAAAAATCAGAAGAACACCATGCTCTTGACAGAGTTTTTTCAGCCCTTTCAGGTAGGAAGAGTCAGGGATATTCACTCCTCCCTCTCCCTGTATAGGCTCGACCAGAATGGCACAGGTCTTTTTATCTATCGCTTTCCGGGCTGATGGTAAATCATTAAAGGGAATATATTTGAAGCCGGGAAGAAGTGGTTTGAATCCTGTATGAAACTTTGTTTGCGCCGTTGCCGAGAGTGAGCCCAGGGTGCGTCCGTGAAACGAGTTGTGCATGGTGATGATTTCGGTGCGCCCAGATTGCCCCTGATCGAAAAAATACCTGCGGGCGAGTTTGATCGCCGCTTCATTGGCTTCTGTTCCGCTATTGCAGAAAAATACCTTGTCGGCAAAACTCAGGGAAGTTAGTTTTTCCGCCAAGCGCGATTGCGGTTCAATGTGATATAAGTTGGAAACGTGGATTAGTGTTTCGGCCTGTTTTTTTATCGCCGAGACCACTGCGGGATGGCAATGGCCAAGGTTGTCAACGGCCAGGCCAGCGACAAAATCAATGTACTGTTTACCTGACTTGTCCCAGACCTTGGAACCTTTCCCCTTTACCAGGGCAATCGGGTAACGTCCGTAAGTCCCGGCAACGTGTTTTTCCGTAAGCTGGATGATGCTGTTATTCATAAGGACTTTTTTGAGAATAATTGAGGGGAAAACTTTAGCATAAAAAATTTAAGAAAAACATAAAAACCTTGGTATTCAACGTCTCGTTTTTTCAGCGTGGTAAGCTGGGGAAGTTGGAAGATTGCCTGGATTGACAGCGAGGAATTATGCAGGTTAGAACGGGAAAAATTGTTGGTGGAGTTTTGCGCGGATTCAGGAAAGTACTGGACTTTATATTTCCACAGAATTGTATTGTCTGTGACGGAAAAATCCAGGAGCATTTCCTCTGTCCAGCCTGTAGAGCCGATATTGAGTTTATTCGACAGCCACATTGTTTTCAGTGCGGGGTGCCTGCGGACTTGTCTTACGCTTATCCCCATGAGGAGTTTGTATGCGGAGTTTGTCGGAAGAGTCCTTACCAATTTGATCAAGCCAGGAGCCTGGGATTTTATGACACGGTTCTGCGAACAATCATTCACCATTTCAAATACCGCAGGCAGATGGGTGTGCTCCCGGAAATGGATCTCCTGCTGAAAAAATATTTTGAAGAGAACCCCGGTTTTGGCCAGGGGTTTACCGTTTCTCCGGTGCCGCTACATTTTAATAAAATGAAAGGGCGTGGATTTGATCAGGCTTTTCTGATTGCCCGGCAGGTTGCGAAGGTTTTAAAGTTGCCGCTTGAAGCAGGGTTGTTGCGAAGGGTCAAGGAGACCAGTCCGCAGGCTACCATGACCCGCACGGAAAGAGCTCGTAATATTAAAGGAGCTTTCGAGGTCAACCGGCCTGAGTTGGTGGCGGGCAAAAGTGTATTGCTGGTGGATGATGTGTTCACAACCGGCGCGACGGTTAATGAAGCCGCAAAGGTCCTAAAGAAAAATGGTGCCAGTCAGGTTCATGTGTTTACCCTGGGGAGAGTGGTGGTGGGCAAAGGGTCCGGCCTTTGAGGGGCAGTTTTTTTTAGCAGAAATAGGAGGCGGAGCAAATAGTTTTGCTCCGCCTGTAAAATTAGTGCGGTGTTACCAGGTACCAGGTGCCAATGCTGGCTATATAACCCAATGCGATAGCGGGAGCCCATTTTAAATGCGACATGAACGTATAATGCTCCCTGTCAACTCCCATTACCGCGACCCCGGCGGCAGAACCGACTGAGAGCAGACTGCCGCCAACCCCTGCGGTCAGGGTGATTAACAGCCATTGGTCGAGACCCATTTCAGGACTCATTTTCAGGACTGCATACATGACAGGGATGTTGTCAACAACAGCGGACAGGATACCAACAATAATATTGGAATAAGTGGGGCCCAGGTTGCCATACATGCTTTCACTGACCAGTGCCAGGTAGCCGATGTATTGCAATGCACCTACGGCGGTAAGAACACCGAAAAAGAAAAGCAGGGTATCAAACTCCACCCCTTCGACCTTGGTGAAAATATCAAAGCGTGGGCGGTTTCTTCGCTCGGTAGTAATGCCCATTTTCTCAAGATATTTTTGCTCCCCCCAACGTTTTAAATAAAATCCTTTGACCATCAACAGCCCAAGTCCGAACATCATGCCCAGAAAAGGGGGCAGGTGGAGAAACTGATGGAAAGAGACTGCCGTGGCAACGGTAAATACTCCGAGTCCGATTATGGTTTTAGCTCCGGGTCGGAGTTCGACCTCTTCTTTTCCCACTTCAGGGTGCTCATCAGGAACGGCGAAATACATGATGGTTGCGGGAATGACCCAGTTGACGATGGCGGGCAATAACAGATAGGAAAATTCCATGGTGTGAACTTTCCCCGAAGTCCAGACCATCAGGGTGGTGATATCCCCGAAAGGACTCCAGGCGCCTCCCGCGTTGGCCGCGACCACAATATTGACGAATGCGGGAACGATAAAACGCCCGTTGCCATTACTAACCGCTAGCGCTACGGTGGCCATCAGCAATGCGCTTGTCAAGTTGTCGGCAACGGGAGAAAGCAGGAAGGTAATGCCCCCTGTTGCCCAGAACAGTTTTTTAAACCCCAAACCTTTCTTAAGCAACCAGGCCCTTAATGCTTTGAACACATTTCTTTCATCAAGGGTGTTGATGTAGGTCATTGCTACCAGGAGAAAGAAAAACAGCTCACCGATTTCACCGATCAGTTCTTTGACATGGTCGTGAGCGTGTCCGCCTCCATGTTCAGCTTCGTAGATGCCAATGAGAGCCCACATGAAACACCCGATCAGGATAACTGGTTTGGATTTCCGCATATGGATCTGCTCTTCGAATATGACCAGAGTATAGGCCAGACAAAAACAGATCAAAGACAGATAACCCACCCAAGTAACAGTAAGACTATGCATTCCTTGGTCCTATTGAAAAAGGTGAATAGTTGGCCGAGGCGGAATAGTTGGAATCGCTCTGGCCTAAGATGAACTCAACAAGCTGAATTATTTAAAGAAATTAGCGCTTCATGGTAAATCAACACCCAGAGAAACACAAGTATTTGTCAGCTTCGAAATGTAAGTAAAAATGGCACTTGTTTTGTCGAATCGGTGTCAATGGATTGAGGCAAAATCGGGTTGTCCCGGCAACTTTTTTTTAATGGTTTTTCGAGGCAGTGTTTTAGGGGCAACGACTTATAAACTAAGGATTTTCCAAGTAGTGTCTGGTCCAACAATAAAGTTGACTGTTTGGGATTATGTGTTAAGATTTCGAGCGATAGGCGGTTAAGTTTTACCCTCGACAACAATTATTAGTTGATTGATTTATTGAACGGTTTGTCTGCATCTCAGTACCTTTCTGAAGGTAAAAAAATAATCGACGAAGGGATACTGAATCTTTTACCGGAGGAGAGTGCCTATCCTGAAGTCATCCATAAAGCGATGCATTACAGTCTCCTTGCCGGGGGGAAGAGGTTACGTCCTGTTTTGGTTATTGCCGCCGCAGAGGCGGTAGGGGGAGACCGGAAAGCGGTTCTGCCGTTTGCGGTGGCCGCGGAGTTGGTACACACGTATACCCTGATTCATGATGATCTCCCTGCTTTGGACAATGATGACCTGCGACGGGGGAAACCTACAAACCATAAAGTTTTTGGAGAAGCCATCGCCATTTTAGCTGGCGATGCCTTGTTGACTCAGGCGTTTATCCTGATGACCCGGTCGGCTGGGATGGAGTCCATCCCGCCTGAGTGCATTCTCAATGCCACTCAGGAGATGGCGGTTGCGTTAGGGTCTACAGGAATGATTGGCGGTCAAGTGGTCGACCTTGAGTCTGAAGGTAAACCAATTGATGCGGAAACTCTGGAATATATTCACATCTACAAAACAGGGTTTCTGATTCGAGCTTGTATCAGGTGTGGCGGCATTCTTAGTCAGGCCACTCCCCGCCAGTTGAATTCATTGTCCCGATTTGGGGCGCATATTGGGCTTGCCTTTCAGATTATTGATGACATTCTCGATATCACGGGTGACGAGAAACAGATGGGTAAGGATATTGGTAGTGATCTGACTAAAAACAAGGCAACCTATCCGGCCCTTTATGGATTAGAAGAGTCTCGCCGGAAAGCCGATGAGTTGGTCGAGGCAAGTTTAGCTTGTCTGGAAGAATTTGATGATCGGGCAGACCCTCTCCGAGAGATTGCCCGGTTCTTTGTGCAGCGAACATTTTAATTGACTGGAACCCCTATGAGTAAGTTCTTAAGTCGAGTTGATAATCCCGAAGATTTAAAAAAACTTTCGGTTGAAGAGTTACCGCTTCTGGCTCGGGAAATCCGCGACATGCTTCTGGAAACCATTTCCGAAACAGGCGGGCATTTGTCCTCCAATTTGGGGGTTGTGGAATTGACCCTGGCCCTGCATTACGTCTTCAATAGCCCGAAGGATAAGTTTATCTGGGACGTGGGGCACCAGTCCTATGTCCATAAATTACTGACAGGCAGGAAAGCCCGGTTCAAAACTCTCCGTCAGCATGAAGGGTTATGTGGTTTCACCAAACGCGAAGAAAGCGAACATGATCACTGGAACTGTGGGCATGGCGGCACTTCTATTTCCGCCGCACTTGGTTTTGCCAAAGCGAGGGATTTGAAAAAGGGGGATAACGACGTCATTGCTATTATTGGGGATGGCTCACTGACCGCAGGAATGGCTTTTGAAGGACTCAACCATACCGGGCATATCCAAAATGATATTATCGTTGTTCTCAACGATAATGAAATGTCCATCTCTGCTAATGTGGGGGGTATGTCCGCGCATCTCAGCAAAATTATGACTGGACAGGTAATGTTGAAAATCAAACAGGAGATAGGCCAGCTTTTATTGGCTGTTCCGGGTATTGGTAAGGAAATCTCCCGGTATGCGCATAAGATAGACGAGGCTATAAAGGGAGTGTTTATTCCCGGGCGTTTATTCGAAGACCTGGGTTTTCGTTATGTCGGGCCTATAGATGGTCATGATATCAAGGCATTGACCGAATCGTTTATCGCTGTAAAAGATCTTAAAGGGCCGACCTTGATGCATGTCATCACCCGTAAGGGGAAAGGTTATGAGCAGGCAGAAGAGAAGGCGGATGTCTGGCATGGCGCCAAGCCATTCAATATTTCTACAGGTGAGTTTCATAAGAAGAAAGCCAACCCTGCATACACCAGTGTGTTTGCAGATGCCCTGATCCAACTGGCTCAAGAAGATGAAAAAATTATTGGTATTACCGCGGCCATGCCGGATGGGACGGGAATTAGTGAGTTTGGCAAGGTGTTCCCCGACCGGACTTTTGATGTTGGCATGGCTGAGCAACACGGAGTTGCTTTTGCGGGCTCTCTCTCTATAGAGGGTTTTCGTCCGGTTGTTGCCATTTATTCCACCTTTCTTCAAAGAGCGTATGACCAGGTTGTGCACGATATCTGCCTGATGAATCTGCCGGTGACGTTTGCCATGGACCGGGCGGGAATAGTTGGGGAAGATGGGGCGACGCACCAGGGATTTTATGATATTGCTTTTCTTCGTACCTTGCCGAATATGGTGGTCATGGCCCCAAAAGATGAAAATGAATTACGGCACATGTTGAAAACGGCGGTTTGCCATCCTGGCCCGGCGGCCCTTCGCTATCCCAGAGGTTCCGGTTTAGGTGTGCCGCTCGACCCGGAAATAAAGACACTTGAGATCGGTAAGGGAGAAGTGATTCAGGACGGAAAGGATATTGCAATATTTGCGTATGGCCATACCGTGGAATGGGCACAAGAGGTAGCGGATAAGTTTGAGAAAGAAGGGGTTAGCGTTGCCGTTATTAATGCCCGATTTGCCAAACCTGTGGATAAGGAATTGCTTGTTAAATACGCCCTTAAGGTGAGGTGCTTAATCACGACTGAAGAACACTCTCTCAAAGGTGGTTTTGGTTCCGCTATTCTGGAAGCCCTGCAGGAAGAGCAGATGGTGCATGTTCCGGTTAAGTGTATCGGAATTGGTGACTTTGTTCTGGAGCACGGCTCACCCACTATACAGCGTAAAATTCTTAAGCTGGACCCGGAAGGCATGTTTGAAACTATCATGACTTTTTATGGATCGGTGGCTGAGATGGCCGCTTCTGGCAAGGGAAAAGAATGGGTAGCCGATAATGGCAAGAAACGTCATTCCACGAATGGCAGGAAAACGACCTATTCCGGAAACGGTAAAAAAGAAGAGACTACGGTAAAGCAATCACTGAATGGATAGAACTTCCCACGTTAAGCGCTCCACAAGCGAGACACAAATTGAAGTCAGTCTGAATCTGGATGGAACCGGGGTTCACGACATTCAAACTCCTGTGCCTTTTTTGGATCATATGCTGTCGCAATTGGCCCGGCATGGTTTTTTTGACTTGACGGTTAAGGCCCAAGGGGACACCCATATAGACTTTCACCACACAGTCGAAGACGTGGGCATAGCTATTGGCCAAGCTTTCAAGGAAGCGTTAGGGGATAAAAAAGGTATTCGCAGGTTCGCGGAAGCCAATGTTCCCCTGAACGAAGCCTTGGCTCAGTGCATTATTGATATCAGTGGTCGGGCTTTCTTTGTGTTCAATCTGGAACTCCCCAAAGCCAAGCTCGGCGAGTTTGATGTCGAATTGGTGGCGGAATTTTTCCAGGCTTTTGCCGCCAACAGCGGTACGACCTTGCATTTCAATTCCCCGTACTGGAATAATCTTCACCACATAACGGAAGCGCTGTTTAAAGCATTTGCCCGCGCGTTAGATTCTGCCTGCACCCTGGACGCCCGCTCCAAAGACATTCCCTCGACCAAAGGGACCCTATAGTTGATCGCTATCATTGACTACGGAATGGGCAATCTTCGTTCCGTGCAAAAGGCCTTTGAAGCCGTGGGGGCAGAAGCAATTGTTACCAGTGATTCACAAAAAATCCTTTCAGCAAAGTCAGTAGTGCTTCCTGGTGTTGGGGCATTCAAGGACTGTATGGAGAATTTGGAGAAGTTGGGCCTTATTGATACCGTACACAAGTCTGTCAAAAGCGGCAAACCGTTTTTGGGGATTTGCCTTGGACTGCAACTTCTTTTTAATCAGAGCGAAGAGTTTGGCCAGGTGGATGGGCTGGGTATCTTACCCGGAAAAGTGGTGGGATTCAAAAATGCTCACCTCAGCTCTGATTCGGGTGAGCCATTAAAAATTCCACATATGGGATGGAACACGGTGCGAGTGGTTCCGGGCAACCCATTGTTTGACTCGGTTCCCGATGAGTCCTACTTCTACTTTGTGCATTCTTATTATATTGTTCCACAGAGTGCTTCGATCATTGCCACGACAACCTCTTATGGAATTGATTTTACCTCAGGAATCCATCACGAAAATATCCATGCGTTCCAGTTTCATCCGGAAAAAAGCCAGCGCCTGGGTCTTACCATTCTGAAAAATTTTTCCAACCTTCACGGCTAATGAGCAATAGCCTGGTCTTGCGGCTAACAATTTGCCCAGGTTTGGCATGTCATTGCTGTCTACCGTGCCCATCAAGGATTACTTAGTGGCTCCCACTCACTACCTTCGTGGCATCTTGTTGTCATTTGCCACTGCTTTGCTTTGGGGCTTTCTTCCTATTTTCCTTAAAATTACTCTGCAGGGTTTTCATGCGGGTACGATTGCCTGGTTCAGATTTGTCTTTGCATTTTTGATTCTCGCCTTGATCCTGCAATGGAATGAGCATGAACCGTTAAGGATCCTTCGCAGGCCGCCGTGGATGGGAATCCTGGGAGGAGCCTGTCTTTCGATAAATTATTATTGGGTGACAGTGGGTGTGGATTTGAGCGGACCTTCCAATATGGCGGTGTTGATACAGACTGCCTCCGTGTTTTTGGTGCTGGCGGGGGTTTATGTTTTTCGTGAACGCCTGGCGTTCAGGCAGGTTCTGGGAATGATTGTCGTAGCAAGCGGCCTGCTCCTGTTTTTTTATGATCAGCAAAGCCGTATTCAGGAACGGGGAAATTATTATTATGCGGACTTTCTAATTATTCTCGCGGCATTGGCTTGGGTGGGATACATGATCTCGCAAAAGTTTCTCAGTCGGAAATATGGTGCCCAGTCCTTAAACATGCTGGTCTACGCCGTCGCCACGTTTACGCTGATAGGAGGAGTGGAGTGGAGCGATTTCACTAGAGCCGGACTCACTGCCTGGTTGTCGCTGATCTTTTGCGGGTTCAACACGCTACTCGCATATGGCGCTCTTGCCGAAGCTGTGAAATACATTCCCTTGGCTCTGATCAGCGTTATCATCAGTTTGAATCCGCTGATAACTCTTTGGGGAATGAAAACTCTTCCTGAAATCGGCTTTGCCGGATTGCAAGCTGACCCGGTTGGAGCGATAGGGTACTGGGGCGGTGCGGTCGCCGTGACCGGTGTGGTGTTGGTCGTCTATCGCCGTACCCCACCCCCGGAGGAGGCAGGGTAAGAAGGACTCCTTAAGGCGAGAGGACTCTTTGCTCGCTAGACAAGAACTATTGCACCTCATGCCGAGTGGCGGTTACGACCCCGGTGGGGATTGCTTGAACCCGGAAATGGCGGATATCTGTAACTCCGGCGCTTTTCAGCCAGTCGATTTTTTCCTGAACCGGATGAGCCCGGCCGCCCTCTGTCAACATGCCGATATTGAGACTGAACAAAGTATCCTCAAGCGGTCCGGCCTGGTCTTCATCGGTACAGAATCCATGGATGACGATACGTCCTCCAGGTTTCACTGCTTTAACAGCCTTGGCGACAAGGGACTTGCTCATATCCGCGTCATACATATGCAGGATATTAGCCATGAGTACCAGATCGTATTGGCTGTCGCCCAGATCGTCTTTATGGAAATCTCCGGGTTTGGTGTCAACCCGGCCCTGCAGTCCATAGGCTTCAATATAATTTTTTGTGACTTCCAGAACCGGAGCGATATCGAAAACCGTTGCCTTGAGGTGGTTGTGCAGTTTGCACCATTCCAGCGCATAGGTTCCCGGGCCGCCCCCGACATCAAGCATGGAGTGGGCATCGCCGATGGGAATCTCCCGTGCAATGAGCCAGGTGGCTTTAAGGGCCTTGTCGTGCATGGCGTCTGTGAATGCCCTCATTTTATGGGGGTCGCTACCAAGCATGTCCATGATGCTTTTGATGAGAATACCCGACTTGATAAAGGTTGAGAGTTGTGCCCATACCGGGATCAGGTCTGACGAAAGCTGAATCCATTGTTTCATTGAATGTTCGCCACCGGTGGTGAGATAACTCCCGGCCGCAGGGGGAAGATGGTATTGGCCGTTTTCCTTGACAACAATTTCCAGGGAGGTGAGGGCGTTGAGTAAGCGTTCAGTGGCTTCGGGGTCCAGGCTCAAGGTTTTTGCGACTTGTACTGCTGTTGCCGGTTGTTTGAGTTGGTCAAACAGTTTTAGCTCGTTTGCCGCAATCAATACGAAAGCCGGTTGATAACCATTCAAATGTTTCAAAATTAATTTGTCTATTTCCATGTCTTCAAACTTATCCCTTTTAAGGGCGTTCAGTTAAGGAATGCTCCACGGCCTGGCGGATGTATTTCTGGTAAGGAATACCCTGCCGTTTGGCTTCTTTCCGCACCGCATCGAGAAGTTTTTCCGGGAAGCGGAGATTGACCTTTTTGGTTTTGGGTTGGAACTCAAAGGAAACCTTCCGGAATTTTTTTAAATCCAGGTAGTCTGTGAGGTCCTTTTCAAGAAAGTCCTCTGCTTCCTTATCACTTTTCAATTTTGGAAGTTTCATCTTCATATTTTCTGGCTTCCTTCCTGTGCATATAGCGGGCGCTGATGGGCCGGATCAGTATGCCTCCCGCTCCTTCCCGAAAAGTGAACACGACCAACATGAGACGCTCTGTCGAGGATCGACCTGCGGCCAGATATCTTTTTTCCATTTGGGAATGGTCGATATCAGGCGTAATGTAAACAGGGTTTTGCTGGAAAAAAGCTTCAATTTCTAAAAGGTCAAGTCCGTGTTTTCGGCATTTTTCACGATTGCCCACATCCCAGTCAAAACCAAGACCCTTTATTTTGATCATGTCATACCCGTAGACATTTGTCCATACATTTAGCTGTAATTATTTTTTAGATTTTTATGGAATCCTTGATAAATTTCTTTTGAAGGTTAATAGGATTCCCATTTCTTGCTCAGATATAATTCCCGTGATATTTTTGGCAAAGGCAAACCACTGGAAGATCCTATCATGTTCAATATCAAAAATTGGAGTGCAATCTTCGAGCAACCTTGGGGTTTATCTGGGCTGGCCATTTTTGTTTTATTGTTTTTATATGTTCTTGGTAAAGAAAATAAGGGATTATGGACTTGAATTTTAGCTTCAGCACTTGTTGTAACTGTGGGCGGAGGAATTTTTCTAGCTTATGAAAAGGAAAATTCCGTTGGAGAATTAAGTAAGAAAAATTTGGAGAGGCTTCATGAATCTCTTGATAAAAAGAGCTTATTGATTGCCCTCTTGTAATTATTTCAATGATTCACCTATTCCGGGATTTCATGGCCCGGTCGATTTCGCGGTCGGATTCGCGCTTTTTGATCGAGGCGCGTTTGTCGTAGAGTTTTTTTGCTTTGGCAATTCCTATTTCTACTTTTGCTTTTCCGTTTTTAAAATAAACTTTCAAGGGTACCAGAGTACAGCCTTTTTCCTGGGTTTTCCCGATGAGTTTATTGATCTCTTTTTTATGCAAAAGCAGTTTGCGTTTTCGCATGGGGTGATGGTTGAACTGCGTGGCAGGGGTGTAAGCATCAATATGGAAGTGGAGTAACCAGGCCTCTTCTCCATCAATGATGGCGTAACTGTCGACCAGGTTGGCTTTTCCGTTTCTCAGGGATTTTACTTCTGTGCCTTTCAGCATAATTCCTGCTTCCATTGTGTCTTCGATGGAATAGTCGTGGCGGGCCTTTTTGTTCTGGCAGATAATTTTGATGTCACTCACGATCAATAACCGGTTAAATGGAGAGACCCTTTTTTAATGCGAGTCATCCATAAATAGTTCTGGTTTAGTTGGTTTTCAGGGTTACGGACTGCCCGACCCTGGCTTTCAGTTTTTTTTGGGCGTTGTTTTCACGGCAGAAGATTTCCAGATGGTTCCAACTGTTGATGATGGCTCCGGCTTGACCGGGTTTCATCTGGTAATAGCCGGTGACGAGTCCATCAATGCTATGCTTTCCGATCTGCACCTTTATTGTATCGGAAGAAATAAAGGTTTCGTGGATTAATTCTTCAGGAATATTGGTGGTGAGGTTGCCAAAGCGATCAATATGAATAATTTCTCCGTGAAGGGTTGCCCCTTTTAACTGGGGCTTGGGAAGGTCCTGGTGGACGGGCTTCAACACTCTAGGTCCTATTTTGGCCGGTTGGACACCGCTGGCGAGCCACCCCGCGCAGGGAGCAAATACATCGCGTCCGTGAAAGGTGTTGGAAACCTTTTTAAGAAAATATTTTTTATTGGTGATCTCATAAGCCTTGCTATCAGGATAGAAAGCAGGAGTGAGTACTCCATTGTCGGGTCCTACAAAGGTCTGGAATTTGGATTGTACGACCATGGCTCGTCGGATTACCAATCCGGGGTCGCGGGTTTTTTTTGTGGAGACCTTGCTTTGCGGTGCAAAACCACCTCCCACACCGGGGTCGACAACCACCACATGGATCGTCTTTCTGGGAAACCAGGGATAGGTGGCGTTTAGGGTCAACGCCGCCTGGGTAATATTTTGCGGCTCGATATTGTGAGTTATGTCAACGATCTGGGCATCGGGCACAATATTGAGAATGACCCCTTTCATGATGCCGACAAAAGGGTCATCTAGGCCGAAGTCGGTGATGAGTGTGATTACTGGACGCATCCCGCGACCTGACTTTCGGAAATCTTCTGTAAGGTGACTGGAACCAGGTTGTTTTTCAATGCATCGGCACCTTCCAGTATGACGGGGATGTAATTGCCGGTATGGCCCTTGAGCCATCCGGATTTAGTGTCCCTTTGATTTTCAAGTAGGACTGTTTCCTTCTGTCCTAAGAATTTTTCGCGGTATTTCAAAGCTTTTTGGTTGGCCAATTGTGTCAGGGTCTGGTTTCTTTGTTTCTTGATGTTGCCGGGAACATTATCCTTGAACTGATGAGCCTCGGTGCCTCGTCGTGGTGAGTAGGAAAATACATGTAGATAGGAAAACGGCAGTTGTTCTATTAGTTCGCGGGTGCTTTCAAATTGTTCTTCAGTTTCTCCGGGGAAGCCAACGATAACATCTGCTCCCAGCCCCAGTCCGGGAATGGCGTTAACTGCCCGGTGAACGACTTCCAGATATTGTTGGCGGTTATAATTTCTGCGCATGGATTTCAAGATTGCATCATCACCGCTTTGCATGGGAATATGCAGGTGCGAACAGAGCTTTTCAGTTTCGGATATGAGCCGTATAAGGTCGTTGTCGATTTCCATTGGATTGATCGAACTCAATCGAACCCGAAAATCTCCCGAAAGTTTAACAATATCGCGAACCAGGGAGGAGAAAGTTTCACTTCGATCCATGCCCCAGGTACCCAAGTTGATTCCGGTGAGGGTGACCTCCTTAAACCCGGAATCAATGGATTGTTGGACATTGTATAAAATATTTTCCCGTGTATCGCTGATTGACTTACCCCGCGCTTTAACAACGGTGCAGAATGAACATTTTTCATCACAGCCGGTTTGGACTTTGATGAAGGCTTTAGTCATGCCCTGAAAGTTTTGCACGGGGATGGTCCGAAATATTCGCTTTTTATGGATATCGGACATGATGATTTCGGTGTCCGCACCTTTTCCCCAAGGCAGGCTGGGGTTTAAAAGTTTCTTTTTTATAAGGTTAGCGATTTCAAGTTTATCTGCATTGCCAAGAACAACGTCCAGACCTTGTATTTGGGAAACTTCCTGGGGATTCAACTGCGCATAGCATCCTGTAAACACAACGAGGGCTTCAGGGTTGATCGCCAGGGATTTTTTAACAGCAAGGCGTGAACTATAATCGCTTCGTTGTGTCACTGTACAAGTATTAATGACATAAGCATCGGCTTTTTCTTTGCCGTTAACGATAGAGAAACCCTCCTGCTCAAGCAGGGTCTGCATTTCCGCAGTATCGTGCTGGTTGGTTCTGCACCCTAATGTGACACAGGCGATTTTCATGGAGAGAAAACTGTATGGAAAAGTTTTTAGATAATTTCCTCTTCATCTTAGACCATGCATTGGAGAGGAATCAACTTGTAATTGCATGGTTTTAAATAGTCTGCGAGTCCGTGCTTGACCGCATGCAATGAGTTTGTTACTATCGCCGCATTCAGCCACTTGCGACCCTGGGGAGGACGTCACAATTTTCAATATCTAAGTAAATATGAACCCCCCTGCAATGAAAAAAACCCAAAAACAAGTCACAACTTTTTTAGAAAAATGGCTGGATAAATCCATCCGTCAATATGTCAGTGCGATGGATGAAAAAAACAACGGCCATCTCCACGAACTTATCATGGGGGGCATTGAAAAACCGCTTGTTGAAATTGTTCTGAAGGAAACTGACGGCAATCAGACCAAGGCGGCAAATATTCTGGGAATCAATCGCAATACGTTAAGAAAAAAAATCGCCGAATATAAAATTAAATGCGACAACAAGACCTAGCGGTCATCATTTTAGCGGCGGGCAAGGGAACCCGCATGCGGTCTTCTCTTGCCAAAGTTCTCCTCCCCGTTGCAGGCCATCCTCTTCTTCATTATGTACTTGACCTTTCCTCTCGATTGAACCCCGTCAGGACAATAGTCGTGGTGGGGCATCAGGCGGACCAGGTGCGTGAAGCCTTTTCTGATCGGGAGGTTGAGTTCGTGGTTCAGAAAGAGCAGTTGGGGACCGGCCATGCCGCGCAACAAGCCAAGGCTAAACTGGAAAACTTTGACGGGTTGGTTTTAGTGTTATGTGGGGACATGCCCTTGATCAGGCCTAATACCCTGCTGAAAATGGTTGCCGGGCATAAAGCGAGTGGGGCAAAATGTACGGTGTTGACCCTTAAAAGTAGCGAATGCCATGATTTTGGCCGGATCATTCGTGATGAAAAAGGTTCTATATTAAAAATCGTCGAACTCAAGGATGCGTTGGAGGTTGAGAAAAAAGTTGACGAATTTAACTCCGGAGTATATTGTTTTGACAGTGCTTTGTTTTTTAAAGCTTTAGAGCATATTGGCCCCGATAATGCTCAGAAGGAATACTATTTGACCGATACGATAGAATATTTGGTACGAAAGGGGTATCCTGTCCAGGCAACTCAGACTCAGGATGCCGACGAGATACTGGGAATCAATTCTCCAGACGATTTGAACCGGGCGGAGAGATTACTGGTGGATCATCGCTAACCTTCGTCGCTGACTTTATCCTTCCCAATCAGGATTTTCTCAAATGAAAGCCATAATCCTTTCCGCAGGTGAAGGCGCTCACCTCAGTCCATTTTCAGAAACCCGGCCCATCTCCATGATTGGAGTTGCAGGGCGTACTTTACTGGACAATACCTTTGGTTTGCTTAAAAGCGCGGGCATCAATGACATCTTTGTGGTGGCGGGGCATAAACGGGAAAAGTTGATCGAACAACTTCAGCAACAGGATCATAATGGGTTGAATTTGCATCACGTGGAACAAAAGCGCAAGCTGGGAATCGGGCATGCGGTTCTGCAGGTTAAAAATAAAATTCTTCCAGGTGAGTTTTTCCTGCTTGCGTACGGGGATATCCTGACTGCGGATAATATCTTCAGCAAAATCCAGCAATCTTTTCATTCATTTAAATGTCCGGTGGCTTCTATATGTTTGCCGCCCTCGAACCAGATGTTTGGCAATGTTTTCCTGAATGCGCGTATGGAAATCACAAAAATTGTTGAAAAACCCAAAGGTAATAACCTGGGGAATTATGTTTTGTCCGGGGTATTCATATTGCCGGCCTCCTTTTTCAAATTGTTGGAATCTTCAGGAAACTCCATGGAGAAAGCGTTGAAAAAAGTGGTTGCGGGGGAGGGACTGCGTGCCTCCATGTGGGAAGATGAATGGTTGGATGTCGTTTATCCGTGGGAAATTTTGACGGCGAATAAGATGATCATGGATTCCTGGAAGGAGACCTCCATTGCCAAAGACGCAACGCTGGAAGCCAATGTGACCCTGCAAGGGATTGTCCGCATCGAGGCGGGGGCAATTATCAAATCGGGTGCTGTGCTGGAAGGGCCTTGTTGTATCGGAGAGAAAAGCTATATCGGCAACAACTCTCTTGTCAGGAGCTATACCTCTGTTGGCAAAAATTGTTCGGTGGGCAGTGGCGTTGAATTAAAAAACTGTGTAGTGATGGATAATTCCCAGATAGGCAGGCTTTCTTTTGTCGGCGACAGTGTGCTGGGTGAAAATGTGGATATGGGGGCAGGGTGCATGACTGTGAACCGGGACATAGACTGGAAACCGATTTCTGTGAAAAACGGGAAGCGGCCCATGGCAACGGGAATGAAAAAACTGGGTGCTTTTCTCGGCGATGGGGTTGTTGTCGGGGCCGGGAATACCATTCAACCCGGAACGATTGTTGCGCCTGGCAAAGTCCTTCCTGCATGTTACTCCGTAAAACATAAATAACAGGTCGAAATAAGTATGTGTGGAATCAACGGGGCTGTTGGATTAAAAAATATATCTGAGCTTCTTTTTGAAGGAATCAGGAATCTGGAATACAGGGGTTATGATTCTTGTGGCGTGGCTTTGATGAACAAAACGCGCCTCATCCTCAAAAAGGATGTTGGTGGTGTGGAAGATGTTTATCGCAAACACAATGTTCTTCAATTACAGAGTAATATTGGTATCGCCCATACCCGCTGGGCTACGCACGGAAAAGTAACGCAGAATAATACCCACCCCTTCGCTTCAAACGATGGGAATTTTGCTGTGGTCCACAATGGGATCATTTCCAATTTTCGTCCTTTGAGAGATCAACTGCAAAAGGAAGGTTTTAAGTTTTCTTCCGAAACTGATACCGAAGTCCTTGCTCACCTCCTGGAGAAATTTTACAAAAGTAGCCGTGATATTGAAAAGGCTTTTGTGAAGGTGCTGAACCTCATTGAAGGAACCTATGCGATTGCGTTTATTTCCTCCCATCTTCCTGGACAGATTTTTTGCGCGAGAAGGGAATCACCGCTGATGCTGGGGATAGGCGATGAAATTAAATTTGTAGGTTCCGACTTCAGCGCCTTCATTGATCATACCAAAAATGCCGTGATTCTGGATGATGGGGAATATGCCATACTTTCCAGGGACACGTATGTCGTGAAAAATCTTTTGAGCAGGGAGGAAATCACCAAACCCATTACTAAAATTGAATGGGACAGCGAGACCTCTAGAAAAGGAGGTTATCCCCACTACATGCTCAAGGAAATTTATGAACAGCCTCAAACTATTTCCAATGCGTTGGATCTGGAAGCCTCAGGGCTGGATGAGATAGTTGAGTTGTTTGCAAAATCCAAGAACTCTTATTTGCTGGGAGTGGGAACTACTTTTTACGTTGCCAAATATGCCAAATATGTTTTTTCGCAGATAGCCCAGGAGTTTTATCCCTCTATCAGTTCCGATGAGTTCAGGGTGTTGACCAATTTAAACAAGCAGTCCCTGGTTTTTTCCGCTTCGCAATCAGGCGAAACCTTTGATACTCTTTCGGCCTTGAAATATGCGAAGTCCAAAGGAGCCCGGACAGCGGCTGTTGTCAATGTCATGGGTTCTTCCATTGCCCGGTTGGTTGATAAGGTGGTCCTTCAGGGCTCAGGGCCCGAAATCTGCGTGATCAGTACCAAGGCCGCCGTGTCGCAAATGGTGATACTTACCGTGCTGGCCATGAAGCTTGCCTTGAAAAAGAAGGTGATCACTCGAAAAACCTATAACCAGCATATGCGGGCTTTACAGGAGCTTCCCGAAATTATTCAGGGAATTTTGAATGAACGGTCTGGTTTTATTCATCGTCTGGCCCATAAATATTCTGGGACCCGTAATTGGCTGTATCTTGGGCGGGGAGTTTATTATCCCATTGCCTTGGAAGCGGCTTTGAAAATGAAAGAGGTTGCCTACGTCCATGCAGAAGGAATGCCCGGCGGATTTTTAAAGCACGGAACACTGGCTATGATTGATGATGATGTGTCTTCAATAGTGTTTGTCCCGCCCCCTGAGGATAAATCGCTTTATGAAGCTACCCTGCACAGCATAGAGGAAATTCGCGCCCGGTCTGGTTTTGTTCTGGGAATACATTTCACCGAGCAGGGAAAAAATGGAGCATTGTATAGCGAAGAACTGATTCTTCCCAAAGTGCCACCTTTGACAGCTCCCTTGATTCAATTAGTCATTGGGCAGTTGTTTGCATATTTTACGGCTACCTCGCTGAAGCGTAATATCGATAAACCCCGATCCCTTGCCAAATCTGTAACGGTTGCCTGAAGATTCCCAATATTTTATTGCCAGGTTTCAAGACGGTCTGTTACATTAAACCTTCCTTATTTTCTTACATTCAAGAGATTTATTTATGCCTGATAAAACTGTAGTGGCTTTGACGATAGCCGGGTCGGATTCCGGAGGTGGGGCTGGCATTCAAGCGGACCTTAAAACATTTTCTGCCTTTGGGGTATTTGGCAAAACAGTAATCACCTCGGTTACCTCCCAGAATACCCTGGGAGTTCAGGCTGTGGATGATTTGCCGGTTGGCGTTGTAGAGAGCCAGTTAAAATCCATTTTTGAGGATGGTAAATGCCAGGCTGTAAAAACAGGCATGTTGGGTAATGATCAAATCGTTGACCGCATCGCTTCCCTGCTAAAACGCTACCGGGTTAAAAACCTGGTTGTTGATCCTGTTATTTTCTCTTCTTCAGGGAAAAGACTGCTCACCGCAGAGGGAGTGGAGATGATGAAGGAACGCTTGCTCCCTTTGGCACATCTTGTGACTCCGAATATCAGAGAGGCTGAAATACTATCTGGGGTAAAAATTCGCCAACTCTCCGATATGAAACGTGCGGCACGCAAAATCCTTAAATTGGGAGTTCGGGCAGTGGTGTTGACGGGCGGACACCTGAAAGGGAAACCGGAAGACCTTTTTCTGGATAATAATGGTTTACAGGTTTTAACCTCAGAGCGCTTATCGGAGTCGGACCCTCATGGAACAGGCTGTGTTTTTTCATCGGCGATTACCGCAGGCCTGGCTTCCGGGTTACAGACCTTGCCTGCAGTCCAGGAAGCCAAGGCCTTTATTGGACGGGCTATTCTTGGCGAAGTGATTTCCGGGAATGGAAAGCCCAGTGTCGACCCATTATCCTCACTGTACAGGGAAAGTGAAAAAGCCCAGGTTATGGACGGATTGAATCGGGCGCTCCGGTTATTTCGAAAAGAAAGAATCGGTTCATTGGTTCCCGAGGTCCAAACGAATATCGGGTTGGCATTGAAAAATGCTAAAAATCATGAGGATGTCCTCGCCATTCCAGGGCGCATTGTCAAGAACGGGGATGATATTTTCACCAGTGCTGAGCCTGAGTTTGGCGGTTCCCGCCATGTCGCAAATATTGTTTTAACGGTCATGCGTTATGAC
>Ga0210019_1001317_pt1 | contig 27007 bp, 23 predicted proteins | sample CryGeyCG2114_020_2_FD_183969 | JGI IMG/M metagenome (GOLD analysis project Ga0210019, IMG submission 183969) | Groundwater microbial communities from aquifer - Crystal Geyser CG11_big_fil_rev_8/21/14_0.20 (SPAdes) (version 2) | ecosystem: Environmental > Aquatic > Deep subsurface > Groundwater ...
TGAGTGTTCGCCATCTCGCTCCGCTTCGGACAAAAAGCAAAGCAGTTTGCTTTCCTCCCACCTCGCTTCGCTTCGGATAAAACATAAAGCAGTTTATGTTTTATCCACTCAGCCAACTCTCCAATATACTTCGTATTGTCGCACTCCTTTCAGTCGCGGACGGTGGCTGAGTGTTCGCCATCTCGCTCCGCTTCGGACAAAAAGCAAAGCAGTTTGCTTTCCTCCCACCTCGCTTCGCTTCGGATAAAACATAAAGCAGTTTATGTTTTATCCACTCAGCCAACTCTCCAATATGTTCGCTTTTCCAAAGCTCGTATTGTCGCTACTCCATCATCCATACGACTTCTTACTTAACCAATTACATAATACCATTTTTTATATTTTTTTCATCTTGAACAGCTAAAACACATCAAAATATATTAAAATAAAACACTTATCTTATTTTCATTATTGTTTTAAAAATAAAATAAGCGTTTTTAACTAATTTTTTAATGGGCTATTGTAACACCTATTACATTTCTCGCGCCCGCTGTAAGCAGAACTTTTCGCGCCTCTCTTAATGTCGCGCCTGTTGTTATAATATCGTCAAGCAGAATTATATCGCGATTTTTTATTTCATTCGGCTTGCTGACACAAAAACTGCCTATAATATTTTTAAGTCGTTTTGACCTATTGAGCGTTGTTTGACTCGGAATATTTTTTATTTTTTTGAGCAAATCTGTTCTTAAAGCGCATAAAGATTCTCCAGCAATGTCGCAAAGTTCCTTCGCTAAAATCTCAGTTTGATTAAATCTTCTTTCTCGCAAATGTTTTTTATGCATCGGTATCGGTATGAGAAGTGGTTTATTAAAATCCGAATATACATTTAAATCCGATAATTCTTCTTGTAGGAAATCATATAAAATTTGCGCGAACAATTTTGTGATTTTATTATTTTTTTTATATTTAAGCGACCATATCATATTTTTTATAACCTCATCTCTATAATCAAAAAGAGTATATACAAATTTATCTTCCATTTTATTGTTAAGCGATAATTTTTTTGACAAAATATCAATGGATATATTTTCCGCTTTTTTGTCAAGTTCGTCTTTTGGAAAAAAAAATTTTAATATAATCTCTGTAATTTTGTTGAATTTAAGCATACTTTTATATTATAATTTAGTATAATGTTATCATACGATAAGTTGTAAGTTACTATGCGATTTTGAACATAACTGTATTTTTTACTTAATTTTATATTTGACGCGTAAATATTATAAATATGTCTTTATTTGATTTTTTGAAAAAAAAAGAAACAAGCGTTGTCGGTATTGATATCGGCGCATCTTCAATAAAAGTGGTTCAGCTTAAAAAACGCCAAGGCGTCGCAGTGCTTGAAACATACGGCGAGCTCTCTCTCGGTCCATACTCCGACGCGGAAATAGGGCAGGCGACAAATCTTCCCGCTTCAAAGATAGCCGAAGCGTTAAAAGATTTATTAATTGAAGCAAATGTTACAGCTAAAAAAGCTGGTGTATCAATCCCTTTTTCTTCAAGTTTAATATCGCTTATTTTAATGCCAGCGCTTAATCCAAAGAATCTTTCTTCAATGATACCGATTGAAGCAAGAAAATATATTCCTGTGCCTATATCAGAAGTAACATTGGATTGGTTTGTTGTTCCCGATGAAGGTTCTTCTTTTGATGAGGATTACGAGTATGGCGGACAAATTAACGAAGATAGCGTTAAAAAAACAGAAGGCGGTAAAAAAATAAAAGTGCTTCTTGTCGCCATTCATAATGATATTTTAAATAAATATAATGAAATAATAAATAGCACAGACCTTGCTGTTGGTTTTTTTGAAATAGAAATTTTTAGCGCCATAAGAGCCGTTGTGGAACAAAGCATAATTCCGACTATGGTGATTGATATGGGTGCCAGAGACACAAAACTATATATCGTTGAATTTGGAATAATAAAAGCGTCGCATGTAATAAACAGCGGGGCGCAGGATATTACTCAAACACTTTCAAAATCTTTAAGCATATCAATATCAAAAGCCGAAGAATCTAAAAGAAAATCAGGTATTATTGAAAATTTTGGAGATAATAAAATTGTAGATTCCAAAGATATTATTGTATCTGCTCTTGAGCGTATTTTTACGGAAGCAAATAGAGTTATGACGCAGTATCAGCAGAAAAATAATAAAAATATCGGCAATGTGATACTTACAGGAAGCGGAGCAATGATGAAAGGTATACTTCCTGTCGCGGAAAAACATTTTGAGACAAGCGTAACGATAAGTGATCCGTTTTCAAAAACGAAATCACCAGCGTTTCTTGAAGAAATTTTGAAAGAAGTCGGACCCGGATTCGCCGTGGCTGTTGGTCTTGCTTTACGCAGACTTCAGGAGATTGATTGATATTTATACGAATAAACGAATTAAGCGTAAATATAATTTATAATTATGTTATTAACATTAACGACGATACAAGCTCTTTATGTAAGTAAAAGTGATGTATAATAATATAGACCTATAGTGGTAAAGATAAAAGATATGGATATAAAATCGCACACATCATTTATACCTAAAAAAGCATTTAATGCTTCAAACGCTTCTTTGCATTCAAAAGGAAGCAGTATAGGTATTTTGTTTCTGCTGACGCTTATTATTTTTATCAGCGCTCTTGCTCTTTCGCTTGGCGTATTTTTATATCAGCAATTTTTAATTAAAGACACAGAGAGCAAAAGTTCCCAATTAAAGAGAGCGCGCGCGGAATTTGAACCGACTCTCATTCAGGAAATAAACCGTCTTGATAAACGGATTCAATCTTCGCGGAATATATTGGGGAAACACAAAGCAATATCATCGTTTTTTAATTTACTTGAAGATTTAACACTTGCAAATATCCAGTTTGAGAATCTTGAATATAATGTAGACGAAAACGGTAGAGCAAATATCTCAATGGAAGGAAAGGCTAAAAGTTTTAATTCCGTCGCGCTTCAGTCGGATATATTTGGTAAAAGCAAGTTTATACAAGAGCCGATTTTTTCTAATCTCAATATTGACAATAAAGGCGATGTTGAATTTGATTTCACGGCTTTTATAGATTCAAGTTTGATTTTATATGAAAATATAATATTGACGAAGCAGATTAAACAATTTGAACAATAATTAATTTATATTAAATATGATTAGATTAACTTTTCCAATTATTTTTATACTTATCTCAATAGGACTTTTTTTCATATATATTGACCCTGTTTATAGCGATATTCAGCTCAAAATTAGCGAGAGAAATGAATTTAACAACGCTCTTGATAAGTCAAGAGAATTAAGAGAAGTTAGAGACAGATTGCTTTCCCTATATAATACATTTTCCACGAACGACCTTGATAATTTAAAAAAGTTATTACCGGATAATGTTGATAATGTGCGGCTTATTCTTGATATTGATTATATAGCGTCAACTTACGGTATGCGTATAAAAAATGTAACTATTAACAAAAAAGACAATAGAGAAGTCGGAGTTATAGGTCCAAGCAATAAGTTATTTGAATCGGTTAAACTTTCGTTTTCTGTGGTTTCTTCGTATGATAATTTTATACAATTTGTGAGAAACATAGAAAAGAGCTTAAGGGTCGTTGATATTACAGAGGTTTCTCTTATACAGCAAGGAGATGAAATCAATAATCTGACATATGAATACAGAATAGGGCTTGAGACCTATTGGTTGAAGTAGATATAAAAAGCAAAGCGTGAAATAAAAAATGCAAAGTAAAAAAATAAAACAAATATGGAAATTCTAAAAAAATATAAAAAAAAGATTATCATCGTTATAATTATTATCATTGCGGCTATCGGTTACACTATTTTATTTGGCGGAGAAGAAGACAAGCTTCTTATATCAGAAAGCGTAAATGCCGCGGGTAAAACGGAAGACAATGAATTGATATCCTTACTTATAGGTTTGCGTTCAATTAATCTTGACGGGAGTATTTTTTCCGACCCTGTTTTTAGAAGTTTAGAAGATTTTGGTCAGAAATTAACGCCAGAATCCGCTGGAAGAAACAATCCTTTCGCGCCAATAGGAGTTGACGCAAACCGCGATATATTAAGCGATAACACAGATGAACAGGCAATAAGCGCTGAACAAATGCAATAATTTATATTTACGCAGGATTTATAAATTATGTTTATATGAACTTACTTTCTATTTTAGTAAAAAAAAATATTATAGATGAGGAAAATATCGCGTCAATAAAAAAAGAAGCAGAAACATCAGGAAATTCTTTTGAAAAAACGCTTATTAAACGTGGACTCGGACAAGACATTATATTAAAAGCGAAAGGGGAGCATTATAATATACCGATATGGGAGCTTAAAAATAAAAGTATACCGTTTGAAGTATTTAAATATATTCCCGAAGAGTCGGCATTTCATTATAAATTTGTTCCGCTTGGAGTCAGCGATAATGTTTTAGAAGTCGGTATTATTGACCCTGATAATTTGGAAGCGCTAGACGCTCTTAATTTTATTTCTTCAAACGCGGATACGCCATTTAAGATTTATCTTATTTCAGAGAACGATTTTGGTGAAATTTATAAGATGTATAAAGGTTTTTCCGGAGAAGTTAATAGAGCGATATCGGAACTTGATACTGAATTGGTGAAAGATAAAGGAATAAAAGCGTTGGAAGAAGATGAAAAGGTTTCAAATACCAATACAATAAAAGAAGACGCTCCTGTTACAAAAATTGTCGCGAATATAATTCGTTACGCTGTTGAAGAACGCGCGTCTGATATTCACATAGAACATATGAGCGACTCTATAAGGGTGAGATTTCGCGTAGATGGGACATTGAGCACAAGTTTGATGTTGCCGTTAAAAACACATCAAGCCGTTGTGGCGCGCTTGAAAGTTCTCTCATCAATGAAACTTGATGAAAAGAGAAGACCGCAGGATGGTAGATTTTCAGCAAAAATAAATAATAGAAAAGTTGATTTTCGCGTTTCAACATTTCCTTCGTATTACGGAGAGAAAGTTGTAATAAGAATATTAGACACAGATAAGGGAGTGCGAAAACTTGATGAGTTTGGACTTAGTGAAAGAAATTTGAAACTTATTAGAAATGCCATAAAACAACCATACGGTCTTATACTCATATCAGGTCCAACAGGTTCCGGCAAATCAACAACGCTTTACTCAATGCTTAATGAAACAGACCACGAATCAAAAAATGTTTTGTCGCTTGAAGACCCTATTGAATACAACATTGACGGAATAAGCCAGTCGCAAGTAAGACCTGAAATAGGATATACATTCGCAAACGGACTTAGAACAACTCTTCGGCAGGACCCGGATATTATAATGGTTGGAGAGATAAGAGATAAAGAAACAGCAGGTCTTGCCGTGCAGGCGGCTTTGACAGGGCATCTTGTGCTATCAACAATTCACACCAATAACGCAATCGGCGTTATACCGAGACTTTTAGAGATGGAGGTTGACCCGTTTTTAATCGCGCCGACACTTATTATAGCGATTGCTCAACGGCTTGTGAGAACATTATGTCCAGGCACAGGTAAGCCGATAGAAATAAAAGAAAGTATGAAAAAAATGCTTGAGAGTCAGTTTTCCGATTTGCCAGAAAAATATAGAAAAACCATACCAATAGGCAAAAATTTTTTTGACCCTGAACCGAGCGTGGAATGCATCACCGGATTAAAAGGACGAATGGCTGTGTTTGAAGTGATTGAAATGAATAAAGAAATTGAAGAAACAATTCTTAAAAATCCTTCAGAATCCGAAATTCAAAAAATCGCGCGTAAAAATGGAATGCTGACAATGAAAGAAGACGCTATATTAAAAGCGTTTGATAAAAAGATTCCGTTTAGCGAGATTAATACGCTCGGAGGAGAAATTTTTTTTGAAGAAAATAATTTAGAAAATTTTTCAGACAATATAAAACATTGATACTTATAGCGTTATGTTTTATACTTAACATATAAAAATATGGATAAAAAAAATAAAATATTTCTTATAGACGATGATAATTTTATGACCGATATGTATGCGATTAAGTTTAAAGAGCACGGTTTTGATGTGAGCACAAGTTTGGACTCAAAAGAGGCATTAGATAGATTGAGAGACGGCTTTTCTCCGGATATTATATTGTTTGATATTATAATGCCGAAACTTAGCGGGATTGAATTTTTAGAAATTGTCAGGAAAGAAAAACTCGCGAACAATACAATATTTATCGCCTTATCTAATCAGTGGAAAGAAGATGAGATTGATAAAGCGAAATCATTAGGTATTGCCGATTATATAATAAAAGCGGAATCCATACCATCGGAGGTCTTAGATAAAGTTGAAAATATTATTAAAAAACACAGTTAAGAATATAATAATTTTTTCAATATAATTATATGGAAAATATAACAGATTATAAAAAAGAATTAAAAGAGTTAATTGACCTTATTGTTAATGAATCAGCGTCAGACCTTCATTTGTCATCAGACAATTATCCCACAATCAGAGTAAACGGCGTTCTTATATCACTTTTGAAAAGACGCAGATTGTCCGGGGAAGACACACTTGGTTTTATATCGGAACTTTTAACGCAAGAGCAGAAGCAAGATTTTTTATTAAATAAAGAGATTGATTTTTCGTATAAATATAATGAAAACACCCGTTTCAGAGGAAATGGTTTTTTTCAGCAAGGAGCAATAGGAATATCGCTCAGACTTATCCCAAAACAAATCAAGACCCTTGAAGAGCTTAATCTGCCTCCGATTCTTGAGATTTTCGCGCAAAAAAAACAGGGCTTTTTTCTTATTGTCGGTCCTGTTGGGCAAGGTAAGACGACGACCCTTGCTTCAATGATTGAAATTATAAATAAAAGCAGAACAGAACACATAATCACGATTGAAGACCCTATAGAATATATCTTTGAGCAGAAAAAATCTATGATTGACCAGCGCGAGGTAAGAATTGACACTAAAGATTTTGCCACGGCTTTGAAGTATGTGTTTAGACAAGATGTTGATGTGCTAATGATAGGAGAGATGCGCGGAGTTGAGACAATATCAACAGCGGTAACAGCCGCGGAAACAGGACATTTGGTATTATCAACGCTTCATACCAATAATGCCGCTCAGACAATAGATAGGATTATAGATTCATTTCCGGAAGTCGGACAGGAACAGATTCGCTTACAGCTTGCCGCTTCTTTGGCGGGAATATTTTCTCAGCGGTTAGTTCCGAGAATTTCAGGTGGATTGATTCCGGTCTATGAACTTCTTATCAATAACAATGCCGTTGCAAATCTTATTCGCGAAAAAAGGACATATGAATTAAATATGATTATTGAGACAAATATGGAAGAAGGAATGATTGACCTAAACAGGTCTCTTGCCGATTTCGTGAGGCGCGGAGAAATCACAATAGAAGACGCGAGAGCCCACTCGCTTAATCCAAAGATGTTGGAACAGCTTGTATAAATTGAAGATTGAAGATTGAAGATTGAAGATTAAAGATTGAAAATTAGAAATTAGAAATTAAAATAATATGTTATTCAAATACACAGCCATAGACAAAACAGGGAATGAGACGGCGGGGGGTATTGACGCAGTTAATAAAGATGTGGCAATAAGCTCGCTTCAAAGGCAAGGTCTTGTCATAGCGTCTATAGTTTCAGTGGAAGAAAAATCTTTTTTTAAGAGAGAAATAGCTTTTTTTGACAGGGTTTCCAATAAAGAGATAGTTATACTTTCCCGTCAAATATCAACACTTTTTGAGTCGCAAGTATCCGCCTTGCGCGTATTTAAACTGCTTGGCTCCGAGTCATCAAATAAGATGTTAAGAACAGCGCTTATAGATGTAGCAGATGACATACAGTCGGGGAAATCAATATCGGACGCCCTCTCGGAACATAATAAGATATTCTCCCATTTTTATGTAAATATGGTGCGCGCAGGCGAAGAATCGGGGAAACTTGACCAAATATTTTCATACTTAGCGGATTATTTGGACAGATCGTATGAAATAACATCAAAAGCAAAAAATGCTTTAATCTATCCGGCTTTCGTAACATTTACCTTTATTACAGTTATGATTCTTATGTTGACATTGGTTATTCCAAAAATAAGCGCTATCTTTGTTGAATCAGGTCAAGAATTACCAATATACACAAAAATAGTGGTTGGTATAAGCGATTTTTTTGTAAATTATGGAATTTTTCTTTTAATATTGATAATTATAGGCGGATTTTTTTTGTGGAAATACAATAAAACAGAACAAGGCAAATCATCTATTTCACAATTTAGACTTTCCATTCCATATTTAGGAAATTTATATGAAAAACTTTACTTATCCAGAATTTCCGATAATTTAAGCACAATGCTTTCAAGCGGTATAACAATGACGCGCGCAATTGAAATAACCGCTACTGTTATCGGCGACACTACATATGAAAAATTACTTAATGAATCAGCGCGAGTTATAAAATCAGGAGGTTCCTTATCGGAATCTTTTTCCGGATATAAAGAAATACCAAGCATTATGATACAGATGATAAAAGTAGGAGAAGAAACGGGAGAACTTGGCAATATTTTAAATACATTGTCTAAATTTTACGCGAGAGAAGTAAAAAATACCGTGGATACTCTCGTTACTCTTATAGAGCCAATGATGATAGTTGTTTTGGCGCTTGGTGTGGGAGTGCTTTTAGCGGCTGTTCTTATGCCTATATACAATATATCTTCCGCTATATAAAGATTTTAATATTTTTTTGATAGTTGAGTTATCCACATAGTGTTTTTGAAATAGCCATAAATAGTTATATAATGTTTTATGTTACAAAAAAGCTTTTTTTATTATATAATTTAATATTAAAAGTGGTCGTTTAAATAATTTATTAATTAAAATAGTTGATTTGATTATGAAAAAGACAGGAAATAAAGGTTTTACGCTTATTGAGCTTTTAGTTGTTATAGCGATTATCGGAATTCTATCGTCTGTTGTTTTGGCAAGCTTAAATACAGCTCGTCAGAAATCGCGAGACGCAAAAAGAATTTCAGATATGAAACAGCTTCAAATAGCTCTTGAGTTTAGTTTTGATAAAAATGGTAAATATCCGACTCAAGCCATAGCGGCAAACATATCAACAGCTTTAGCATCGCTTGTAACCGATAATTTTATTCCGGGGCTTCCAAGCGACCCGCAGAGCACGAATGACCAATACTTCTACATATCGGCAACAGGCGCGTCTTACTGTGTCGGGGCTAATCTTGAAGGTAGCACAAATCAGTTGGATACATGCGGTACGGATGATTTAGCCGTCGCTTATGACTACGAAGTTGGTCCATAATGATTTTTTGAGTTGATGTTATAAATCATATTTTGAATTACGAAATGTAATTTTACGCTAAATCACAAAAAACCGCCGATAAAGCGGTTTTTTGTTGCAATATAAATTTTTTACATTAAGAGAGGAAAGTTTTATGATTAAAATAATTAAAAATTTAAAATATTAAAATAGAATATATAGGATTAAAAAAATGAGGTTTAATATAACGGAGCATTTGCTTGAAAAAAATTATGAAATTATCGCTTAAAATAAATAACTATGAATTACGAAACTCTTTCTTGGTATAAATTTTTGCAAGACATCATAAAAATCCGCTGATTTTTTGTTATGCTTGCGTATTCGTATTGCGCAATGTCTTTCAAAAATTATGCCTGCGACGAGTTTCGTAATTTACGAAAATGAATTATAAATATGTAATCGGAATAGATGAAGCGGGACGAGGACCTCTTGCAGGGCCTGTTGCCGTTGGCGCGGTTTTGTTTTCAAAAAATGAATACAAAAAGTTTAAGTTCCATTTGAACGGAAAATTTAAATCAGAATTGAATATTTTAAAAGATTCAAAAAAACTTTCTAAAAATAAAAGAGAAAAATGGTTTAAGTTTATGGAAGAAAAACAAAATTTTACTCAAAGGTTATTTTTTGGCAAGATAAAAAAAGATTTCAGATTTTTAGTGGTATTTTCAAGCGCGAAAATAATAGATAGAAGAGGAATTAATTGCGCGATAAATACAGCCATTAAGAAAATATTTTCAAAACTCTCCGCGAACGAAGATGAATGTTTAATACTTTTAGACGGCGCTCTTAAAGCCCCGAGTGTATTTTTAAATCAAAAGACAATAATAAAAGGAGATGAAAAAGAGCCGATAATATCTCTTGCTTCAATTGTGGCAAAAGTGAAAAGAGATAGAAAAATGATAAGTTTATCAAAAAAATATCCTGAATATAATTTTGAAAAACATAAAGGTTATGGCGTAAAAGCTCATTATAAAATGATAAAAAAATACGGGATTTGCGTCCTTCATCGCAAAAGTTTTTTAAAAAATTTTTTGAAAAAAGAAATATAAAGGTCAGACCTTAATATCGCTAATTATAATTTTGCGCAAAAAATTTGCCAAAATTCGTCCATTTTGATATAATGCTCTTTATGACGGTAAGAATGAGACATACAAAAAGCCATACCGCAAACAGGCGGTCGCATCATGGTCTTAAAGAGCCGAGGATTTCTTTGTGTCCGGACTGTAAAGCCCCGCATAAACGACACAATGTATGTCTTTCTTGTGGCAGATATAGAGGCAGAGTAATTATAGATATGACGGCAAAGTTTGAGAAAAAACAAGCGAAAGCAAAAGCTAAAAGAGAAGCAATGAACGAAGAAGCCGCAAGCGAGCCAGAACAGACAGAAGATAAAATACTTAATGCCGAGGAATTATCTAAGAAATAGAATATTTAAAATACCGAGGATAAATTTGTAATTTGTAATTTGTTACCAACACAGTTTTTATGGAAAATAGGCATCTTTCAAGGTCAATAGTATTGCAGACATTGTTTGAGTTGGATTTTAACGGTCTTATTGGTAAAAAACATATTGGCGGTAAAATTGAAAGAAACATTAAAGATACTAAAACAATTCTTGCGCGCAATGCAAAAGAATTTGCTTCTGGTATGGAAGATTTTTCATTTGCGCGGAAACTATTAGACAGTATTTTAGAAAAGCGAGAAAACATAGATACAATTATAGAAAAAGCGGCTCCGGAATGGTCAATTGATAAAATTTCCACTGTTGACAGGAATATATTAAGAGTAGGTCTTTATGAGCTTTTGTTTTCAGATAGAAAAGAAGTGCCAGCAAAAGTGGCTATCAATGAGGCAATTGAGCTTGCCAAAACATTTGGCGGAGAATCCAGCGGAAGATTTATAAACGGAGTATTAGGAGCGGTATATAAAGAAATAGGAGAACCGGGTAAAGAAGAGGTTTCAAAGAAAAAGAATAAAAAAAAAATAGAAGATGTGCCGTATGAAAAAATGCCGATAAAAAGACTCGGCGGAGCTGTTATATATACAAACAATAATGATAATATCTATATCGCTCTTGTCCATGATGTTTTTGGATACTGGACTCTTTCAAAGGGAGGAATAGATGAAAAAGAGAGCAAAGAAGATGGCACTGTCAGAAAAATAAAAGAAGAACTCGGCATTGAAGTAAAGATTAAAAATAAACTCGGAGAAAATGAATATATTGCATCAGACCCGAAGATTGGAAAGTTAAGAAAACAAGTGGTATATTTCTTGGCAGAATCAAAATTTGATGATTTAAAACTTGCGGATAAAGACGGATTAGATGACGCTATGTGGTTTAAACTTTCGGATATCGCGGAACTTAATTTTTACGACGATATACTTCCAATCGTCACAAAAGCGGTAAATATATTATTAAAAAAATAAAAAATTATGAATTTTGAACAATTTGAAAAAAAATTAAACATTGTATTTAAAAATAAAAATCTTTTGAAACAATCTTTTATTCATAGGTCATATTTGAATGAAAATAAAAATATGAAAATAGCTCACAACGAAAGACTTGAGTTTTTGGGAGATGCCGTGCTGGAGCTTGTTGTTACAGAGTATTTATACGGGAAATATCCTAAAAAGACCGAGGGAGATTTAACCTCATACAGAGCGGCGCTTGTAAATACGATTACGCTTGCATCCGTGGCGAATTTATTGGATATGAATAATTTTTTATTGCTTTCAAAGGGCGAGGCGAAAGACATAGGGCGTGCAAGGCAGTATATACTTGCGAATACTTTTGAATCATTCGTGGGGGCGCTTTATTTAGATCAAGGATATAATGCCGCAAAAGATTTTATCGCAAAAAATTTGTTTCCACTTACTAATGAAATAGTGGAAAAAGGCCTTTGGCAGGATAGTAAAAGTCGTTTTCAGGAAGTCGCGCAAGAGAAAGTGAGCATTACCCCGCAGTATAAGACAATACAAGAAATTGGTCCTGACCATGAAAAAAATTTTATTGTCGGCGTATATCTTGATGAAGACCTTATAGGGGAAGGAGAAGGCAAATCAAAACAAGAAGCGGAACAGTCCGCCGCGCGAAAAGCTCTTTTGGTAAAAGGGTGGGATTAATGGCATAGAATTTACATTTTTTAATTTCTTTAATTTTTTCAACTAACACCAAATTATCCCATATGGGACAGAAGCGCGTTATTTCTTCAACTAATGCCAAACGCTCCAACATATAAAAGCGTCGCAATTAATAATTGAACTGAATTAAGAAAGAATTTTGTAATTCAAAGTAAAATTGTATAATAATTAAATGTATCTTAAATCCCTTGAACTTTTAGGTTTCAAATCATTCGCAAAAAAAAGTGTTTTTGATTTTACTTCAAAGATTTCTGGCATTGTCGGTCCAAACGGTTCGGGCAAATCAAATGTGGCCGAATCATTCCGTTTTGTTTTAGGCGAACAGTCCATCAAGTCGCTTCGCGGAAAACGCGGAGAGGATTTGATATTTAATGGTTCAAAAATAATACCGCGTTCAAACAGAGCATCTGTAAAAATTTTGTTTGATAATACCAAACGCTTTTTGAATATTGATTTTGACGAAGTTGTTATAGAGCGAGCCGTGTATCGTGACGGTATAAATCAATATTTTATAAATAATTCGCAAGTTCGTCTTCGCGACATCGCGGAATTACTCGCATCAGCTAACATCGGCTCGTCAGGACATCATATAATATCGCAAGGCGAGGCGGACAGAATATTAAACGCAAATATAAAAGAGCGAAAGGAAATGATAGAAGATGCGCTTGGATTAAAAGTATTTCAATATAAAAAGCAAGAGAGTCAAAAGAAATTACAAAAGACGGAAGATAATATAATTCAAATTGAATTATTGCGGAAAGAAAACGCTCCGCATATAAAATTTCTTAAAAAACAGGTTGACAAAGTTGAGAGGTCAATCATTATGCGCGATGAACTTAAAAAACTTTCTTTAGAATATTTAAAAAGAGAATCTGAATATATTTCATTTAATAAAAAGAAAACAAAGAAAGCTCAAAAAGCTCCTCAAGATGAATTAAACGCTCTTGAAGAGAAACTCCAAAAAGCGAAAGAAATATTATCTAAATCGTCAAAAAGCGATGAAAAAAGCGATGAATTGATAATTCAAGAAAAAAACTTATCTGATATAAGAGCGCGGAAAGACGCTCTGACACGAGAACTCGGACGGATAGAAGGAGAAATTTCAGGGGAAAACAGAAGAATAGAAAAAGAAAAAGAAACACAAAAAATCATTGAAAACAGGACAGTAAATTATAATGAATTAAATAAGGTCGTGGAACAAGTATATTCACAAATTGACGATGCCAAAGAGAAAAATGATATATCTGAAATAAAAAACATACTTCTCTCCATTGGCTCAATAATAAAAGATTTTATATCAATAACATTTTCTAAAGACAAAGATAATGAGATTGATTACATTGAGCTTGAGAATTTAAAAAATAAGAAAATAGAAATTGACAAAAATTTATTAAATGTTTTAAGAGACGAATCTTTATATAATGAAAGATATTCTATTTTAAAAACAAAAATTGAAGCTGAAAAAGACGATAGCAGAGAAGCGGAACGCGAAGTATTTAGCGTTATGTCTCGCCAGAGTCAGTTAAGAGCAATACTTGATAAATTTGAAAGTATTGAAAATGATTTGATTCATAAAAAACAAGATTTTGAAATAGAACTTCAGGAAATTGCAGTTCTTGTAGGCAGAGCCGCTCTTGATTATGATAAATATAATTTAGGAATAGGTCTTGAAGAAATAGCAAATGAAGAACGACAAATACAGGAAGATAGAAGAAGAAAAATTGAAAAAATCAAAATACGACTTGAAGAATTTGGCGGAGGTTCCGGTGAAGAGATAATAAAAGAATATAAAGAGGCGACACAGCGAGATGAATTTTTAGAGCGTGAGATTGCAGACCTTGAAAAATCAGCGTCAGCTCTTAAGGACTTGATAAAGGACTTGGAAGAAAGATTAAGCATTCAGTTTAATGATGGAATAGAAAAAATAAATAAAGAGTTTCAAAATTTTTTCACGCTTATGTTTGGAGGCGGCGAAGCTGGTTTGTCCGTGATAAAAGAAAAGAAAAGAAAAAAAATGGATATAAATATTATTTCTGATGTGGAAAATAATCCTGAAGAAACGCAAGAAGACGAAGAAGAAGGAATTGATATTTTTGTAAGTTTGCCGCACAAGAGGACAAAAGGTCTTGTAATGCTCTCCGGAGGCGAGCGTGCTTTGACATCAATCGCTCTTTTGTTCGCTATGTCGCAGGTAAATCCGCCGCCATTTTTGGTGCTTGATGAAACAGACGCCGCGCTTGATGAGGCAAATTCAAAACGATATGGCGATATGATAGAAAATTTATCCAAATACTCTCAACTTATTTTAATTACTCATAATAGGGAAACAATGAGTCGCGCCGGTATTTTATATGGCGTTACAATGAATTCGGACGGTATCTCAAAACTTCTCTCTATAAAGTTTGAAGAAGCGGTTCAGGTCGCAAAGTAATCGCTTAAAAATTTTATATTTAAATATTTGCAATCCTTGTATATCTTTGAATTATGAGACCCTTTCTTGGCATAAATTTTTGCAAGACATCATAAAAATTCGCTGATTTTTTGTTATACATAGTGTGTTCGCATTGCGCAATGTCTTTCAAAAATTATGCCTGCGAAGAGTTTCGTAATTCAAGGTGAATATATATGTGTGTCTAAGTTCAGATATATATTGCAGTATTTAGGAAATAAAGAATGCGACAATCCAACAAATTTAAGTTCAAAACCGACAACCATTAAAACCGACAACTATTGTTAGTTTTATATACACCGAGGTTAAACTTCGGTGTTGCGGATACACATAAAAAATGTCTAATTTCTAATTTCTAATAAATTTCTAATTATCAATGTCTAATTTTTAAACTTGAACATTCAATATTTGGCGGTTTAACCGCCAAATATATTTTTGACTACGATAGATTGTATAAACTTATTAAATTTTTTTTAAAAACTTAACTTAAAGAAACTTGGAGTCGGACTTCAAGCTGATTGAAGAAGTTGATTGAAGTCAGACTTCAATTGAAATCTATTGAAGTCAGACTTCAATTTTTCTTCAAGAACAAAAATGCTCCGATTGAATTTATGCCACAATACAATCATTACAAATCTAATCTGCCTGAAAACTGCAAAAATGGGCGGACTTATATAAAGCATTGATATTTAATACTCTGTATGATATGCTGATTTTTATATATGAAAATAATAATTGAATTTTTGCCGTATATTCAGATTATCCTATCTATAATTCTAATAGGGGCAATCATACTGCAACAGACGGGCTCGGGTCTTGGCGGAGCGTTCGGCGGAGACAATTTCAGCGCTGGATTTCATAAAAGACGCGGGTTTGAAAAAACTTTATTTAATACCACGATTGTATTGGCCGCGCTCTTTGGGGCTACTTCATTTTTAGCGCTTATTATATAAATTCTTAATTTTTCTTTAGTTTTTAATTGCATAATTTATAAAAACGGATACTTAAAAAAATAATGGTTAAAAAATTTTACCTATAGGAATATCAAAATTTGTGAAAAACATCTACAGAAAATTGACTCAAAAAATATTTTTAGTTCCAAAAGAAGAGTCCATACAAAAAAATATTAAAACATTTTCTCCATCGGAAAAAATATTATTTTTTGCGTTGGTGATTTTGTTTATAGGAAGCGTGATTATAATACTCTTTAATATAAATAAATTCTTCTTAGTGGAAGTGCCGTCCAAAGGAGGAATGGTTACGGAAGGCGTTATCGGGTCTCCCCGTTTTATTAATCCAATACTTGCCGTCTCAGATACCGACAGAGACCTGACAACTCTTGTATATTCGGGTCTTATGAAAGCGACTCCTGATGGAAATTTAGTTGAAGATTTGGCCGAAAGCTATAATATCTCCGAAGACGGTCTTATTTATGATTTCATACTTAAAGATGATATCTTTTTTCATAATGGCGTAAAAGTGAACTCTGATGATGTGATATTCACAATACAAAAGACGCAGGATGTCGGCTTAAAAAGTCCAAAGAGAGCCAGCTGGGATGGCGTTGCCGTGGAAAAAATAAATGACAAAGAGATTCGTTTCATATTAAAACAACCATACACACCATTTTTAGAAAACACGACCATAGGTATATTGCCAAGTCATATCTGGGCGGATGAAAATTCAGGACAATTTTCTTTTAGTATGTTTAATAATAAACCGATAGGAAGCGGACCGTATAAAATAAAAAAGATAAAGTATAATTCCAGCGGAAAACCATTATCTTACGAACTTAAATCCTTTAAAAAATACGCTTTGGGAGAACCGTATATTTCAAACATCAAATTTATATTTTATCCGAGTGAAAGCTCTCTTATTGATGGATATAAAAAAAGAGAAATTGAAAATATAAATAGCATTTCGCCTGATAAACTTTCAGAACTGGAAAAAATAGGGGCTCAAATAAAACATACGCCCATTCCAAGAGTGTTCGCTGTTTTTTTCAATCAAAATCAAGCAACTGTTCTTGCGAATAAAGAAGTCCGTGAATCCCTTGCCGTGGCGCTTGATAAAAAAAAGATTATACAAAAAGTGCTTGGCGGATATGGCAAAGAAATAAACGGACCAATACCTTATGGCATATTAGAGAGCGCGAAAAACGACAAACATAATGAAATAATAAATGCGGAAGAAAGAATGGAACTCGCGCAAGAAATTCTCAAAAAAGGTGGATGGAAGTTTGATGAAGAAAAAACGTTATGGAAAAAAGAAACAAAAAAAGAAAATTTTGAGTTGCGTTTTTCTCTCTCAACCGCAAATACGCCTGAATTAAAATCCGCCGCTGAAATTATCGCCGAAGAGTGGAGAAATATCGGGGCTGATGTGAATATAAAAATATTTGAAAGCGGCGACCTGAATCAAAATATCATAAGACCACGAAAATATGATATGTTATTGTTTGGAGAAGTTATAAGCCGCGAACTTGACCTCTTCGCTTTTTGGCATTCATCTCAAAGAAACGACCCCGGACTTAATATTGCTTCATACGCGAATATAACCGCTGATAAATTGCTGGAAGACGCGAGAGCCACAACTGATAAAAATGTTATGATTGATAAATATAAAAAATTTGAAGATGAGATTTCCGCGGATATACCTGCTATTTTTATCTATTCGCCTGATTTCATATATATAACATCTAAAAATATAAAAAATTTTGAATTGGGATTGGTAACCGCGCCAGAAGAAAGGTTTTTAAATATTCATAAGTGGTATAAAGAAACAGACAGTGTATGGAATTTCTTTACAGATTAATTGCGTATTAAATAAATAAAAACATATAATAAATATTATTATTAACAAATCATATAATCTAAATTAAATAAATAAAATGAATACTGATAACACTAATGAAAAGCGATCTCCATTAAGACGCCATTCTTACGCAAGAACAGAACAAAAGTCGGAAGTGGGAACAAAATATACAAATTCTAAATACAATGACATCCGTCGTGATAAATATACGGAACGCGCGAAAACTTCCACGCGTGGCGGACATACAGGGCATTATAGATATAAAGATGGTATTCAAAAAAATAAAACACAAAATGCGTCAGTCGGACAAATGCGTCCAAAAAGAAATCCTGCGAGCGCGGCGAGACGCGGTGTAAATATAAAAAATACACTGCGAAAAAATATGCCAAGAATTAAAAGAAAAATGCCTGACGATGTCGTGCCACCGATTGGAGAAAATATACGAATTATTCCTCTCGGAGGAGTTGAGGAAGTTGGGAAAAATATGACTGTCATTGAATATAAAGATGATATATTGATTTTTGATATGGGTTTCCAATTTGTAACGGAAGAAGACACGCCGGGAATTGATTATATATTGCCAAACACGAAATATCTTGAAGACCGAAAAGATAAAATTCGCGGAGTAATCATAACACATGGACATTTAGACCATATCGGCGGAATTCCTTATATAATGAACAAAATAGGAAATCCAAAAATATATACTCGTTCGCTTACGGCAATGATGATACAGAAAAGACAAAGTGAATTTCCTCATTTACCACAGCTTGATATAAGAGTCGTGGAGTCCGGCGACAATATTAAACTTGGAAATTTGCCTGTTAAATTTTATCCGATAACGCACTCAATACCTGACGCTATGTCGGTCTCGATAGAAACTCCGTATGGAAATATAATAATAACTGGAGATTTGAAACTAAAACATATTGACGGCGAGCCGATAGAGCAGGAGAAAAAAGTGTGGGGAGAAATCGGTAAACATAATAATCTGCTTTTAATATCAGATTCCACAAATGCCGAAAATCCCGGATTTTCAATACCTGAAGACAAAGTAAATAAAAATATTGAAGAAATAATAAAAAATATTCCCGGTCGTCTTATAATAGGAACTTTCGCTTCGCAATTTGAGAGAATGATAAATATAGTAAAAACCGCGGAAAAATACGGCAAAAAAGTTGTAACTGAAGGACGAAGTATTAAAATAAATATTGAAATTGCTCAACTTGCCGGTCTTTTGAAACCAAAAAAAGATACGATAATACAGGCGCAAGATATAAGCAAATATCCTCCTGAAAAAATACTGATACTCGCGACAGGCGCTCAAGGAGAAGAATTCGCGGCGCTTATGCGTTTCGCGAATAAAAAAGATAAAAATATTTTTTTAACCGAAAGAGATACTATAATGCTTTCATCTTCCATAGTGCCGGGAAATGAAATCAATGTGCAGAAATTAAAAGACAATTTATATAGGCATAAAGTTCATATTCTTCATTATAAAGTTTCTGATGTCCATTCTACAGGGCACGGCAATGCTGGCGAGCTAATATGGGTAAATAAGCAAGTTGGCGCGAAATACTTCATACCGTCCTATGGTTCATATTCTATGACAACGATTCATGCGCAAATTATTAAAGATGCTGGCATAATGAAGGATGAAAATATAGTGGTACCTGATGGAAACGGAGCGATAATAGAAATAGGAGATGGTGGTAAAACAATAAAAACACTTAAAGAAAAAGCTCCATCCGGCATAGTAATGGTTGATGGTCTTGCGATAGGAGACATTCAAGAAGTTGTCATTCGCGATAGAAAGATGCTCGCGCAAGACGGAATGTTTGTAATTATCGCTACAATAAATGTAAAGAGTGGCAAATTGCGAAAATCACCTGATATTATATCTCGCGGTTTTGTATATTTGAGAGAATCGCAAGACCTTCTGCAAGAAACACGGATACTTATAAGAAAGACCGTTGAAGAAACGCTGTATGGAATGAGGCCTATAAATTTTGATTATGTCAAAAATTCTCTCACAGATACCGTAAGTTTATTTCTTTTTAAAAAAACCAATAAAAGACCTTTGGTGATAGCGGTATTATTAAGCGTATAAAAAGCATATAGGTAGTATGATAAATAAAATATTAAGAAAAAATTCTTTTGCCGCTATATATACGGCGGTATTTTTATCCGCCTTCCATGCATTTATACTAATTTATATAAACTCAAGCTTCCTGAACCAGTTTGTGTCTGAAAAAACAGTTGGAGCGTTATATATAATTGGTTCGCTCGCGAGTATTGCTGTATTTATCATCATACCGATAATATTGCGTTCATTGGGAAACTATTTGACGCTTATGATATTTGCCATATTTGAAATGTTGGTTATTTTTGGTATGGCGTTTATAAAAGAAACCGCGATTATAATACCTCTTTTCATCGCGTATTGGGTTGCATCTCAAATTATATTCATCAATATTGATATATTTTTTGAAAGCTATCAAAAAAAAGAATCCGACACCGGCGTAAAAAGAGGAGTCCTGATGACTATAATAAATTCAGCTCTTGTCTTATCTATTTTCATAGTCGGTTTTATTCTTAAAGACAGTGAGTTTTGGAAAGTATATCTTGCGTCGGCATTGGCGCTTGCTCTTTTTTTATTTGTTATATTTATAAAATTCAGAAAATTCAAAGACCTTGCTTATGAAAATTTTAATATATTAAACACATTGAAAAGAATTTATAAAAATAAAAATATTACTAATATATTCATAGCTCAACTTTTTCTAAAGTTTTTCTTTTCGTGGATGGTAATTTATATGCCTATTTATCTTCACGACTATATCGGCTTTGATTGGCCCAAAATATCCATAATATTCACCATAATGCTTTTGCCATTTATTATTTTTGAAATACCAGTTGGTAAAATCGCCGACATCCATTTTGGTGAAAAAGAGCTTCTGTCCGCTGGTTTCATAATCACGGCTATTTTTACAATAATAATATCTTTCATATCAATAAAATCTTTTATTTTGTGGGCAATAATACTTTTCGCGACAAGAGTTGGCGCGAGTTTAATTGAAATAACAACAGAGAGTTATTTTTTCAAACATGTTAAAGGAGATGACGCCGATATAATAAGTTTCTTTAGAATAAATAGTCCGCTTGCGTATATAGCCGGTCCTATTGCCGCTATTATATCTCTTCAATTTCTTCCTTTTCAATATATCTTTTTAGTGCTTGGTATTATAATGTTTGTCGGTCTAAAATATTCTTTTGCTCTTAAAGACACGAGATAGCATATTGATGAAATATTTATAGATTCGCATAATTTATTTACTACTATGAATTACAAAAACCAAAAATTTATGTCCTAAGGGTCACAAAACCTCTTTATCTTCTAAATGTTTTTGCTCAAACCAGACCGTAAATTTTTGGTTTTCTTAATTCAAAGTTATTAAATCAAAACCAATATCTTATATATTTTACTATCATATATGATAGTATGTGAAAATTAATAAATTTGTATTATTTGTGGATAATTAGATAATAAAAACACTATCATATATGATAGTATGAAAAGAAAAAGGGTGCCTGATCCATTTTCCCTATTCTATTGTTTTGTTATTTTTGTCTTTCATAGTATTTTAATTCTCTACGATATCAAACATAATTTTGTGGTGAGATCTGTTGTTTTGCTAGAAAATTATCATCGGCGGATATTTCTGCCAAAAAAAGCAAATCTGCCTCGCGCAGACAATGTTTTTGCTCATAAATAACAGACGCGATATAATACAAATATATGTCTCAAAAATCCGAACCCGCAAAATTTATACATCTGCACACGCACAGTCATTATAGTTTGCTTACCGCTCTGCCTAAAATAAAAGACCTTATAAATACGGCTGTGAAATCAAATATGCCAACACTCGCTCTTACTGATAATGGCAATATGTATGGCGCTCTTGAGTTTTACAAAGAATGCAAAAAAGCTGGCATAAAACCCATTATAGGGGTTGATTTATTTGTCGCCGCGCGAACTCGTTTTGATAAGGAAGCGCATATTGATAATAAAAGCTCGCGATTGGTATTGCTTGCGAAAAATCTATATGGTTATAAAAATCTTCTGAAACTTGTAACATATTCCCATCTTGAAGGATTTTATTATAAACCGCGTATTGACAAAGAACTTTTAGAAAAATATTCTAATGGTTTAATAGCAATCTTGCCGTCATTTTCAGGAGAGACGGCAATAGCGTTAAAGAATAAAGACGAGAAAAAAGCAATAGAAATTTCAGAGTGGTATAAAAAAACATTCGGTAATGAAAATATATATCTTGAAATAACTCATCATCCTGAAATAGACGGGCATAAAAAACTTCAAGAGCAAATTAAAAAATTATCCGCCAATGCGGATATTCCTCTTGTCGCCGCGCACGATGTTTATTATATAAAACCTGAAGATAAAAAAACTCGCGATGTATTATTAAAAATACAAACAGGTCCTGATTTTAGAGAACAAGGAGGATTAAACGGCAATAATGAAGATTTTTCATTTATAAATCAAGAAATTGCGATAAAATATTTCAAAGATATGCCAGATGCCGTTTCAAATACGATAAAAATCGCGAGTAAATGTAATTTGGAACTTGAACTTAATAAATGGGTTTTCCCAAACTTCAAAGTTGAGAGTGGAAAAACATACGATGAAAAACTGCGAGAATTGGTGTATGAAGGGATTAAAAAACGCAAAATCAAAAAGAACGAGGAGATTAAGGGCAGAATTGAGTATGAATTGAAAATAATCAAAGATAAAGGCTACGCTCCGTATTTTCTTGTTGTCGGAGATCTCTTGGATTTTGCTCATAAAAATAATATTCTTACGACAATCAGAGGTTCTGTTTCGGGCTCTATGGTAACTTATCTTGCCGGAATAACAAATGTAAATCCCATAGAATACAAATTGCCGTTTGAAAGATTTTTAAATCCGGAACGCCCATCCGCGCCTGATATTGATATGGATTTTGCGGATAATAAGCGCGATGAGGTAATACAATACGCAAAAGATAAATACGGCTCAAGTAAAGTTGCTCAAATAGGAACATTCGGAACAATGGCGGCGCGCGGTTCTATCCGCGATATAGCGCGAGCTCTCGGACATCCATATAACACAGGCGATAGAATAGCGAGAATTATCCCGATTGGTTCACAGGGATTTCCAATGACAATAGACAGAGCCCTTGAAATAACACCCGAACTTAAAGAACTCTATAAAAAAGAAGAAGCGGTAAAAGAAATAATAGATATGGCTAAAAAAATTGAAGGAAACGCGCGACACATTTCAGTGCATGCGGCTGGAGTCGTGATATCTCCCACAGACCTTACCAATTTTGTTCCGCTACAATTTGACCCAAAAGGGGGGAAGATTATAACTCAATATGATATGCACTCAATTGAGAATGCTGGACTATTAAAATTTGATTTTCTTGGAATAAAAAATCTCGCAATCTTGGCTGATGCCGTAAAGCGCGCGAAGAAATCTCATAATACCGATATAGACATAGAAAATATTCCGCTTGATGATAAAAAAACATATAAGATGTTGGCGCGCGGCGAAACAATGGGGCTCTTTCAATTAAACGGAGCCGGAATGACCCGTTACTTAAAAGATCTTAAACCGTCAGAAATACACGATATAAACGCTATGGTTTCTCTTTATCGTCCAGGTCCTATGGAATCTATCCCTTCTTATATTGAAAGAAAACATAATCCAAAACTAATAACATACATTGACCCTCGAATGAAAGATATTTTATCTCAATCATACGGAGTTATTACCTATCAAGATGATGTGCTTCTAATAGCTATAAAACTCGGCGGATATTCTTGGCTTGAAGCTGACAAACTGCGAAAAGCTATGGGTAAAAAAATTCCAAAAGAAATGGCGGCTCAAAAAGAAAAACTTATTCAGGGCTTTATAGATAATGGTTCAAGCAAAGAAAAAGCCCTAAAAATATGGAGTTTGATTGAACCGTTCGCCGCTTATGGATTTAATAAAGCCCATGCGGCAAGTTATGGAAAAGTCGCGTATCAAACGGCGTATATGAAAGCAAATTTTCCTATTGAATATATGGCGGCAGTTTTGACTGCGGATTCAGGCGATATAGATAAAATATCAGAGAGTATTGCCGAACTTAAAAGAATGAAAATTCCGGTAATGCCTCCTGATGTAAATGAAAGCTTCGGAGATTTTACTGTTATTTATGACAAAGATGAACACAAAATTCGTTTTGGACTTCATTCTATTAAAAATTTTGGAGAAAGTATCGGAGATTTTATAATAAACGAAAGAGAAATAAACGGAAAATTCAGCTCTATTTCCGACTTTATTAAACGGATACAAAATAAAAATTTAAACAAAAAATCGCTGGAAGCGCTTATAAAATCAGGCGCGCTTGATGAATTTGGAGAACGCGGGAAAATGCTATTCAATATTGAGTATCTTTTGAAATATAATAAAGAACATTTTGAAATTGCGCAAAATCAAGATTCATTATTTGCGGAATTTTCAGAAAATGGCGGATTTTCAAAACTCAATTTGAAAGAAACAGAACCCGCAAGCCAAACTGACAAATTATTTTGGGAAAAAGAACTTCTCGGTCTTTATATTTCTGGTCATCCGCTTGATAAATTTAAAGAAAAAATTAAAGATAAATATAAAACAATTAAAGAAATTAAAACAATTATGTCGTCTGGAATGATTACAGCAGCGGCTGGAATTGTGGAAGAATGTAAAACTATACTCACAAAAAAAGGAGACATTATGGCTTTCGCGCGAATCGCGGATTTTAGCGATAATATTGAAATTGTTCTCTTCCCGGAAACATTTACGAAATTCAAAACACTTGTGGAGATAGAAAAATGTATAGCGATAAAAGGTAAAATCTCCGCAAGAAACGGCGAAATTAGTATTATCGCGGAAAAGGTTAAAGAATTATAAATCAGTTTTTATAATATATTCTTTTATATTATTATTCTAACATATTATAAGAGAATTTATACTATTTCTAACTTATTGTTTGATAAATATATTATGTTATAATGTAAAAATATGAGATATCCATGGATAGCATTTACAATTGTAGGAATATGGATTCCTATTGCAATACTAATTTCTAAAGAATTGCGATTAGATCCAACATGGCTTTATGTTTTAGGAGTTATTATAAGCACGATACTTGCATTGTTAGGATTTAGAAGCTCCGCGTAATGTCGTTTAAATATGCAACTATTTATATTCATTAGAAGAATTTTTGTAGTGCCATTTATACTTTTAAGATATTCGTTTAAAAAAACATACATTAACCAATTTGGAGCGCGGGAAAGTCTAAACAATCCTATTCGTTTGCGATTAATATTTGAAGACCTTGGTGGCATATTTATGAAATTCGGTCAAATATTAGCTATGCGTTTTGATTTATTACCAATAAATTACGCTACCGCATTATTAAATCTTTTAGATAATGCCCGCACAGTGCCGAATGACAAAATGTTCAATGTTTTTTTAAGCGAAACTGGGAAAAATATACGAGATGTTTTTGATAATCTTGATGAAATATCTATTTCCACAGCTTCATTCTCCCAAGTATATAAAGGCGCATATAACGGAAAGAATATAGTAATAAAAATTCAAAAGCCAAATATTAAAAGATATATAACTTCTGACATAACATTATTACATATTCTTGCTTATATTATAGACGCAATCGGTATCTTAAAGGCTATCTTAATGAGAGATGTGATATTTCAACTTAAGAGATGGTTGGATGATGAACTTGATTATACAATTGAAGCATGTAATGCGCAAACTATCTATGACCATGTTAAAAAAAACAGATTAGAAAATGTAATCATACCGATTACTTATCATGAATTTACCACTAAGAGAGTTATCGTGCAGGAATTTTTGGATGGTTTTCAGGTCAATAAGATTATCAATGAATTGATGGTCAATCCTGAACAGATAAAAAACACATTAAAAGAAAATGACATTGATTTACTCAAAGTTTCAAATTTATTTATTCGTGATTTGATGCGCCAGTATTTTATAGACGGTATATTTCATGCAGACCCTCATCCAGCAAATCTAATGATATTTTCCAAAAATAAAATCGGCTATATTGACTTTGGTATTATAGGAAAATTAAAATACGATAATTTTGAATTGCTGAAATATATTAAAGGGGCTTCAGAGCTTGAATTTAAAATCGCGGCGGATGGTATAGTAAATTTCATCGGAGTTTATATCAAAAATGAACTTGGAAATATTGCTGACGATAAAAAAATAAAAGTGTTTTATGATACTATATTAAAGTTTATTACTGAAAAATTAACGGAAGACTTCAAGCCGATTATAAATAACTGGCATTTTCATACAGGAAATAAAGACTTAGAATTAAGAGAACGCAGTTCTGCGGTAGCATTTCTCAAAATGGTTAAAGCTATTGAAAAGTATAATATGAAAATGCCACCAGATGTAATTGCGTTTATACGCGCGCTACTTATTATTGATATGGTATGTCTTAAAATAACTGCGGATTTTAATATGATAAAAGCAATACATTCATTCTTTAATATGCATTCATTAGAAAAAATAAAAATCTCATCTTCAATACATCAAAAAGAGACACTTAGAATACACGGGATGAAACAAAATAAAGAAAATTTGGAATATAATAAAGAGCGAGAATATAATATGAAAGAAAAGTTTACCGATATCGCATATGCACTGGCGGAAAAATACCCAGAGTTGTATAATAAAATAAAGAAAATTTAGTTTAATAATTAAGATAATTAAAATATGAAATATCCTTGGATAGCTATTACAATTGTTGCAATTTGGTTTATGGCAACATTTACAATTTTATCAAGAGAAGAATCCGACCCTGAATACATTCTTACTGTTTCACTGGTGGCGTCAGCAATATTAGGATTTTTTGGATTCAGAAAACCAAAATAATTTTAATAATCATCGCTATATAAATATTTTATATTCGTGATTAAAAAAATATATTCGTTTTTTAATATTACTATTAGAACTTAGTGTTTTTCTAAACATCCAAATTAGCCATTTTGGCGTTTGACTGAATAAATAATTTTCTTGAAATCACATCCGTGCCCATAAGAGTATCAAATACTTTATCGGCTTCAATCGTGTCGTCTATTGTTACTTGTTTCA